>Ga0214923_10003703_pt1 | contig 19004 bp, 16 predicted proteins | sample LL1510_MetaG_FD_177993 | JGI IMG/M metagenome (GOLD analysis project Ga0214923, IMG submission 177993) | Freshwater microbial communities from Lake Lanier, Atlanta, Georgia, United States - LL-1510 | ecosystem: Environmental > Aquatic > Freshwater > Lake | place: USA: Georgia | collected...
GGTCCATCTGCAGATGAATTAAGTGCTACATCAAGTGAAACTCCTAGAGGTAGTTTATTAAGTTCAATTAGAGCTGGTACACAATTAAAGAAAACAAGTAAGAGTCCTGTTGTTGCTGTTCCTTCAGACCCTATTGCTACAGCATTAGCTAAACATAGAAAACATGTGGCACCTGAACCTGAACCTAAACCTAAATCTGAAGAAAAAAAAGAAGATGAGTGGAATAAATATTTGAAATACAAAGCAAAATATTTAGCATTAAAAAAATTATATAACTAAAAATAATAAGATATGGATGAAAAATATCAATTATTAGAATTAATTAAATCAAATAAAAAAGAAAATATTAATAAAGCTATTAAAATTATTTTTTCTGAAAAGAATTTGAATTTAAATATTAAAGATGAAAATAATAAATATTTAATTCAATATATTATTTTATATAATCAGTATGAATTATTAAACACTATTATTGAATATAATAAAAAAAATATATCAAAACCAATTAATATAAATTTAAATGTAGTAGATAGTGATGGTAGAACAATTTTATATAATTGTATAAATTATGGTTATAATGAATTATTAAAAATATTATTAGATTATGATAAAACAAATATTGGTGTATCTATTATGGATTTTGCAGATAGACTTGGTTATACACCTTTACATTATTCTGCTATATTTGGTAATATAGTTGCTTTTAAACAATTATTAGATTGTAAAGCAGATCCATATATTACAGCAAAAGATTATTCAAATGTATTTATGATTTGTTTAGAATATGGTAAAACAGATTTTTTATTAGAATTGATAAATAGAAAATATAATCTTCATTTTTTAACAAAAAAAAATGAAACTTTATTACAACTATGTATTAATTTTTCAAATAACAAATTAATAGATATTTTATTAGAAAAAAATATAAATTTATTAAATACAATAACTAAATTTAATTTAACAGCATTAAACCAAACTATTATCATGGATAATTTTGAAGTATTTTCAAAATTAATTAACATTGCTAATTGTGGTATTAATATTCCAGATTATCAAGGTAATACTCCATTACATCATATTTTAATAGATGGTAAAATAGATTATTTTAATTTAATTATTGAAAGAAAAGATTTAGAATGGAATATATCAAATATTAATGGTTCTATTCCACTTGATATATTATTAAATTCTAGTTTATTAGAACAACTTTTGGCTCCATCAAAAGGTCTTGAAGGAAAAATAAATGATATTATTTTAAAATCTGATCTAAATATTCAAAATAATTCTGGTGAAACTTGTTTTATGAAAATTATCAAAATGAATTTAGTTAATAAATTTAAAGATGTATTAGAACAAAAACCATTAAATTTTTTCATACCAAATAATGAAGCTACTCTAGATAATGAAATGGTTGAATTATTATCAAAATCTTACTATAATCAAATTAAATTAAATAGTAATGTTGGTGATGATTGGGAAAAATGGTGTTCTAAAGATTTAATAGATAAATTAAAACCTATTGCTAAAACATTAAAAATTAATTCAACATCATCAAAAGATATATGTATTTCTAAAATAACAGATATAATTAAAAAAGAAAAAAGGTCTTTACCAAAATCTGGTATATATGATTTTGTTTTAGATGATGGTATATTTACACAAAATTGTTCTTATACAGGTATGCCAATAGATATTTTATCAGGTTTATTATTAATGGTTCAATCATTTGATTTTATAGACTTGGTAATAGATTATCCATTATCAATAAATGAAGAATTAGAACCATATTATTCAAAATTAAATTTAGATAATCCTTATAAAATGGATTTTTCAAATATTGAAATATTATGGATTTATCAAAAAATATTTTATCCTACATATTTTGATAATAAAATTAAATCATTATTAAATAAAAAAACATATGTTATTATTCCATTAGGTATAGAAACATCTATTGGAGCACATGCTAATATTTTATGGTGGGATGTTGCTAATAATATTATTGAAAGATTTGAACCAAATGGTTCAAATGCACCTACAGGATTAAATTATAATCCAGATTTATTAGATAGTATTTTAGAAACTAAATTTAAAAGTTTTATACCAAATCTTAAATATTATAGACCAAAAAATTATTTACCTATTATTGGATTTCAACAATTAGAAAATTTAGAAACTTTTAAATGTAAAAAACTTGGTGATCCAAATGGATTTTGTGGTGTATGGTGTATATGGTGGGTTTATCAAAAATCATTAAATATTGATATTAAAACTGATAATTTTGCTAATGAACTTATTAGAAAAATTAAATTAGATAATAAAAGTTTTAAATTTGTTATTAGAAACTTTAGTAAAAAAATAACAAATATTAGAGATAGTTTTCTTGAAAAAATTGGTTTAGATATTAATGATTGGATTGTTGCTAATTATTCTCAAGAAATGTTAGATGAATTAGAAAAAAATATTTATGTTAAACTAAATAAATAAAATTATTCTAATTCTATTTCTGTTTCTTCTTTATTTGTAATAGATTGTTTTTCACTTTGTTCTACAATAGTTGATCCAAAAAATTGTAAAACTTGTTCTTCACTAGCTAATTCTACTAATTGACAACCTAATTTAATTTGACTATCATCTTGATTAATTCTTTTTTCAAGAATTTTAACAATACAATAATCACCTGATTGCAATTTTCTATTAGCTTTTATATTAAAAATACCATCTGAAATATTCCAATTAGACATATCAATATTATCTCTTCTAATCATAATCAATAATGGACCATTATGGCCGAATATAATTTCTGGTGATATAATACTTATATTACAAACAATACAAGTATTTTCAATTGGAATACATAATTTACAATGATATGTAATATCATATATAGCATTCGCATTTAGATTTTCAGGAGGCATAATACCATCAGAATATTCTAGAATTCTATGAACAGCAGAAACATAACCATATTTATTACATTTCTTTTCAACTTTCTTTTTCAAAACATATTTCATATTATTTTTAATATTACTATTCATATGATGTGGTTCAATACTAATTCTAGTAAATTGTTTAATATTACGATAAGGGCTAACAATATTTAATTTATTCGAAGTTGAACCAATATCATTAAATATTAAATCTTCTTTTTCAATTGCTTCTTTTTTTTGCTCTTCTTTTTTATTATCTTCTACATTTTTTTTAGATGTAGCAGATTTTTTAATAACTTTTTTAGAACTCATTATTATAAGGATTTATTATATATGTTTAGAATATTTAGATTTCAATTTTTTTTATTTTAGGATTATCTTTTGTTAAAGCAATCAAAGGTTAATTAGGAAATCATTAAAAAAATTGATAAAAACATGCCAAAAACAATATTTTTTATATATTTTATAATGTCAGAATTAAATATATTATGTAATTTTGGTTCAAATGTTCCAAATATAGAAAATATTAAAATATGTGGAATAAGTTCAAATTCATTAATGTTAAATAATAATGGAAAATTGTTACAAACAGAAATACCATTTAGCACAAATATAAAATTTTTAGAAAGTATTATAGCATCTGATATATGGGAAATTGAACCTATATATATAATACCTCATATATCATCATATTATACATTATGTTTTAAAGTTACTCCTATAAATATTTTTAAATCTGCTACATCAGGGGCTTTAATACAAAGTACATTTCATAAAGAACCAGTATTTAATGTTAAAGGTTTAGATGAATTACATTGGATACCAAAGTTTGATACAAAATCAAATCCAGATATTAGAGATGTTATTAAAACTAAATTAAAAGATATTAAGATAACTTTGAAAGAGTATCAAATAAATAATATTAATAAAATGTATAATATTGAAACTATTGGATCTACTTATCAAATAGAATTAACAAGAGAATTAAATATAGATAATGACAAATATTTATATAATCCATTAACAGAAAGAATGTCAGATAGTAAAGAATATATAAATCTAGTTGCAAAAGGTGGAATTTTATCAGATGTAATGGGATTAGGTAAAACTATATCATGTATTGGATTAATTGCTTCTAATCCTGCTGAAACAATTGGTGAAGGAACTATAAAATATATTGATAATAGAATTTTTACAAAAGCTACATTAATTATATGTCCAGCACATTTATGTGAACAATGGGCGACAGAAGTTAATAAATGTTTTGAAAATAGATTTAATATTCTTCAAATAATTAGTAAAACACAATTTGAAAAAATGACTATTAAATCATTTTTAAATGCTGATATAGTAATTGTTCCACATAGTTTTATTACTAATTTTAAATATTATCCAACTATTAATTATGTACCATGTACAGCAGCAACATTTAAATTTAATGAACGAGATAAATTTATTAAATCATATATGAAAATAAATATATTGGATGAAAAAAATATAAATAAAATATTAAATTTAAATCATCCATTATTTGAATATTTTCAATGGAATAGATTAATAGTTGATGAAAGTCATGAAATATTTGCAGGAACAAGTTTAATGCCTAGAGCAACTTTACATTATTTATGTGAATGGGTTACTAGTATAAATGCTAATTATTATTGGTATGTATCTGGTTCTCCTTTTGCTACATTAAAAGGATTAAAAAATTGTGCTAATTTTATTAGATTAAAATTTTATAAAGAAGGTACTAATTCTAGTAATAAATTTGAATTTAATTTTAATAATACTAATAATATTTCACATTTAGATGAACAAGTAAATTATACACATTATGAAAGAAGATTTGATAATTCAGAAACATCTTATTTAACAAAATTTATGATGAAAGCATATATATGGGATGCTATATTAGATAAAATAGCTATAAGACATCGTAAAGAAGATGTAGAAGACCAAGTTAAAATATTTGGTTATGATGAAAAATTAATATGGTTAAAATTTACAGATTTGGAAAAAAGATTATATCAATCCAAAGACAGATATAATAGAGAATTATTACAAAAATTATGTTGTCATCCCATTGTTTGTGAAGATGATGATAAAATTATAGATGGTGATGTAGATTTAGAAACTATGGGAGAAAAATATATTACATATCATAAAGAACAAATAGCTACTTATGAACAAAAAATAACAAAATTAAATATATCAAATAAAGAATATCATATGCTAAAAAAGAAATATGATGAAATTATATCAACATCAAAATATACATTATCTGTTTTAGATAAAATGAAAAATATTGAAGAATTATCTAAAGAAAGTTGTGTTATTTGTTTTGATGATATTACTAATCCAGCAATGACTAATTGTGGGCATATTTATTGTTTAGATTGTATTAAAATGTGTTTATCAATGGATCCAAAATGTCCAATGTGTAAAACTATAATAGCTGGTAAAGATTTAATTATTAAAGATAAAAAAGTAGATACAGAAGAAACAAATCCAATGATTAGAAAATATGGTTCAAAGTTAGGTAAACTTGTGTCAATTATTAAATTTTTATGTACAATCGATGAAACAAGAATTATTATATTTTCACAATGGGATCAAATGTTAAATTTAGTAGGTAAAACACTTTCATCAAATGGTATAGAAAATTCATTTGTTAAAGGACCAGTAAGTGTTAAAAATGCTGCTTTAAGAAAATTTAAAAATGGAAAAACATCAGAAGGTATTCCAAATAAAGTTATAATGTTAAGTTTAAAAAATGCTGCTTCTGGTGCTAATTTAACTGAAGCTACACATATATTTTTCATAGAACCAATTGATTCACCAAAAAAAGTAATCAATACAATTGAATCTCAAGCAATTGCTAGAGCATGTAGAATTGGACAAACTGGTAAAATTATGGTTGTTAGAATTTTAATGGCTAATACAATTGAAGAAGAAATTTATAGATATAGTTATAATAAAGATGTTATAGTTGATGTTGAAGCATCTTCTAAAACTGATGATATGAGTAATGAAATATTTTCTAATTTAATTATTAAAAGGGAAGTAATTAAATTAGAAAAGAAGAAACGCATTAGAAAAACTCTAATTAAACCACGTGCAAAAAAAATAATTACTTTGAATGAATATGATAGTGAATTAGAAGATAATTGATGTCGCTAACATTAGTTAAAATTAAAATCTAATTTTAAATAATATGGAAGAAGTATTAATCCCAATTGATTCAAGATATAGAAATACAAAATTATATCCATCTGAAGGAAAATTTACAATAAATTTAGATAAATGTTATAAAAATATTGTTTCAGCAAATTTATTTAGTATTGAAATAACAAATTCATTAAATTTAATTGAAAAAGAAAAAATGAATAATTATTTTACTTTATATTTACCAAATAAATTAAATGACCCAGATGGAATTAAAATAAGTTTAGATTCTTTTAATGGAGTATTAGATTCTGTTGTTAGTATTAAAAATACAATTAATTCTTTATTAAATGAAACACTTAACACAAATAGTAAATTATATGTCACTAATAAGGAAAAATATTTTTATATTTTTTATTTGAATAGTGCAACTACAATTTCTTTTGGTAGTTCTATACCGAGTTTAATAATAAATGCTGGTTGGATGAGTGTATATGGATTAGTTCAACAAATATATAATTGGGTATTTGTAGTAAATAAGAAAAGTTCTTGTCAAATAAATGCTTTTTCATTAAATGTTTATGATAGAAGAGTTGGAACTACTTGTGTTAGAACAGATAATATAGGGGCTTCTGGTATTTTAAATAATTTGCAAGATATTAAAAATTATATATATCCACAATATATTACAGATACTACAAATTTTATTCCTAATGGAACTGGTACTGGTATATTAGATATATTAATTGGAACTAGTAATTATAGTTCAATTTATTATATAGCAAATGATTTTACAAATGTTACTAATCCAACAATAACAACTAATTCAATACAATTATATAATATATTAATGGATAATAAATTTTTCCCAGCAATATCAAGTTTTTCAAATAGTTTTTTGAATTATAAAAGTACTACAGAACCTGATAAAACTATTACATTTTATGTTAATTATAATAATAGTAATTGGGCACCATTATCTAATTTTATTAACAAACAATTTTTAGCAACAAATAGTTTTATATCACCAATACAATTAGCTGATCCACTATTTACACCAGATTTATCAAAAGATATACCACAATTTGAAATAGATTTTAGTACTGGTGTTGGTTCATATACTAATCCAGCAATCGTACCACCAAATAGTAAATCAGCCTATCCAAATACCCCATATTCAAATGAAATGACATATAAATCATTGGGTTATTATCTTGGTTTCCGTCCAAATCCTGATAATTTTATATTAACATCTTCAATTAATCTAGATAATCCATTATTATCTAGTATAATGGGAACAAAAAAATTTAATACTAGAGGGGATGTTTATATATTTTTAAAAATTAATGATTGGGGATATATTAACTTTTTTGATAAAACAATGTTTAGTAAAATATTATTTTTTAATTATGAACATAATATGAAAATAGATAACTATTACATTATGAGAGAATATATATTTAGACAACCTACTAATGTACAAAAATTAGAAATAGAATTAATAGATTATTTAGGTAATACAGTTGATTTAAATGGTGTTGATTTTTCATTTACACTAAGTCTTAAACAAGTATTTAATACAGACCAAAAAGCTGCTATTGAAAAGAAAAATTTGGTTTTTACAAATTAAAATTTATTAAATTTTATTTCTACAACAAGTATATATATGGCTACTGTAGATTTTGTTGAACAACCTGTAATCAAACCAGAAATTCCTGTTGTAAAAAAAGATAATTCTGATCGTAAATGGAAATTGGCTTTTAGAAAAGCAAAAATATATAACATTATGGTTTCTATTGTATTATTAATTTGTATAAATCAATTAGTTGGAGTATTTGTTTCTAATCCTATGAATTATTTAAGTAATTTAATTGATTCAAAATCTGGATATAATATTCGACTAGCTGATATACTTTATTGTATTGCTGGTGTGATTGCTATTAAATTAGCATTAACAAGAGATTTTCATTTACCATTTTTAGGAAATACAGTTGTTCCTTCATCTTTAATGCCTGTGCATATTCCAGAAAAAACTAATATGAGTGTTCCAATTAAAACTAAACCAAATACTAAAATTATTTATTGGAGTGCCTTGGCAGAAAATGAAAAAACTAAAGTTCAACAAGCTTATGGTGATTATCATAATTCTGGTGTTGTTATTTCTGATGAGAATGGTTTAGCTAATTTACCAATTCAAGAAAGTACTGGATATGTTGTTCCAAATAACAAACATATCAAACGCCATGTTCATTATAGATTAGCAAATGAAACTGTAGGTATGTTGAGTCCAGTAGAAACAATATATTATTAAAAATATTTTTTTCCTAGTTAAATTAATATGAAAAAATTATTAGTTATAATAATATCTTTAATTCTATTATATGCTATTTGGAGAAATAAATTACATAAAATTAATAAAGTTTTATTAAAAAAGAATACTCAAATATTACCAAATCCTGCAAATGATTTAATATTATCTAATAGTGATTTATTTGATTATAATGAAGGTTCTTTAACACCTTTTAATAATCCTAATAATGGTGCAGTTACTTTACCAGTTTTAGCAATACAACCAAATGGACAATATCCATTAAATACTACTAAAAAAGGTTATGATAAAAATGAAGCTAATTTATATGAAGAAAAATATTGGGAATTAAAACCTGAATTTTCTGATATTTATAATTATGAAGACCAAGGTGGATTAGATATAACTCATGCTTTGAATAAAAATCCTGCTATTACTGTTGTATTTGAAAAAGCTCCTGCATCTAATGATAAATTTTTACCTGATGAAATTAATGAGGTTAAATTAGAAAGTGCTGGTAATTCTGCTGTTTTAGAATATGAACCTGATAGTGCTTTAACATTTATGAAACCTCAAGAAATTTTAAAAAAAGAATTAAATAATTTTAAAATTCCTAATAAAATAAAGGACAATGGAAATGTTTATAATTTATTAGGTTCAGCTAATAACGACCATTATGACCAAAAATATGTTATTTATGAAAGTCCAGAAATAACAGATCCAACAAATTTAAAAAATATAGCACCAACTTTAAATGAAAATATGAAATGGATGAAAACAAAAATAATGTCATATGTTTTAGTAACATTTCATGATAATAAAATAAATATAGTTCATAGAATTGCTCCTAGAAATAAAATAGAAATAGGCGATGTTGTTTATTTATCAATGGGTACTTTTGAATTAGGACCATTAGATATTAGAAAAATTTAATACTCTTCAAAATAATCCAATAGCTCTTTTGTTTCTTCTTCAGTCAATTCATTTACAAAACCAGCCCAATCATCACTTCCAATATATTTAGACAATTGAAATGATCTTGTAATTTTTTTATTTATATTTTCAAAACATGGTTCAATATCATATTTTTGAAATAATTCTTTCAATGTATCACTAGTTAATACATCATTAAAATCAATTACATTAGATAATTGATAAAATTGTGAAGCTAGTTGTTCATAATAAGTATTAACATTATAATATCCAAGATTTTTCAAACAAACTATAAAACCATCTGCATATTTATTTGTATAGATTTTTTTAAGTCTTTCTTCTACAGATTGAGATGAAAATGTATCATTAATATTAGTATCTGCTAACCATTTATTATTTAGAATACTAACCATAGGATATGTACAACGTGAATGAAAATTTGTACATCCTGGATCTTCTCCACGACAAGAACAATTTAGTACCATTTTAGTTGGTTTTTCATCATTCAACTGTGAACGAGTAAAAACTGTTTTTTCTTCACTAGTTTTACTAATAATAGGAGTATCTGTAGGAGCATTAGTATCATCATCACTACTATAATCTTCACTACTATCATTTTCACTACTACTATCACATACATATTCTTCTTCATCACTAGCTTTAACTGATTTAAACCACCCAATTATATTTCCAATAGATTTAACAAATTGCATTAATTAATATATAATTCTTTATATTTTTAAGACTTTTTATATCAATTTTTATTTCACGAGCTTTAACGAGTGAAATAAAACTTCTAAAACTGATCAAAGTTTTTCAATTTTTTTATATACAATTAAATAGCAATTATTTAGAAAATCTAAGGCTTTTTATCTAAATATGGTTTAATAAATATAAATCCTATTACACCAACAACCCCTACTATAGCTACCCCTATTAAAGGAGCTGTTAAATTTCCTAATATTCCCGAAACACTTGCACCTACATCTTTAGCAGCTCCACCAATACCATCACCTAAACCTTTACCAGCACTTGAAATACCAGAACCTAAACCAGTTGCTGTTTCTGATAAACCACTACCTATACCTTTAGCAGTATTAGCTAAACCAGCACCCACTCCTGTAGCAGCACTGTTAATACCTTCACCTAAACCTTTAGCAACAGTACCAACACTACCTACTGCTTCAGCTACAGCAGAACCAGCACTAGATAATATACCAGCAACAGCTCCACCAACTGCATATATATCACCAGAAGTAGCTTTATTATCTACTGTATTATTTGAAGCAGTTTTATCAGTACCATCTGCACATTGTTTAATCATAGATGTAATATTTGAAACAATCTTACTAGCAATTTCTGTAATAACAGTTTGTGAAAAGGCACATGACATAATATCTTTAACAATATTCTTTTGTTGGATATCAGAAATATTAATTGGTCCAGATACCCCAATATTTCCAACAGCTATTGTGTTGGCATATTGTGATTTAGCAACACATTGAGCCAAGTTATTAGAACTAAGAGCATTGTTTAATGCTTGACTAGCATCATATTGTTTATGGTATTGAAATGATTGATCTAAATTAAAAGCACTCTTAAGTTTATTTGTAGTTTCATTATCATTAGTAGTATTTGTACTACTTCCAATACTTGCTCCCATCATAGAACTTGCTAAATCAGTTGCATTAGTACTATTTTGTTTAGTATCAGCTGTATTATTTGTAATATTAGTATCTTTTATTGCTTTTTTTATACTCTCAACTTGGTCATTTATATTTGTTGTAATATCAGTAATAATTTTAGATGATATAGATTGAACAAAACTACCATTAATTTCTTGTTGTACTACGTTTTCTTGATTTATATTACTAATATTAAAACTAGAACCTTTAGCATTACCTATAGCAAGTGTGTTAGAAACTGCTAAACTTCTCATCAAATCACTTTGATTTTTAGCAACTGCATTATTAAGAGCATTAGAAACTAATTTAGTCATACCACCAATAACACTGGATTGATTCATTGCTGAATTTAATTCTTGTTCATTTGTAACTTTATTAATATTTGTAGTATTTGTAGTTTTACCTATATCAAATAAACTATGTTCTACTATTTTTTCAGTATTATTATGTTTATTAGATAAACAATATACTTCCCACATATTATATTGTGATAGATTTAAATTATTTTTTAATATAAATTCTACTATATTTTCAACACAAGATAATATTGAATTGGCTACATCCTTTATAAATATTTCATCAAACAAATCATTTGTATTAAACCATTTATTTACATTATTTGGTGTTAATCTTAATAAAAATATTCTATATGTATCTACTTGATTATTTTCTAATATTTTAAGAAAAGTTTTCTTATTACATTTTTTACAAAATTGATTAATTACATTATCTAAATCATCATTATTATTTCTAATTCCAGCTAATTTTAATAAATCTAACATATTTATTTCTGAATTATAATTCTGTAAATAAATATTAAATTTTTCTATTATTTTTCTAACAATAACATCTTGACGTCTTATATCTTCTAATTTATTTATATCTAATTGTTTCATTATTTTTAAATTTTCTACATTATCTACATATGATTTATTACAAGCTAAATAACATTTTTTTTCCAAATCTTTTAATAAAACTAATTTATTTAAACTTAATCTAGTTTGTATTTCTGATAAATTTGATAATGGTTTTGTATTAGAAAGTTCAGAACAATAACCTGCATCTAATTTTAACCATTTTGGAGCAGAATATACACTTTTAACTTTTATAGGTGTTGAAGATGATTTAATATCAGATTTTTCTAAATTATTTGTCCACACATTTGAAGAATATGGCGTGGATTCAAATGTTTTAATTTTTTCCATTAATTAATAATAAGAAATTTTTATTATTATTAAAAAAATTGAAAAACTTTCCTTTGGTCAGTTTTAGAAGTTTTTATTTTACTCGCTATCCCATCCTTTATCTTTTGCTTTAGCAAAAGATAATCGTAAAATAAAAATTGAAAAACTTTCCTTTGGTCAGTTTTAGAATAAAAAATTGAAAAACTTCGCTAAAGCTCATGAAATAAAAATTGATTTCGCTTTGCTGGTTAATCGAAGGAGCGAAGCGATGGAGATTTCAATGAATACTCTTTGTTTTAGTCGCTTCGCTCGTGGGAGGCATTAGCGAAGCTAATGTCTCCCATCCTTTATCTTTTGCTTTAGCAAAAGATAATCCTAAAACAAAAAAATTGAATAAAAAAATATAAAATTTAATAATCATATAACTTATATAATGATGCATATCAGATTTAATAGAGATAATTTACAAAATCAACTTTTAACAAAAATTATTGAAGAACGAAAAAATCATATTAGTCCAATACTTTTTAATAAAATAGTTGATAAATTTAAAACATTATCACCAGATGATGTAATAAAAATAAATGAGAAAATGCAACAATTAAGTAATCATCTTATCCCAGCTATAAATGAAGCACGTGAATTAATGGTTCAAAAAACTACTTGTGCTAGTATGCAACATATGATTGAACCATTAAATAATACTGGTGAAAGATTTTATTTGTATATAGTAAGATGTAAAGAATATATAATTGATATTATTAATATGATTTGTTGGACAATATCTTAAAAAAATTTAAAAAAATTGATAAAAAATTATTTTATATTATTATTTTCAAATTTAATTAATCCAATGATTAAATTTGAATTGAATGTATTAGATTTTCCATTATTAAATAGTATTAAACCAGAAAATATCCAAGGTTTTTGTTTGGATATTTTTAAAACAGGTTATAATATTAAATTTCCAAATATTTCTGATCAATCTGATACTAAAACTGATTTACAAGAAATTAAAATGAATTTATCATCACATTTTGGGGCAATGTCAAAATTAATTAATATAACATCAAATTCAGCATTGAGAGGACAATTAGGAGAAAATTATATTCAAGAATTTTTTCAAAAAAATTATCCTCATATATCTTTTACACATATGGGGAAAACTGCACATTGTGGTGATGCTTGGTTAGATATAAATTTTGGAAAAGAAAATAAAAAAATAATGATCGAATGTAAAAATTATAATGTCCCAGTTAAAAAAGATGAACTAGAAAAATTAAAATCTGATATGATAACTAATACAATAAATTTTGCTATTTATATTAGTTTTAATTCTGGTTTTACTGGTTTAAATGATGTTGATATTGTTAATTTTGAAAATGCTGGTATAAATTATTGGATAGTATGTATTGCTAATGTTTTTGATAATCCTGATAAAATTCATATGGCTATATCATTAACATTAGCTTTATTAAAGAATGTTAATAATTCATGTAAAACAAATAATTTTGAAAAGAAAATTATAGAACTTAAAACAATGATAACAAAAAATCATACTTTACGTGATAATTATTTGAAAATGGAAAATATTATCCAAAATCAATTAGATACTTTTTATAGTTCATTAAGAGACTTTCAATATTCTATTGAAAAAATTATTAGTGAAATTATTGCTATTGATGATAATATTGATGATGATAATATTACTTTGCAAATATTAGAAAAATATAAAGATAGAAAATATTTTAACATTCTATCTAAAGTATTAGATAAATTAATATCAATTGGTTATAGTATAAAAGAAAATGGTGAAAATGTTGATATCTATAAAATGAGTGACCTAGTTGGTTCTATTAAATTAATTAAAACAAAATTTAGTGTTATATTAAATGGAACTATATTAAATTTTGATAATGTTAATAATATTAAATCTAGTTTTGAAAAACTTTGTTAAGAGGTTTTTTATATAAAATTTGTATATGGTAAGTTGAATTATTTGGTTTGCCTTTTGATTTTATTATATCTACTTTACATACTGAGCTAAAATCATAATTATACAATGTTTCATTATTGGTTGTATTTATAAAATATATCTTTGTATTATTATTAGAATTAAAACCATTCATTTTCATTTCCTTAATAAAAATTTCAAAATCCATTTTAGATAATTTATTATCACATATAAATTCTAAAGTTTTTGTTGTGAATGGACACCCATTTATTTTTTTATATAGTATAAGTGCTTTTTTTATATAATCATTATTATTTATTAGTTTTTCCAAATTTAGTTTATTAGTAATTTTTTTATTATTATAACATAACTTTTTTACTGAGGTGCATGATATTTTAATTTTGTAGTTATTCATAATTATAAAATTATATGATTATTTCTTTTAATAAAAAAAAATTGAAAAATAAAATACCAATGTAACTTTATTTATATATATTATTGGTTATCACTGTATTTTAATATTGAATATATTTGATATTAATCTAATTTTGCTAATCTAAATTAGAATAGTATGGACATGCTTTCTAATTGAAATGTCTTTATTGTCTGCTGAAATTAGTGGTAATGAAATTTTGTTCTCCATTTTTGGACCAATGAGAGATGCTCGAGATATGCTACCTATTTTTCTTAATAGTGACCCAGTTATTCATCTTGTTGATATAGTAAGATCATTTCAACAAGAATATTGTGTTCCTGATCACAATCCATTTGTTCTGGATAAAGTTCTACCTCAAAGAGATGTGATACATAGTGCTCTTTACAAGGGTGAATTACACTTGGTTAGAATAGCTTTGGAATTCTTGGCTACACCATTATCGTTGGATTTTACTATGAACAATCCAGCTAACCAAACTTTTCATGCTAAAGCCTATCCAAAGGTTGACTTTTCTGGTGCTGAATGTGCTATATGGAAACATGGTGATAATGTTATTGCTATTGTGCCATATGAACAGTTTGATAATTTGTTTGGACTTGTGAAATATATTTATGCTCTAGTAATATCATTTGGTATTCGACCAAGCAATAATGTTTTCACTTTTGAATTTTATGGTGAAATTACAAACATAACCATGAAAGGCTTTAATGAATTAACATGTGTTAACTCTTTTCCAAGTACATTCCTAACATCAGTTTCTTTTGAAAATTGTGTGAATCTAACAACTGTTCCAGATTTTCTACCTCCTACTGTGTTGAGTTTAAGAAAGTGCTTTGCTAATGTAACAGCAAAACATGTAATGGGAACAGAAACATGGAATGTTTCTAATGTAGTAGATTTTGAAAAAACTTTCAAAAATAGTCACATTTCAAGCTGTAACTGGTCTGATTTTTCATCTGCTTTTACTGCTAAAGAAATGTTTTGTGGCTCACATCTTTTGGAAGATTTTCATGCTAAAATGCCATTACTAGGAGATTCTACCAACATGTTTAAAAATCTATTACACAAGTCTGTTAAAACAGGAGTTCTAACAAATGGTAAACATCATGAAGACCAAAAGAAAGCATTGGCTAATATGATAGTTTACAAAACTCTTTCATTCTTTCTATGTTTCTATGGTTGCAATCACGAAGAAAATAAAATACTCTTACAATTGAAAGGTATTGGCAACACTGTAAAATATTTGGAAGAATTAACACCTGTAGAACTGTATAAACTTATTGCAATGCAAAAGAGCTTTCATTAAATTTTTTCTTTATGTAATTATGAATATTATTTTTAATTTCTATTATAAAAATAATATGGAAAAAAAAGAAAAAAGTAATATAAATTTAGAACATAATGGGCGTTTATTTCCAACTTGGGTTATGGAAAATTTTAAAAATTATATTTTACCAGAAGTTTCAAGGAAAGAAGGTGAAGACCCTTGTAATGAAAAAAGAGCAGAAGGTTTAACATTATATCAGCAATTTGTAGGTCAATTTTTAAATTATCAATCACCATTTATGGAAATGTTAATTTATCATGGTGTAGGTGCTGGTAAAACTAACTCTGCAATTAATGTTTATAATATTTTATTTAATTATACACCAAAATGGAATGTTTTTTTATTAATTCCTGCTTCTTTGCATGATGATCCTTGGGTTAAAGATATTAATAGATGGATGAGTAAAGATAATTGGGATCAAAGATATGCTAATATTATTTTCATTCACTATGATTCTCCATTTGCTGATAGAGATTTTTTAGAAAAAGTAAAAAAAGCAGATGCTAGTAAAAATTCAATATTTATTATTGAAGAAGCTCATAGATTTATTAACAATGTTTATAACAATATTTCTAGTAAAAAAGGTAAAAGAGCACAAATTATTTATGATTATATCCAACAAGAAAAAAAAGAAAAAGCAAATACTAGAGTTCTTTTATTATCTGCTACACCAGCAGTTAATAATCCTTTTGAATTTGCTTTAATATTTAATTTATTAAGACCAGGAAGTATGCCCTCTAATGAAACAGAATTTGGACAATTATTTATTAGTTCTTCTAATTTTGCTTCATTAAGTGAAGATACTAAAAATATGTTTCAAAGAAGAATATTAGGTTTAGTTTCTTATTATATTGGTGCAACTCCAGATAAATTCGCTCAAAAAACTACTCACTATGTTAATGTTCCAATGTCTGAACATCAATTAGAAGTTTATAAATATTTAGAAGAAATTGAAGAAAAGAAAGAAAAAGCATTAAAAATGATGTCTCGTGGTAAAGTTGGTGATTCAATGTCAACATATTCTTCATATACACGTCAATCATGTAATTTTGTTTTTCCTAATATTAGTGAAAAAGTAACTGGTGAAAAACGTCCTAGACCTAGTGATTTTAGAATAAGAGAAAGTGATGCTGTTATTATTGAAGAAGGAAAAAATAAAGAAAAGAAACAAGAATTAATTAAAGAGAAAGCTGAAATAGTTGCTTATTTAAATGCTATTAAATTATATATTAATTCAGTTATTGATTTGTTTAAAGATAAATTAAGAGAAGATAAAGAAAATAAACATACCTTATCAGATGATATTAAAAATTTTCATTCAAAATATGATGGTAGTTTTACAGAATTTGAAAAATGTATTACTGGTTCAGAGAAAGCATCAGAATTATTAAAAGAAATGTATTCATGTTCACCCAAATATATAAGAATTATATTTAATATTTTGAAAACAAAAGGAACAGTATTATTATATTCAAACTATGTAGAAATGGAAGGTTTACAATTATTTAAAATATATTTAAGTTTCTTTGGTTTTGTTGGTATAGATGATGATAAATCATTTAATAAATCTAATTTAGAATATGATAAATTAGAAAAAGATGGTTTAAGATATTGTGAATTCCATGGTGGTATTGATAAGGAAACAAGAAAAATAAATAAAGAAATTTATAATAAGAAAGAAAATGCTTATGGTAAATTTTGTAAAATTATTATGATTTCTCCTGCAGGTGCTGAAGGTATTAACTTGAATAATACTAGACAAGTACATATAATGGAACCATATTGGAACGAAGTTCGTATTGAACAAGTTATAGGTCGTGCTTTACGTTATTGTCAACATAAAGATTTACCATTAGAAGAACGTAAAGTTGATGTTTTTAGATATAAAATGATCAGACCAAAAGGCAAACAAACAACAGATGAAAAAATGGAAGATATATCAAGAAGAAAAAATAACTTGTTAATGAGTTTTGTAGATGCTGTAAAAGAAGCTGCTGTAGATTGTGAATTATTTAAAGCTCATAATATGATGGGTGCTAAATATAATTGTTTTCAATTTAATGAAGAAGCATTGTTTGAAAAACCAGTTGGTCCCGCTTTTCAACCAAAATTTGAATATGATAAAAAAATATCTAATGGTTCAAATTCATTAGATAGTATGAGACAAAAAATTAAAGTTAGAAAAATAAAAGCTGTTAAAAAATTAGAAGAAAATTCATATTCCAAAGAACAAAATTATTGGGTAAATGATGATAGTGGTGTTGTTTATGATTTTGAATTAACTTATCCAATTGGTAAAATTTTAAAAGATGATTCAATGAACCCTATAATGTTTGAAAATTCTATTTATATTATTGATAATTTAATAGATATACCAAAATTTAAGTTATACACATAATTTATTTATTTATATAATGGATAATTACATAAATAAATATATTGAACTTAAAAAATCTATTCCAGATTATAATTGGAAATATAATGACATGGTTTTAATTATAAATAGTGTTGAAGAAAATAAAAAATATATTAAAGTATGTGAAATATTCGATAAGATGGATAATATATTAGATATTATTGAAAAAAAATATAAAATAACTAATAGTGAATTTTTTATACTAATAAATATTAAGATTTCTTTTGAAAATTTGTAACTAATTTGGTTTCATATATTTTTCCACAATATTCAATACATATATTCTTAGTTTTTTTATCCTCATTATAATGTTTTATACATTTACAATAACATTGGATATATTTTTTTTCAAAACATGTAGAATAATCTTTACTACATTCTATTAAACTTTTATCTATACATTTTACAAATTCCATTAAAATAAATAATTTTTATTTTTTAAATATATTAAATTTAAAATGGTCTAACAGCAATTCTTTCTACAACAGGTTTGTTTCTCTTACCACCCATTTGCATACCTAAACCCATTTGACCCATTTGACCCATTTGTCCCATTTGTCCCATTTGACCCATTTGACCCATTTGACCCATTTGACCCATTTGTCCCATTTGACCCATTTGTCCCATTTGACCCATTTGTCCCATTTGACCCATACCTAAGCCCAT
>Ga0214923_10003704_pt1 | contig 19004 bp, 23 predicted proteins | sample LL1510_MetaG_FD_177993 | JGI IMG/M metagenome (GOLD analysis project Ga0214923, IMG submission 177993) | Freshwater microbial communities from Lake Lanier, Atlanta, Georgia, United States - LL-1510 | ecosystem: Environmental > Aquatic > Freshwater > Lake | place: USA: Georgia | collected...
CCACGGTTTGGGCACCGCAGGGTATGGCCAGATAGTGGGTCAAGAGGGGCCCCAGGGTGTAGCCCATGAAGCCGGTTAGCCCAAACACCGCTGGCAAGGCCCAACCGCTGTGTTGCAGCCGGTGGATGGCAAACAGCAAACCAAAATAACCCACCAGGGTGAGGATCAGGCCTGGCGCAGGCAAAGCAAACCAGACCGCCGCGCTGGCCACTGCTGCACTGAACAGCAAGGTCATGGCCAACAGGGCGTAGGTGTTGCGCAACACCCTGTTGACATCCAGTGATTGCAGGTCTAGCGCTGACAGCTGGCCAGCACGGTAGTCGCGTGGGTCAGTCATCACTGACGAAGAATGAGGGTTGTTCATGTCAATGGCTCCTAAAAGAAGACTGTACTTTAGGTCTTTAGCGCATTTATAAAAAGCAGATAATTACTTATCGATATTCCTAAAAAAACTGATCATGCCCACACCGTTCAATTACAAGCACTTGTACTATTTTTGGGTCGTTGCCAAGGAGGGTGGGGTTTCCAGGGCTGCTGACAAATTGAACATGGCGGTACAAACCGTGAGCGCCCAGGTGCGAGAACTGGAAAAAGCACTGGGTTGCGAGTTGCTCAAACCAGCGGGACGCGGCCTGGCATTGACCGAAGCCGGACAGGCTGCGATGTCACAAGCCGATCAAATTTTTCAGTTGGGTGAGGCCTTGCCAACCAGGGTTCGTGAAGCAGCCAGCTCGCCAGGTGTGCGGCTGTGGGTGGGCGTGAGTGATGGCCTGCCCAAACTGGTGGTGCACCGCTTGCTGCAACCCGTCTTGCACGGAGCCCGTTTGAGGTTGCTGTGTTTGGAGGGTCAATTCCAGGAGCTGTTGGGCAGCCTGGCCTTGCACAAACTGGATGTGGTGATCGCGGACCGCGCAGCACCCAGCAGCCCTAACATCAAACTCTACAGCCACGCGCTGGGCCGCTCAGACATTGGCTGGTATGGCACGCCTGCGCTGTTGGGCAACTCGAGCAAAGCGTTTCCAGCTAACTTGGGCGAACTGCCAGTGCTGATGCCCACAGCGCACACCGAGGTTAGGGATCATTTAAATCAATGGTTTGAATTGCAAGGCATCCAACCACGGGTGGTGGGCGAGTTTGAAGACAGCGCCCTGCTCAAGACCTTTGGGGCCAGTGGCATGGGCGTGTTTCCTGCAGCTGCGGCGGTGGAGGATGAACTCCTGGCCCATTACGCCGTGAAACGCTTGGGCCATAGCGAGGGGGTGAGTGAGCACTTCTATGGGATTGTCACCGAGAAGAAAGCACAACACCCGTTGGTGCAGCGCCTGTTGCAAACCCATTTGTCATGAATCCTCGGCGCAGGGTTGGTCCAAGTCAGGTTCCTGGCCCGCAGCCCACCAATTCTTGATCATTGACCGTTTTTGCCCGCACGCAACCAATCATGCTGGGCACGGGCTTGCTGGTGATTGGCTGGGCGCCTATGGGCAGCCTGCTGGCCACAGCGCAGGGGATCAAGCGCTGAACAAAAAGTTCATCACATCCCCGTCTTTCACCACATACTCTTTGCCTTCCGCTCGCATCTTTCCCGCGTCTTTGGCGCCTTGTTCGCCCTTGAATTGGATGAAATCCGCAAAGGCTATGGTCTGGGCGCGGATGTAGCCTTTCTCGAAATCGGTGTGAATCACGCCAGCGGCTTGCGGGCCGGTGTCACCCATGCGAATGGTCCAGGCGCGCACCTCTTTGACCCCAGCGGTGAAATAGGTTTGCAAGCCCAACAGTGAATAGGCCGAGCGGATCAGTCGGTTCAAGCCCGGTTCGTCCTGCCCCAACTCTTTCAAGAAAGCCAGGCGATCGGACTCCTCCATTTCAGACAACTCGGCTTCGATCTTGGCGCAAATCGCCACCACGGGTGCGTTCTGCGCTTGCGCAAAAGCCCTCAGACGATCCAGGTATGGGTTGTGCTCGAAACCATCTTCAGACACATTGGCCACGAACATGGCGGGCTTGGCGGTGATCAAGAAAAACTGTTTGAGTTCAGCGCGTTCTTCCTTGCTGAAATCAATGGTTCGCACCGGCTTGGTATCGTTCAAGGCCGCTTGGCATTTTTCCAAGATAGACAATTGCTTCACAGCTTCTTTGTCGCCAGAGCGTGCCAGTTTGCTGACCCGGTGTAAGGCTTTGTCAACAGCAGCCAAATCTGCCAGACACAACTCGGTTTGAATAACCTCTGTGTCGGCAATCGGGTCGACTTTGTTGGCCACATGAATGACATTGTCGTCTTCAAAGCAACGCACCACATTCACGATGGCGTCTGTTTCACGGATATGGGCCAAAAATTTGTTGCCCAATCCCTCGCCAGTGCTGGCCCCGGCCACCAGTCCAGCGATATCAACAAATTCAACAATGGCTGGCACGACACGCTCGGGTGTGACGATGTCTGCGAGCTGCTGCAAGCGTGGGTCAGGCACCTCCACCACACCCACATTCGGCTCAATGGTGCAAAAGGGGTAGTTTTCGGCAGCAATGCCCGCTTTGGTGAGGGCGTTGAACAGGGTTGACTTGCCAACGTTGGGCAAACCCACAATGCCGCATTTCAAACTCATAAACAATCCTTCATGGCATCACACACACTGGGGTTGTGCGCAAAAGCTGAAATTCTACGAGCAGGCCACTCCTACAATGGTTGCCATGGCTTCCAACTTCGATGTGTGCGTCCGCGGCAGCGGCCTAGTAGGCAGCAGCCTGGCGCTGTTGCTGGCCCGTTTGCGGCTGCGCGTGGCGCTGGTGGGAACACCACCTCTTGCGCAAGATGTGCGGGCGTTTGCCCTCAACGAGCGTGCTCGCCAACTGCTGAGCGACCTGCGCTGCTGGCCCAACCCCCCGCATGCCACCCCGGTCCAACGCATGCAAGTCTGGGGCGACGCAGGCGGTCACTTACAGTTTGAGTCCCCTCACCTGCAAGGCATGACCCACATCGTGGATGTTCCCGAACTCGAAGCATTGCTCGCCCAAGCCGTGGATTTCCAACAATCGATAGAACGGGTTCACTCGGCAGTGCCCGCCAAATTGACCGTGGTCTGTGAAGGCCGCAACAGCCAAACCCGCCAAGAACTCGGCGTGACTTTCAACACCCTGCCCTACCAGCAACATGCCTTGGCCACCCGCGTGCGCTGCGCACAACCGCATCGCCAACAAGCTGTGCAATGGTTTTCTCGGGCGCACGGTGAACTTGATATCCTGGCCCTGTTGCCAATGGGGGGGGCGCATGGACAGGAGGCAGCGGTTGTCTGGTCATTGCCCAGCGCACAAGCTCACGGCCTGCAAGCCATGACAGCCATTGAAGTGTCACAAGCCCTGACCCAGGCCAGCCAGCAAGCATGGGGTGAACTCGAAGTCACAGCGGCGGTGCAGACATGGCCGTTGCATCTGGCCATGGCCGATCAGTGGACTGGTCGCATGGCAAATGGCGGTGCTTGGGCGCTGGCAGGTGACGCCGCCCATGCCATCCATCCGCTGGCTGGTCTGGGCTTGAATTTGGGGCTGGCCGATGTCAGCGAACTCGCCAGGGTTCTGCAAACCCGAGAAACCACACAATATTGGCGCGGCGTAGACGACAGATATTTGTTGCGCCAATACGAACGCACCCGCAAAGCAGGCATGCTGGGGGTTTGGTTGGCTTGTGACGGGTTACAACGCCTCTTTAATCACCCAAACACCCTGGCGCAATCTTTGCGCAACTCAGGCTTGAATGGTTTCAATCAACTCTCTCCCCTCAAACAATGGGTCGTGAAGCAAGCAATGCAATGACCCACACCCAAGGCTGACATGACTTTTCACACTGCTAGCAAGCTCATCGTTTGGGCGCTCATGGCCATCGCCAGCCTTGCAAATGCCTGGGCGCAAGGCGAAGAGGCCTTGATCCGCAAAAACCTCAAAGAACGCATGCCGCAACTCAACCCGATTGACGAGGTTCGACGCACCGCCATGCCCGGCTTGTTCGAGTTGCGAGTCGATGGATCCGAGATTTATTACACCGATGCAGTAGGTAATTTTTTGTTGCAAGGCCAGTTGATCGACACCCGCAACCAACGCAATTTGACCGAAGAGCGGGTGCAAAAAATCACCGCCATCGATTTCAAAACACTGCCCATCAAAGACGCCATCACCATCGTGCGGGGCAATGGCGAGCGCAAATTGGCCATCTTTGAAGACCCCAATTGTGGCTATTGCAAACGCTTTGAACGTGACTTGCAAAAAGCAGAAAACATCACCGTTTACCTGTTTCTCTATCCGATCTTGGGCAAAGACTCGGGCGACAAATCCAAAGCCATCTGGTGCGCCAAAGACCCAGGCAAAGCCTGGCAAGACTGGATGGTCAGAGACCTAGCCCCAGCTGGTGGCGCTTGTGACACGGTTGCGATCAAACGCAACCTGGAATTTGGTCAAAAAATGAAAATCACAGGCACCCCCACACTGATCTTCACCGATGGCACGCGTGTGCCCGGCGCCATTGAACTGGCCCAGGTGGAAAAACTGTTGGGCAAGCCCTGATTGCCATGCAAAGCCCTGTGTTAGCGCCTGTTCATTATCGGGTCGGTGTGCACGACCTGCAGGCCCACCTGTGGTCAGTTGAACTTAGCGTCGCCAGGCCATCGGCACGCCAGGTTTTGCAACTCCCTGTTTGGATTCCTGGCAGCTATTTGGTGCGTGAATTTGCCAAACAAGTGATGCAGGTGCAAGCATCGCAAACAGGTTTGGTCTGTTCAGTCACCCAGATCGGTAAATCGAGTTGGCAAATTCACTGTGAAGCGCATCAACCATTGGCCGTGACATACCTGGTCCATGCCCATGACGCTTCGGTTCGCACCGCTTGGTTGGATGCTTTGCGCGGTTTTTTCAACCCCACCTGCTTATGCATGCTCGTGCCAGAACAAGCACACCTGCCGCACAGCCTGGAGTTGCTTGCCGTGTTGGATGCACCCCATTGGCGGGTGGCCACAGCCTTACCCGCCCACAAAACCAATGCCGCGGGCTTTGGCACTTACCTGGCGCAAGACTACGATGAACTGGCCGACAGCCCATTTGAGATGGCTGACTATTGGTCTGGCCGGTTTGTCATCAAAGGCATCCCTCACCAGGTGGTGGTGACGGGTGCCACAGCATCGTTCGATGGTGCGCGCTTGCTGAAAGACATGCAGGCTATTTGTGAAACGCAAATTGTCTTTTGGCATGGACGAGGCAGGGCTGCGCACGGCCATTATGTGTTCTTGATCAATGCCGTGATGGATGGCTTTGGTGGTCTGGAGCACAAGCACAGCACCGCTTTGATATGCCAACGCGAAGACCTGCCCCGTATCGACCAAGCCACAGCCTCTGACGGCTATGTGGGCCTGTTGGGTTTGATCAGCCACGAGTATTTCCACACCTGGAACGTCAAACGCTTGAGGCCAGCTGCTTTTGAGCGATATGACTACGCCCAAGAAAACCACACTGACTTGCTCTGGTTCTTTGAGGGCCTAACCAGTTATTACGACGATGTGTTGCTGTGCCGCGCAGAGTTGATTTCACCCGCCACCTACCTCAAGTTGCTTGGCAAAACCATCAACCAGGTTTGGCAAACGCCCGGGCGCAAAGTCCACTCTGTGGCCCAAGCCAGCTTTGAAGCTTGGACCAAATACTACCGGCCTGACCCCAACAGCGCAAACCTGACCGTGAGCTACTACACCAAGGGTGCCCTGATCGGATTGTGTTTGGATTTGTCTTTGCGCCAAGCTGGCCACAGCCTAGACCAAGTGATGCAGAATTTGTGGAAACGATGCAAAGCGGGCCCGATGACCGAGGACGATTTGCTGGCGGTGTTGAAAGACACCACCGGCCATGCCTGGCAGCGTCAACTCAAAGCCTGGGTACACAGCACGGCTGAATTACCCGTCATCGCTTTGTTGAAGTCACAGGGCGTGAGTGTGCTGGAAGAGCCTGCCCCGATGGCCCAACAACTCGGTTTGCGGGTTCAAGAAAACCACGCAGTGTTGGTGCAAACTGTTTTGCATGACAGCGTGGCCAAGGAGGCAGGCTTGGCCCCTGGCGACGAGTGGCTGGGCATCAAACCCATGTCTGGCAAAAACCCCTTGGCATGGCGTTTGAAAAAACTCGAACAATTACCCATGTTGTTGGGTAAAGCCAAGTCATTCATGGCGCTGGTGTCACGCGATGGGCAGTTGCTTGAATTGCCTTTGCGCATGCCTGCCAAGCCTGTCATGCAATTTCGTCTGGGCATTGAGACCCCAGAACGGGTGGGCCAATGGCTGGCTGACAAACCTCGCGCCTGAGCCAGACGGCCTAGCGTAAATCCAGTACCCGTCGGGCCTTGCCTTGGCTGCGCTCGACCTCGCCTTGGTGACATAACTGCACCACGAGTGAGATACCGATATAGGACTTGGCGTCATGCATCAAGGCTTGCGCAGCTGCCTGGGCTTGGATGGACTCGGGAGGCTCGCCCACACGGGTTTCCACTTTCACCGTGAGGTTGTCCAGCGGACCCTCTTTGCTGAGCACACACAGGTAATGCGCACTCAAGGCGGGTTGTCGCAAGATCAGTTCTTCAATTTGGGAAGGAAACACATTCACCCCGCGCACAATCATCATGTCGTCGCAGCGGCCTGTGATTTTTTCCATGCGGCGCATGGTGCGAGCAGTACCTGGCAATAAGCGGGTGAGGTCGCGGGTGCGGTAGCGAATAATGGGCAGCGCTTCCTTGGTGAGGCTGGTGAACACCAACTCGCCAAGTTCACCATCCGCCACTGGCTCCCCCGTATTCGGGTTGATGATCTCCGGGTAAAAATGGTCCTCCCAAATCGTTGGGCCGTCTTTGGTTTCCACGCACTCGTTGGCCACGCCGGGGCCAATGACCTCGGACAAGCCGTAAATGTCCACTGCATCGATGCCCATGCGCTTTTCGATGACTTGGCGCATGTCGTTTGTCCAGGGCTCCGCGCCAAAAATACCAATTCGCAAGCTGCTGTCCTTGGCAGACAGACCCTGCCGATCAAATTCATCAGCAAGCGCCAGCATGTAGCTGGGAGTGACCATGATGATGTCGGGTTGGAAGTCTTGAATCAATTGCACCTGACGCTCGGTTTGACCTCCACCAAAAGGAATCACAGTCAAACCCAGTTTTTCAGCACCATAATGCGCCCCCAAACCGCCGGTGAACAAACCATAACCATAAGAGATGTGAACCGTGTCGCCTTTGCGTGCCCCAGAAGCGCGAATGCTGCGAGCCACACATGTGGCCCAGGTATCGATGTCGTTTTGGGTGTAGCCCACGACCGTCGGTTTGCCCGTGGTGCCGCTTGACGCGTGGATGCGCACGATTTGCTGTTTTGGGACAGCAAACATGCCAAAGGGGTAGCTATGGCGCAAATCGTCTTTGGTGGTGAAGGGAAATTTAGCCAGATCTTGCAAACTTTTCAAGTCGTCGGGGTGCACACCCGCCGCCTCAAACTTGGCCCGGTAGACAGGTGAATGGGCATGGGCATGCGCCAACGTGGCACGCAAACGTTTGCGTTGCAAGGCACGCAGTTCGTCTATGCTGGCTTTCTCTATTGGTTCCAGGGGCAATGCGCTGCTCATGCAAGCACCACTTGGCCTTGGATTTGAGCGCTTTTACCGCGAAACACCGCTATCACCTGGTCATGTTGATTGCGCACCGTCATGTCGTACACGCCGTGTCGCCCAATCAAGGCCTGCTCTTGCCCCACACAGGTCAGCACATCGCCCTCATGAGCTGGCTTCAAGAAATCTATGTTGGCTGCAGACGCCACGGCTGTCTTGTTGTAGCTGTTGCAAGCGAAGGCAAAGGTCGAGTCTGCCAAAGTGAAGATGAAGCCGCCGTGACACATCTGGTGGCCATTTAAATGCTTGGCTTGCACTTGCATGCGCATACTGGCTTGTCCGGGTTTGCAATACAACAACTCCATACCCATGGTGCTGCTTGAAGCCGTGTCAGCCGCAAACATGGTGGCACCCACCTGCTGCGCCAAATCATCCGGGTTGCTCGCGTGCATTTTGCTCATTCGCCTTTGAACTGCGGTGCACGCTTTTGCAAAAACGCTGTCACCCCTTCGATGTAGTCGTGGGTCTTACCCAAGGCTGATTGGGCATCACGCTCGGCATCCAGTTGTTGATCGAGGCTGCGATGCCCCGCTTCGCGCAACAAAGTCCTGGTGGACACCAGCGCTTTGGTGGGCATGGTGGCCAACCGTTCAGCCATTTGCATGGCAGCCGCCATGCAATCGTCTGCCACATCCCAAATCAGGCCCCATTCTTTGGCTTGTGGCGCCATCAATTTCTCTCCTGTCATGGCCAAGGTCATGGCACGCGCCAGCCCCAAGCGTTCGACCAAAAACCAGCTGCTGCCTGCATCGGGGATCAAACCGATTTTGCTGAATGCTTGAATGAAGCTTGCAGATGGCGCCGCGATAGCGATGTCACAGGTCATGACCAAGGATGCACCAGCACCTGCAGCCACACCGTTGACAGCGGCGATGGTGGGCATGCGCAGGTTTTGCAAACGACGAGTGGTTGGGTTGAAGGCTTGTTCGATGATCGGCCCAGGATCTGCACGCTCAACCAAGTTGGGGCCGTCAGCAAAATCAAACTCTGCCAAATCTGCACCCGCGCAAAAGCCGCGTCCGGCGCCCGTGATGACCAAGGCGCGGATCTCGGCATTGCCCTCTGCTTGGTCCAATGCCGCCCACAGCTCATGGTGCATTTGACGCGTGAAGCTGTTCAAGGCTTGGGGGCGGTTCAAAGTCATCACGGCAACAGCCCCATGCTGCGCCAGCACCACAGTTGGATCACTCATGTTGGTCTCCTTTTGAGGTAATTTAACACTCTGGGGATGGCGGCCCGCTTGGTTATAGTTGAGTCGATTCATCAACCTCAGCGGAGACCAGCATGCCCTACGAACTCATTCAAGTGCACACCGAAGCAGATAAGGTAGGCGTCATCAGGCTGAATCGGCCCAAACAGCTCAATGCCCTCAACAGCGAGCTGATGGTGGAGTTGGGTCAAGCGCTCAAAATCTTTGACGCAGATGCCGCCATTGGTTGCATCATCCTCACTGGAAACGAAAAGGCATTTGCTGCAGGCGCAGACATCACGACGATGGCGACATTCACTTTTGCTGAGGCTTATAACCATGACTTCATCACCCGCGATTGGGAGACGATTCGCAGCATTCGCAAACCAGTGATTGCCGCGGTGAGCGGATTCGCCTTGGGCGGCGGCTGCGAATTGGCCATGATGTGCGACTTCATCATCGCTGCAGAGAATGCGAAATTTGGTCAACCTGAAATCAAACTTGGCATCATCCCAGGCGCTGGTGGCACACAACGATTGCCACGCGCCATCGGCAAGGCAAAAGCGATGGACCTGGCGCTCACTGGCCGCATGATGGATGTGCAAGAAGCCGAGCGCTCTGGCTTGGTCAGTCGAGTTGTTCCCTTGGACAAACTCATGGAAGAAAGCCTGGCCGCTGCCCTCGTCATCTGCGGGTATTCCCAGGTCGCGATCAAAGCCGCCAAAGAATCTGTCAACCGTGCGTTTGAAAGTGGTCTATCGGATGGTGTCATGTTTGAGCGTCGGATTTTCCAATCCTTGTTCGCCACCCATGACCAAAAAGAGGGCATGGACGCCTTCCTAAACAAACGCGCCCCCGAGTTCAAGAACCAATGAATTTCTCAAGGAGTTGACATGACCCACCACAGCCTGCAAAGCTCATTGGTTCACCAGTCGGGCCGATGGTTGCTCAAGTCATTGGGTGCCATGGTGGCTTTGTTGGTCTTGGTTTTTTTTCTTGGGCCGACCAATGAGTTCGGACCTGATACCCCATCAGCCAGGCCTTCACCACCCGACAACACCCTGGCTTTGGATGATTGGTTGCAAGCATCCGAGGCCGCATGGACAGATATCAAGCCGGGCGCTGCGAAAGGCATCGTGTGGGCAGACGACAACAAGCAACGCACCGAATGGGCTGTGGTCTACCTGCATGGTTTTTCAGCCAGCCGACTCGAAACCACGCCAGTGGCTGATCAGGTGGCCAAGCAACTGGGTGCAAACCTGTTTTATACCCGCCTGACTGGGCATGGCCGCAGCGGCCCTGCGATGGCAGAGGCTTTCGCCCAAGACTGGATGGCAGACACCCTGGAAGCCGTTCGCATTGGCAAAACCTTGGGGCGCAAAGTGCTGGTCATCAGTTGTTCAACCGGTTCCACGTTGTCGACTTGGTTAGGCACTTCCCCAGAATCAGGCATGGTGGATGCGCATGTGTTCATTTCGCCCAATTTTGGCTTGAAGGACAAGCGCTCTGAACTGATCAACGGGCATTGGGGTCAGCGCATCGCTTATGCGGTGACTGGCGATATCATTCAATACACTTCTGACAACCCCCGCGATGCCCAAGGGTGGACACAAAGCTACCCGACCAAAGCGCTTTTTCCCATGCTGGCCTTGGTCAAAAAAGTGCGCGAGAGCGATTTATCGCAATTCAAAACACCCGTCTTGGTGTTATTCAGTGAAGCAGACCAAACGGTTGACCCAGAAGAAGTCAAGCATGCATTTGCCAAATTTGGTTCAAGCCATAAGCTGCTTGAACCGGTGGCTTACAGCCAAAGCAAAGGCCAACATGTGCTAGCAGGAGACATTCGAGATCCACAAGCCGTTGCACCCATGGTCAAACAAATCACTGATTGGGTGCGAACCCAGTAGCAAGATCAGAGGCTTAAGCCTGTCAAAATACCCCACAGCAAGACATAAGCAGCGCAACCAGACAACAGCGCAACAGCCGAAAATGAACCCATGAGGTTGGCGGCCACTAGCCCCCACAAAGGAATGAACTGCTGAGCATGGACGCCAAGAAAATGCGCGGGGCGTATGTCCTTGTAAAAATGCCATCCAACAATGGGTAGGCCCTGTCCGGCGGGTGGCTGGTATCCGCCAAGCATGAAACCACTGATGGTGGAGAGCACAAAAGTCAAGGTCAATCCCATGATCACGCCCCATGTTTCCACGGGGATGGCTCCTGCTTTTTGTTCCTGCCATATTTCCCATGCCAACCATGCCTGTGAGCCCGTCAAACCCACCGCGGCCACTCCCATCAAGCCAAACATGAAGGCGTGAAAAGGGTCGCTCAGGTTGTAATGTGAAGCGGATGCTTGTGAAGCTTGGTAAGTGATGTAAAGGACTTCAAACAAGGAGGTCGACACCAGCAAGGCAACGATCCATGCAAAGGAATCGGATTGATCGACCTGGGAATGCGCAACATCCAATACCCAAACCGTGGTCAGGGAAAACATGGCTGTGGCAGCCATGAATTTCATGGGTTTGACCCAAACGCCCACATCACGGATCAACCGAGGGTCATTCAGCGACCATGCAAATGCCCACATCAGTGCAATCAGCATGAGCAATCCATAGCCCACTAAGCACCTAGAAGCCCAACTGAGTGATTGCCAATGCATTTCCAATCCCAAAATTTACCTTTTCAATTTGTTGACCGTCAAGCGCGGATCATGTCCACACTTACCCCCTTGTCAGACCCGCGTGATGACACCCACATCAGCCTTGCCCAGACCAAATCTGGTCTGTGGGTGATGAATCCACCAACTTTTATCCGAGGTGATCTGATGACGAATTCAACAGAAGAACAGCCAGTTTATATTGATAGACGATTGAATTTAATTCAAATGAACTATAAAAAAGAAACTGGCTGTCAAGAAACCTCAAATTGTCATAGTAGTTACCCTAATGCCTGCTAATCTAAACCACGCAACGACTTGCATGACACCATCATTCATTGGTCAGGCCACATCACAAGGAACTTCATCATGATCATTCCATTCGCCACTCTCGCTGGGTTGATTTTGACCGGTACAGCTTTCGCCGCCGAAACCCCAGCCATCCATCAGGGTTTGTCCATAGCTGCCATTGACAAGCAAAAAGGCTTGTTCAATGTGCGTGAACTTCACGACATGGGCAAAAGCGGGGTTCAACAAATCGACTATGTGGTCGACTGCTCTAATCGGACATTGGCTTTGACTGGGTTTGCAGTGCTGACCGCACAGGGTCGATTGACATCGAATATGCCCACCGCATCATCCGACTCACCTTCCTTTTACAAACCTGTTATCGAACACGACCAACGAATCGCCACAAGCGTTTGCGGAAACTTGATCACGATGAACAATTCGGTGGAACGTTAAACAACTGCTGACTTGCCATGTTGGTTTCGGTCTGAAGTTGATAACGGTTCCACTTCTTATTTGCTAGCCGTGAATGGCTTAGGCATCTGGATCCGATGTCTCGATATCGTCAATGTCATCTGTGTCGATCATGGCCATTTCAGAATATTGCCTTGCATTGAGTTCATGCTTGTAGGCACGCAGCGCATGCAGGTCACAGGTGATTTGATCGTCCTTGTCGGAGGCATCAGCTGCTATTTCATGCTGTTTTGCAGCTTGCATCAGGTGATAGGCAGCTAAGCGATGCAATTCGCCTGGCGTTTCAATTTCATCCTCGTATTCGTCAACCAACTCTGAAAAAGTTTCTTCGTTTGAGTGTTCCATAAAGCCTCCTGTGGTGGAGGTTAAGTTTTAGAAAAAGTTCATGAACGGTTCATGACAACCATTAACAGTTGGTGATGGTGCCATCACGGTCTGGGTAAAACTTAGAGACTCTTTAGAGAGCCCGTTGGGATTTGAATCGCCATGTAAAAATCCAGCAGTGACCCGCAGAGTCATACAGTTTCCAATAACCAGATTGCAAAACGTCAAAGAACCTCACAGCCTGGCGCAAGCACTTAATGCTCTGAACTTGGCGACCTCTGGAAATACCGATTGGTTGATATCAGAATCATTGCCAGCATAGAAGATGATCGATGAGTGATCTTGGTTTTGCGGGTTGGCAGCCGAAAAGAAATTTACAAACGCTGAGACTGGCATTGATTCCAAACCCCCACCCCACCGCCTAAACAATGACCCTATCGATAAAGGGTAAACCCTTGCTGCATATAAAACAATGTTCTATTTTTTTAAAAAAGGTTGGTTATGAATCTCAAATCATTGATGGTTTTGACTGCTTCTATTGCGGTTGCTTTCGGTGCTGTCGCCTCGGAAGTCAAAAAGGGCGACAAAGACAGCGACGGCACCATTCATTTAGTACTGCAAAAAGTCAAGGCATGAATATTAAAAGAATTATTTCTTAGTTAAATTTGACTGGCATTCGAAACACGATCCATAAAGGGTTAATTCGTGATCCAGCACCTTAAATCCCTTGGGGGCCAGATGACTAAAGTCCCCTGGACATGCATGTACATCGAAGACCTTCTCACATTCGTAGCATTGAAAATGGTGATGATGCTCATGGTCAGACTCTGAAATTTCATACCGAGGATTTTCCCCGGGCAAATGCACTTCTTGGATGTCACCTCGATCCAACAAGGATTTGATGTTTCTGTAAACAGTTGCGATGCCAATACCAGGTACTTTTGAAGCTGAAAGCTCAAAAATTTCCTGGGACAGCAAAGGCCTTCCTGCTGTACTGATGACTTCAAGTATCGCTGTACCTTGTCTGGTGATTCGCTCCATAAATTAGGCCTTGTATTATTGTTGATAATGTATTATCATTTTCGTTTGAGCTCAAATTCTACTTAAATCATGCTGTTATTGGAAATTACTTTAGCTTGTCTGTTCGTGGAACTGACAAGTATCTTCATTGCCTATTTCTTTGCCATGAAAATACCAACCAACAAGCTCAGCTTGATGGTGGCTTTTTCTGCAGGAACCATGCTTTCAGTCGGCACCATTGATGTGATACCTGAAGCACTAGAAGCTGAAAATATCGATGCACACTTGCTGTTGACTGTTTTACTGGCTGCTTTGATATTTTTCAACTACCTAGAGCGTATGTCTCTATGGCATCACCAACATCTGCACGACAAGGCAGATGAGCATGAACAAAATCCATCGGAGCTCAGGCCAGTGGTTTGGTCATCGCTGATTGGAGACTCGATTCATAATTTTGTGGATGGCGTAGTGATTGCCACAGCTTTTATAGCCGACCCCACGCTAGGCGTGACTGCTGCAACGGCAATTTTGATTCATGAAATTCCCCATCGCCTTGGCGACTTTGCCGTCTACCTCGCAGCGGGACTGACTAAGAAAAATGCCATGCTTGTGAACTTAGCATCTGCCTTGGTGGGCGTGCTGGGCGGCATTCTGGGTTGGTACATCCTTCACGATCTTGAAAAAATGACCCCGTATGTACTGATGGTTGCAGCTGGAAGTTTCATATATATCGCGCTATCCGATTTATTTCCGTACCTCACACGTCGTCAAAAAATTGACGGCATTGTGAACCAATCATCTCTGTTGGCCGTTGGAGTCCTGTGGGTCCCGGTTCTGGGTCACTTCATTCATTAACCGCATCAAGGAAACTGTCATGAAAATCAAAGCATTTTTTACTGTACTTCTAGTCTCTTCGCTTGCAATTGGCAACTGTTTTGCCCAAGCAAAAAAAGAAGATGCACATGAGCACCATGCCCATTCTCATGGCAACGGCACTTTGGAATTGGTGATTGACGCCAATGTGGTCAAAGGCAAATTCGAAATTCCCATGGAGAGTTTGTTGGGATTTGAAAATCTGCCTAAAAACGCTGACCAGAAAAAAGCCATGGCTGAACTGCAAACGGCTACAGCCAGTGCTGAAAATTTTGTCAAATTCCCTTCCGCTGCTGCTTGCACTCAAGTATCAGTTTCTGCTGAGTCTGACATGTTTAAGGGCAAGAAGTCAGAGCACAGTGACTTAGACTACTCGTTTGAATTTCAATGCAAGAATCCTGGAGAATTGAAACGTATCGAGTTTGTTGTGATGACAAAGAATTCAAAATTCAAAAATCTCAAGGTAGATATGGTGACACCTAAGGGTCAAAGATCTGTCACAGTTGAATCAAAGAACCCTGTTTTGAAACTGTGATCAAGTCAGCCATTCATCTCAAAGGATTGACGCACGCCTGGCCTAGGCAAGCGCCACTTTTCGAAATTGATGAATTGACTGTTCAGCAAGGCCAGCATTTGTTCATTCAAGGGCCCAGTGGCTGCGGCAAAAGCACCTTGCTTTCATTGTTGGCGGGTGTTCAGGCTGTACAAAACGGTGTTTGCCAGGTGCTGGGCAATGACATGGCTCAGCTGACATCTTTGCAACGTGACCAATTGCGTGGCGAACACATGGGCGTGATCTTCCAGCAATTCAATTTGCTGCCTTACCTGGATGTCAAAGCCAATGTGTTGCTTCCAACGCAACTTTTTCCCAGCCGACTCAAGGCGTCTGTGGCTGTCTGGGGCAGTGCAATTCAACAGGCTAAATCACTTTCCCAAGCACTAGGACTGGGTGAAAGACTGTGGCATCAACCGATACATCAGTTGTCTGTCGGCCAGCAGCAGCGTGTGGCTGCAGTCAGGGCTTTGATGGGCGCGCCTGAATTGGTGATTGCAGACGAACCAACCTCTGCATTGGACGACGCGCGACAACTTGAGTTTCTGGACCTGCTTTTGCAAACAGCTGAAAAGCAGCACACCACAGTCATCCTGGTCAGTCACAACGCGCGGTTAGCGAATCGATTTGACCAGGTGTTTGAAATGCATGCGGGAGATCACGCATGAGTTTGTGGGCATCCTTGGCTTGGCACAGTGCCTGGTCGCGCAGATTGGCGCTCTCGTTGGTTACTTTGTCGGTCAGCGTGTCTGTGTTGATTTTGCTTGGCGCTCAACAACTGCGTGATGATGCAAGACAAAGTTTTTCCAATGCCTTGAGTGGTGTGGATTTGATCGTTGGCCCGCGTGGCAGTGCAACCGAGTTGATGCTATACAGCGTTTTTCAAATCGGTCGGCCCTCTCGAAACATGGGTTTTGGTGGATACGCAGACATTCTTCAGATGCCACAGGTGAGATGGGCCGTTCCCATTCAGCTGGGTGATTCTTACAAAGGGTATCCCGTCTTGGGCACCACAGTCACTTTGTTCAGTGAATTCAAGAGCCAAGGTAAGGGTTTGGAATGGGCAGCCGGACGGGCATTTGGCAATCCAATGGATAAGCCAGAAGCCATGTCAGAAGTGGTTCTTGGCGCAGAAGTTGCCAAGCGATTCGGACACCGTGTGGGGGACAAACTGGTTCTCACCCATGGGGCAGGAGGTGGTCCCGATGACACAGATCATGACGATCATCCATTGACCATCGTCGGCATTCTTGCAGCCACTGGCGCACCCATTGATCGATCCGTTTTAATCAGCCTCGAAGGCTTTGAAGCCATGCACCAAGGCTGGGGAATGGGTATTTCACCTAAAGCCCTGAAATCTGCAGCAGCATCTTTGCAAGTCAGCGCCAATCCAAAGGACCTGCAACCAGTGAGTCTCTCAGCTGTTTGGGTGGGATTGCACAACCGTGCAGAAGTGTTCTCTGCCAAGCGAAAAATTGAAAGTTTCAACCGGGACCCCTTGATGGCTGTGTTGCCAGGTGTGGCGCTGGATGAGTTGTGGCAGGTTGTGAAAGTGGTGGAAAACAGCCTTGTCCTGATAGGGATGTTGGTTGCCATCAGTGCCATGCTGAGTGTGGCTGCTGTCTTATTGGTTGCCATGGCAGGTCGGCGCAAAGAGCTGGCCATCTTGCGAGCCATGGGAGCCACTCCACGGGCCTTGTTGGGTTTTGTGATGCTTGAATCTGTCTTGGTTTGCTTGTTGGGTATTGTGTTTGGCTATGCAATCAGTCAACTGTTGATGTTGGGTGTTCAGGATTTACTGCGCACAGGTTTTGGTGTCATGGTTCACCCTGGCCTGCCCTCAAGCGAGGGTTTGATCAGCATTGCTGCATTAATGAGTGTGGCTGTTTTGGCAAGCCTGATGCCGGCATGGCGCGCCTATCGTTTGTCTTTGATGGATGGATTGCATCCTCCAAACATTTGAATGTTGACATCCAAATGTCTTTACTTCCATCAACCCAAAATCGCAGGCATGTTTTAACCATCATTGCCACCTTAACTGCTTGTCAACTTTGTATTGCCCATGACAATGACTATCAGACCATTGAATGGACAGTCTTGATGCCAGAGGACTGGGTTAAGGCTATCACTAAAGATTTTGATGAGCTGTACAAACTATCGAATTTGCAAGATGGAAGTCCCCAAGCAACCAAAGCAATGCAATCACTGCGAAAAAAATTCGACGAAGCACCGATTGTCAAAAACCAACTCAACAAAAGAATTCGTATCGCTGGGTATGTTGTTCCACTGGATGCGAACAGAGACCAATTTCGAGAGTTTTTATTGGTTCCTTACTTTGGAGCATGTATCCATTCACCGCCACCGCCTGCCAATCAAATCATCATTGTCAAGTCCAGCGCAAAAACTAAATTTTCAAAACTTCCAGAATCAATGGACATGGTGTGGATAGTGGGTGAACTCAAAGAAAGTAGAGTTCCTACTGCTCAAGGCATGAGTGGATATTCAATCGCTGCTGTTTCCGTTGTGCCTTATGAAGACAAGGGTCTGAAAAAATAATAGTTAGCAAATCAGTCAACCTTTGTTGTCATACATCTGATGCAACAGTGTCGGTTAAACCGACACTTCACAACCCAACCTTATCTTGATGCCTCAGTGTTGTGAGAAACGACTAGCTTCAAACACGGTGCTTGCATAGTGCACACGGTGACAACTACAAACCGTGCAGATACACTAAAACGACGGTTCGCACACCCCGAACCACCACCTCCGACTCAACCCTGCCCCCACGGCGCGGCAGGTTCACAGTTAATGACCCATACCCGCAACATTGCCAATGCTGTTAAGACTCAAAAGCAAATGAAAAATTGCTTCAGACCAGCAAGCAAAATATGGCAAGAATTTTTTTATCATGGCTAGCTTGGTTCATGCCTTGTGTACTCGAACAGCAATTTCAACAAAGTATTCTTGAGATGCAGTTGGTCCATCAGGTCTTTGGTTACTTTAAAAAAGTGACTTGCAGAATCATTTGGGATTTGCCAATGTTTTTGATGGAGTAGGGTAGTTTGTCGTCAGGGCTGTCCACGTAAACAATGTCACCTGTTTTGTATGTGTACTTGACCTGTCTACCATCTTCATAGTTCCTGACAATAGATCCACCCTTGAAGACATGAACCACTCGATCTAATTCTCTTGCCACACGAGGCGATTCAGCACCTGGCTGTAAAGTGACACGCATGACTCTGACTCGGTCGTTGTCAATCACCTTCTTTGAGTCATATCCATTGTCAGCTGCAAATGCAGGAATGCCAGCGAAAGCCAACCAGACAACCAATGAAAAAAATAATTTCTGCATCTTGGACCCCTTGAAAAAAAATAAAACTGTCATCAGCAAAATCAATTTATATTGCGATATGCCATGTTGATATCAGCGTTTGCCCTGCTGTCACTGAATAAATCATTTCGACTTTAAGTTCTCAACCGTCCCCCAATCAATACTTTTAACATGCTCTTTTAAAGGACAACAAGCTTCATACGATAGAACTCTTCGCATATGGAAACTAATTAATAGTTGCTAAAAGTCTTGTTTTGATTAATTAATAAATGCCATGTCTGACATTTCATCTGAATTGGTTATATTGTTTGTGGAGGACTTTCCCTCTTAATTAACAAAGGTCAACAATGAAGAAAATTTACGCTGCCATGTCTTTGGCTTTCGCTCTCACACTGGCTCATGCAGAGAGTGGCACAGTGGAATCTATCAGTGGTGGTTCCTATCAAATGACATCCAATGACTTTGGAGATTCCAAATACACAATCTTCACTGTCAAGCTAGCAGGCATGGTCCTCAAGTCGGATGTATCTTTCATGAAGCAAGGAAAAACATTCGTAGCAGAGTGCGCTGGATCAACCACATCAGACAGCCAAGGCAATAAAGTTGAAGGCACTTGCTTGGTAAC
>Ga0214923_10003705_pt1 | contig 19003 bp, 17 predicted proteins | sample LL1510_MetaG_FD_177993 | JGI IMG/M metagenome (GOLD analysis project Ga0214923, IMG submission 177993) | Freshwater microbial communities from Lake Lanier, Atlanta, Georgia, United States - LL-1510 | ecosystem: Environmental > Aquatic > Freshwater > Lake | place: USA: Georgia | collected...
AAAAAATGAAAAAAAAAAAAAAAATGATAGAAGATGATGAAAATGGTTTTAAAGAACAAGAGATCGGAGTCGATGTTGAATCAAGTTTCAGAACATATTTTACAGACGATGATGATGAGATTATGATAAAAAAAAAAGAAAAAAAAATAAATGATGTCATAGATGAAGAAACCGTTAAAAATGCACAAGAGATAAAAAATGTATGGAAAACGGAATCATGTAAAAAATGGAAAAACGAAATGATATCTTCAAAATCAATTGACGAAATAATGAAAGAAGAAAAAGAGAATAAATTTTTTATTTTGAATAAGAAGACAAAAAATATAATAAAGATGAAAGAAGACACAAGGACAAATACAGAACAAGGAGAAATGAATGCAAAAAAAAATATATTATGCTTTAAGAAAAATTATGGACACGATGATTGTATGTTTTCTCATTCGTTAGATGAATGGAATCCTTCTGTTTGTCGTTTTAATAAACAATGTAAAAAAGCGAATGAATGCAAATTCTTTCATAATGAAACAGAGACGAAAGAATCCTATTTACATCGTTCATTACAAATTCAAGGAAGTTTCTATAACAAATTTTCAAAGAATCTATACAAATTATATTTGTCCAAAAAAATATAGATAGTGTGCAGTATTCACAAGAAAAAAAATGAATAAATATATCACACAAATAATATAATTGTAATTTTTTTTCTGTAGTCAGTATATCTTTCACTATGATTCAGTATGAGTTCTTCAATAGTGATTTGTGGATTTTCCTTAAGTTTTTTTCGTGCGAAAACAACGCATTCTTTTTTAACCTTGTAAGCGATAGGAGGTCTACGTCTATTATGTCGTTTCATTTCTTTTTCGTTATCATATCTATGTATCCATCGTTTCAAACTTCTGTGTCTACATTTGAAAATTTTACAAGTGTATGTATGCTAAAGTGCTATCATTTCTCTTGTAGTAAAGAAAGGCAGATATTTTATAGTCTTTGTGTTTATGCTTCATTTGCTATAAGTGAATAAAATAAAACCGGCATGAATACCTCAAACAGAGTAAAGAAGTATGACGATAGGACGATATGAATTATGGTTGGTTGAAAGTCTTCTTGTCTTTGTTCATTGAAAACATTTAAAATATGTTGAATATTCGTTGGCGTTGGTAGTTCAACACTCAATGCAATTCTGACCCTAGACAAATATTCTGGTTTTCCTTATATTAATAAATATAGGATTACTTATTCTTTCAACATATCTTTCATATACGTATCTTTCCAACCAATTATCATATAATGGAAATCGTTGAAGATTAATATTAATAAAAATGGAAGGTTGTAAGGGAAGGTCGTCAAACTCTGGTATGATTGGATTTTGTCCATCAAAGCTAACAAAAAGGTGATAATTCGATGGAGTTTTTTTTACCATTTCATGAATCAGATAAATAGAATATTGAAAAAAATAAGTCCTATTTGTATAATTAAAAACTTCATAAAGACCTATGGATATAGAATAGACTGGTCTATTATTGTTAGCATTATTATTAATAAAATCATGTGAAAAAGCAACTTCAGAAAATTTGTTATCTGGATGTTGAGTATCTTTATAATAAATATATACTAAAATAATAGGATGGAGTAGGTCGTCTCAAAATAAAAAATTATAATTGTTGCTATATTGATATAATGACTTAATTATCTGTCCTAACGCCATTGCTTTCAAAAGTCTCATTGTGGTTATTGTTTTTGGGCTTAACTCTTTTCTCGTTTGTAAAGCATGGTGAAAAAAAGCACGTCGTTGTTGTGTTCAATAACTTTTTATTTCGTTATATAAGTTTTTATAATAAAAATATGTTGGTTCGCCTTTCATCTTTTTGGGGTTTTTTTTTATTTTTATAATAACAATTTTTTTTTTGTATTATCTATCTTTGTTGTTGTTGTCGTAAATTTTGTGCTATATACACATTTATTGAATTAAGAACACGAGCTATATCTCCAGTTGTAGGCAAATCTATTCGTAGTGGAATGGCACGTGCTAAATATTCGGGTCTTCCGTGTATTAATGGGGGATGGTCATCTACATTTTGAAGATAACTTTCAAATACAAATCTTACAAACCAATTATTCGCAATAGGATATCTTTGTAAATATTGTCCGCTAAAAACCGAAGGCTGTAAAGGAATATCAACATTAGTTTCCACTATATCTGATTGTCTTATGACACGAATGAAATTACGATAATTGAGAGGTGATTTGCTTACAAAGGCTTCAATAATATAAAGCAAGATTTTAAAAAAATCTCTTACTGTATAAAACTCAAAAGGTTGTTCAATTCCAAAATGTATGCTAAATCTCTCTGTCCGTATTTCATCTTCAGTCTCATGCAAAAAATAGATCCCACAAATTTCTTCCTCAGTTTGTGGATTTTTATAAAAAAGTTGTAGAATGGAACCAGTGCTATCTTGTTTTCCTGGACCACCCTTTAATAAAAAAATAATAGTTTTGGCTATTTCAGAATATTGTTTTAATTCATTCTTCCTTTGTTGTGTTGCTAATTGTATCATTACTTTTAGCATTTTTATTGTTTCATGGGTCATTGGTTTCCGTTTCTGTAATATATCGTTCAGATGACCAGATTGTTGTGGAGTTAAATACCGTCGAATTTGGTGATAAATTTCTCGATTATAGAAAGGACGTTTTTCCTCTTTTTGTTGAATTGTTCTATTCATTATTTTTTTTTTTATTTTTTTTAAATAAAAACAATACTATTTTTTTTTAAATTTATTTATTCATGATATTTATCCGTTTTTTTCTGCCAATTTTTCCATAATGGTGTTCCTAAACCCATCACATTTAATCCTATTATATTTGTATCAATAATGGATGAGATATAACCGTTATAATTTCTACAATTGATATTGATGGGGACGATTGGATAATCTATCAAAGTTACTATCTGACATTTACTTGAATCATCATACTGAAATAAAATTCCACCATCATGTTGTAGTTTGTACATTTGAGCAAGAAAATTTGATTCAGAAGAGGGATTAATAATAAATCGTTCATTACTTATCATACGAACTACGGCATAGGACATGGAAAACATCACTACAGAATAACTTGTGCCCGTATATATATTTCCATTATAAAAAATATAGGTTCCCCAATCGCTAACATCGGGAACACGAAATTGATTTTGATAATTCAAAGGGAGATTATTTTGATACACAAATTGATAAAATGGACGTGTAAATTCTTCAATGTAAGACTTGTTATATTTACAAAGACGAAGGAAATAAGATTGTAAGTTTTCGTTTGCTCTTGGGTCTGGCAATGGAAATGGTGTTGGACAAGAAAATAAAGGTATTAAAGCGGGTTCGAGAAATCCGCAAGAAGAATAATATTTTTTTTTAAATTTGGAATGATTAGGAGAGCCGACATTACAAATAAAATTAGAAGTAAACCAAATATAATCATATGTATTTTTTTCAGTATTAAAATTATTTATACTCCATCCAGAATTGCCAACAGCATAAAACATAGGAATCGTGATTCCCATCAATAGACTTTGAAAATTAGATGGAGGAGGACTTATAGAATTAAAACCAACATTTGTAAAGTAAATAAAATTATTTTCAGGATAGAAAAAGTCTTTTAATTCATTAAATATTGCTTTATATTTTTCAATTGAGTTTCCTTTTGAAATAGGTGTATATAATAAACGAACTCTTGCTTTTGGACATATCGAAAAAATAATGGATAATGTTCTACATGCATGTTCATTTTCTATTTTTGCTTTATCTGGTAACATTTTTTCACCCGACAAATTAGGAAGAAGTTGAACTTGAACATTTCCTTGTCCAGGAAGTATTTTGTTTTCATTTGGATTTATGTATGATACAGTTATTGTAAAATTATAGGATGCATCTGGAACTATAGTATTCCATTGATAATTTATAAATGTAATCATACTCGGTAATTGATTATCGATAGTGATGAGGGAATAGGTGGGGTCATAAAGATGGAAAAAAACAATAGCAGGATCTAAAGAAGAAAAATGATTATTTGGAAATTGAGACATTACCTGTTTTTGAAAATAGACTAATGGAAAAATGCTTTCATCCGTCATTCTATAAAATTAATTTATTATATTGAAATTTTTTTTTTTTTAATTTGTTATTTACTAATATATATATATATATATATATATATATATATATATATATATTATTAAATTATTATGTGATTGTAAAGCTAGATGAGAGTGTTATTATATGAAATAAAATCAATTATGTTGTATATTACAAAATTGTGTTTAATTAATAAAATATATAAAGATATAAATATCTTTATATCTTATATATATTTATTTGTTTAAAAAAATATGTTGTTCTATATATAGAAAAAAAAGATAATAAATTATATTTCATTTGTTTTTTTTTATATTTCGATAAGAATGATGATTTCAGATGATTCGTTTGAAAAATGTGTTATTTGTCAAGAAAATGTGTTTTTACCCGTTATTATCAATTGTTTTCCTTGTTATTCAAAAAATGAAATTCATTGTTATTCAATGAATCGACAATGTTTTCGTTGTGTTTGCGATTATCTACAGGTATTTCGTGAAAATAGAGAATTATTCAGAAAATGTCTGTTTTGTCCTAATACTCTTTTCTTGGATGAAACAAATCTTCACTATAATGATATTTTTTCGTTCGATTTCTACCTGATGAAACAAGATAGAAATAATTCCTATTTTTGTCCATTATGTAAAGAAGCATGTAAAGAAGAATCATGTAAAGAAGAATCATGTAAAGAAGAATCATGTAAAGAAGAATCATGTAAAGAAGAATGTCAACAACAAGACACGAGAATGAATCAAATACGAAAAGGAACCCAGATTGAGATTTATCGGCATATGGAAATAGATTGTCCTTTTTTTCCCCTCTTTTGTCTTTGTAAAAAATATTTTTTCCGCCATGAAATAGACTCCCATAAAAAGAAATGTATTCATTTTTTTTATTGTTTTTATTGTCATGTTTTTCTTCCAAGTCATGAAAAAAAAATACATCTTATACATTCACATTCATTTATGGAATGCCCACAATGTCTTGAACTTTTTCCAAAGGATCAAATAGATTCTCATCTCAGAGAAAAGTGTCCGCATCGCCTTGTTTCTTGTAATCTATGCTTTCAATCCGTTTCTTATTCTAAAATTCATATCCATTTAATTAAACATGGAGAAGACTTACATAGAGAATTGATCCTTAATCAAGAAAAACATCAACAACTTTTACGTTCTTTTTCTATTTATATGTCTTTTTGTTCTCAATTTCTTGGAACAGTGCCTTCTTTTCCATCAACTGGATATGTTTTTTCACCTTCAAATCTAGAATCCCAATTAACAAGAGATTATGATTTTCAAGATAATAGTAATAATAACATGGCAACAACATCAATAAACCAAAACAATAATTTGAATCAAGAATGGAATAGTATTGGAAATGAACAACAGGAATGGAATAATAATCCAGATAATGATAATAACATGGCAATATCAATAAATCAAAATAATAATTTTAATTTCAATGAAGAATGGAATAATAATACGAATGAAAATGAAGCGATACAAAATGACACCACAGAGCGGTTTGTTTTATCACGAGACAACATTTTTGATAGCAACCCAAATCATAATGAAGAAGAACTGTTTCAAATCAATATAGACCCATTTTTTTAAAATGAATAATAGAATAATAGAATAATAGAATAATAGAATAATAGAACTAAAAAGAAATAAAAACTATCCATAGAAAAAAAAAAAAGAATTCCTATTTTTTAAAATGAACAACAATATAGATTATTGTATATTTATAGCATTCATCACTTCTAAATTTATCAATCGAACAATTATTTATTTTTTTTTTTCTTTACGAATGATATAATAAATGATAGATACCAAGATTCTTTCGATATCGGCATTTTAATTTTCATTCCTATCATTACATGATAGGAATGCAATGATGGTTTTATAAGAAGTAATGTTGCGAGAGGGGAGTCCAAACTGATCCTATTTGTATCCGTTGGACGTCATAAAGATAAGGACCGAGAATAATGATGAGATAAAACACAATATTCTTGAACGAAGGTTTTTTTTTTAATCATGATGCTAAGGACCATTACAATCATCAATTTTATGGCATTTTCAAGCATTTCGTCTAATGAATGAAACGATATTCACCTACAAGATATAATATATAATTATTATCATTATCAAGATAATGATAATAAGTTTGAAGTGCATTTTCGGATTTTTTTATGATTATTTTTCGTTTACAAAAAAAACCAAGAATGCCGCTGAAGCCTTCCGCGTTGATTATTATTTGTTCGCCACAAATGACATAAGATCCACTTCTAGCTGAATTCCTGGTATTTGAATAATTATAAAAAGAGTTGTGCAAAAAAGAATGGATGGCCAAGACCTCTTTTGATTTATACATGTATCTTTTTGTGACATTTTGACCAATCACTTTCTGATTAATATCATAAATATTTTCAATAACTGCGAATCCATGATAAGACATGTTATTTATGAGTATATTCGCATTATATTCATATATACCGATTTTAAAAAAACTCTTTTTTTTTTATTTTTATATGTCTAAAAAAAAAAAAAAAATTTTTATAAAAAATGAAAAAATGAAAAAATGTCAAATTCCTCAAAACATGAAGACATTATTCTCTGTTTCAGAAATTACCCAAGAACAATTATCTTATCTGTTCTCAATATGCTCACTTCAAGGGACGGTGTCGTGCGCACATTTGATGACAGAACTGTATAATAAAATCATAGCTAAAGAACATCGTGATCATGAAGCATGGGATATTTATTTAAATAAATGTTTTGAAAATAATATCAGCTTTCATGATGTAAAACAAAGCATACATATGTATATTGAACATGATACTGTGCCTGTATTTCAAAGACATGCTTTAGAACAGAATTATGCAGACAAACAAGATATACAGACATGCAAAAATCAATTTATGTTACTTTCCACATGGTTTGGAATTGACAAGACATCGGATTCACATATATTTCGATGCTTTAGTTATCAATTTTTTAATTCCATCATGTTAGGCTTAGATGACTATGAAGATCAGATAATGATGGCATTTAGTATTTTTGAGTTTATAGGCATTCCATTTAATTCTTTAAAAGGATGGATGGAATTATTACGCTGTGGAATTCCCTTAATGAATAGTATATATTTTAGAAAAAAAAATACTCTTAAGAATATTTTAAAAATGGTAAAGTATTATGATAAAAAATTTTCAACAAAACCAATATTGCAACAACAAAAAAAATCTCTTCCTGTTCTACCTTTTAGTAAAGAAGAATTAACATGGTACTTAGAAAATCCAGATAGGCACGATATTAGAGGACAGTTCAATATACCAAAACAAGAAGATACGATAACATTTTTTGAAAAAAATTATAAATTTCCGCAACTTTCAAATTCACAAGAACAAATCCATCCTTTTGTAAAATCAAAGGATGATAAACAAAAGCCCAATCAAGACAAAATATTATCAACCTTAAACTCATCAAGACAAGTCCGCTCTTTTCTAAAATCAGAGGATGATAAACAAAAGCTAATTGAAAAAAAAATGTTGTTATCATCAAAATCAACGACACTTACCAAATTAAGTAATACAACCTCGAAAACAATTGAATCATTTATCAAGGAACAAGTTGAATCCAATAAATTAATATTGAATGATCCAGAATTAATTCCTCCTATATTATTACTTCTTCGCGGCATTAAAAAATCAATCACAATAAACAAATGGGACAAATTTGTGCGATCATTCAATTATTATAGCAGAAAAGCGTTAGGACAAAAACTAAAAGGTCGAAAACCCACTCATCCATTACAAATTATAAAATCAAATGAATTATACTTTGTTGTCAATCGTCATATTTTAGTTCCTAATTTGTTACTGGTTGGAACTTTATTTATTCCAAAACTCGTTTTTTTCTTAAATTCTAAACTAAAATAAAATTGGGGCTGTAATAACTCCTATATCTCCTTTTTTTTTTCATTGAAAACTATCTCAATTATTTTCTTTTTTTTTTTTTTTTTTTTTTAAAATTTTTTTTTTTTTTTTTTTTATTTTTTTGTTTTTTTTATTTTTTTTTTTTTTTTTTTTTTTTTTTTAAAATTATTTCAAATTTTTTTTTTTTTTTTTTTTTTTACTATAAAATTATATTCTTCATTCTTTTCAATCTTCTGATAATAATAATTATATTCTTCATTCTTTTCAATCTTCTGATAATAATAATTATATTAAAAATGAAAGGCGTCAGCACCTTTTTATTATCCTTCGTGATGAGAAGGCCATCAAGCTATCCCAATGTCGTCACTTATACTAACTAGATAGCATCATGGATACATATATAGATAGATGGATAGATGGATAGATGGATAAATGGATAGATGGATAGATGGATAGATGGATAGATGGATAGATAGCATAATCGCATTATAAAGATGATTAAATATTTTTTTTATGCCATTTCAAATAGATGGTTGAAAAAAAATAAACAAATGTCATTAAAAGACAATCGCTTATGTCATCTTTTTTCTTATATAAAGAGAATAAATCGGAAATGACTGGATCGTTTCCTATTAATTCCGTCGCTTTTACAACCGCCCATTTTTTTCTTTCATTTTTAATAGGAGAATAAAATCCAAAATAGTGGGTTTTATATTTTGCCATATATTCAATCACCCGTATGGATGGATGTTCCAATAAAAAAAAAGCAAAAATATGTTGTGAGATTTTTAATGCCTTGATATTACAACGATGCCTTGCACTCATTTGTTGTTCGATCAACACTACATCTGTTTTTTCCCAGATTTTGTTTTGTTGTCGTAAATAATCATGGATTTTACGATACACATGGGTCATTGTATGTCCAGACATGTCTTGTACATCAAAGTGCAAGACATTCATATATTCCATTACATCTTTCTGCACGCCAGAATCAATAATAGTCATGTTTTTTTCTTGAATAGGAATTGTCGTCAATATCCTTTTTTCGTTTTTTGTCATTAACAAAGATTGCGATGATGATAGTTTTTTATATTGAACTTGAGCCCATGCTAAATTCTTGATACCAATATCAAATGCCACAATTATCATTATTTCATTATTTAAAAAGTTTTTTCTTGATTTTTTTAATTGTATTTATTTATATAGATTTATATAGATTTATATAATAGATTTATATAACATATTTATACATATTTTTAGAGAATTATACATATTTATATAATAGATTTATACAGATTCATAGAGAATTTTAGAGATTTATAGATTTATTTAATACATTAATACATTTATATAGATTTTTAGGGAATTTTACATGAACGAAAAAAAAAAAGAAAAACAATGTATCATGTTCCATAAGATATTTTATGATGCATTAACATTTTTGAAATTAGACAGCAGCCTTCTTCAAAGAACAAGAAATCATCGTTATAAGCCAAAAATAAAAAAAAATATACATTTTTTTTTATTTTTTCCAATAATGACATTCATTTTTTATATAAGTCCTCCTCAAATTTTTTATGATGATATTTGAAAATAGTTTTTTTTTTGTTTATTGGATCTCGGTCAGTCTTTTATATAATTTTTCTTGTTTTCCAGTATTTACACCTCCTTCTCCCGTTATAATGCTATTATTTTGTTGAGGCATCTTTTCTTGTGAAGAAATATCATCATTTCCGGCTTCAAGTGCTGGTAGAAGAGATTGTTGTTGATGATTTGACTTTGCTGAATAAATATAAAAATAGTAATAAAACAATGCAAATACAATCACAACAGCGATTAAAATCCAAAACCATGTTTTACGATAAAATGGTTTGATAGAGGAAACATTATTATTTTCTTGTTGTTGTTGATATTCATTACCACCTCCACCATGTCCTTCATAATATTCACGTTGTTGTTGTTGTTGTTGCGTTTCATTTGCATTTTCTTGATTTAGGATTCCACTTGGTGATTCTTCTTTTGTTATATTCACGGGAACCTCTTCTATATTTTTTGTTAATTCTACTTCAACAGTGGTGTTTGTTTCCGAATCTTTTGGAGATTTTTTTAAGATTAAAAAATAATTTTGATATTTATCATTATCTGCCACAATATTTCCACCTATTTTACCTTTTGCTATTTTCATTTCAATAGCGTTTAGATCCGTATTAGTATCCAATTGTTCTTGATTCATAACAAGGGCTTGAAATTCTTGAGTGGGATCAATCGCTGTGACTTGAAATTGCAGACGAAAATTTTTGAAATTTTTATTCAAATCAATTAATTGAGGACGAGAAGAAAGAAGATATTTTTGTTTTTCAAGAACCATAATGTCAATAAATTACGATGGATAATTAATGAAATTATGATTTGTTTTTTTTTTTGTTCGTTAAATATGTCATTCTTTAATTAAATTTTTTTTAGAATGAAACATTGTTTTTTCTAGAAAAAAAAACAAATAAATAATAAGTGGATGTCTATACATCTATATATAAGAAACAAGAAAAAAACCAGATTTTTTTTTTTTTCAAGAATACATGAATGAACAGTGATCTTTTCTAGAAGATGATAATTTATCGTATTCCTCTACATATTTTTTAAAATTGGAAAATAAATGAGAAGGTTCTGGATAATGAGTGAAAAGAAATTTTTGAAAATAGCAACAAGTCATATTTTTATGTTTTATTTTTTCATAATACAAACTTGCATTTTTTTCTTCACCCGGAAAATAAAATGATAACATGGAATGGATCTGTTCTAAAGTGATAAAAGAAAAAGAAACCATAGTATCGATACGACCCGGTCGTTTATGTAATGGATCTATTTTTTCAGGAAAATTCGTCGTTAAAAAAATAACTAATCCTTCAATGGACATGAAACCATCAAGAATGTTTATCCATGTGCTAAAACTAATATTTGTGCTTTCTTTATCAGACAAGGTCTGATAATCTTCAAATACTAAAAACGAAGAAGCAGGTAGACAAATTAGACTATCCATAATATCTTTATCCGTCATTTTAGGATCATAATGAAAAATGCATATGTTGCGTTGAAAAAAAGAAGCAATGGAATGAATAAAACTAGTTTTTCCGCTTCCTGGCGGACCATGAAAGCAAAATGTTTTTCGATACGGGACACCAAAATTTTTATACTTTTCTTGCGCTTTTATACTCAAGAACTCTTCAATTTCTTTAATGATATTTTCTTTCGTATTTTCTTTGTCCAAGAAGATAGTGCAAAGGGGGCGTTCTACCATATCTTGAAACTTTTCCCAGTATCCTTGTTCCATATTATACACATATATACTTTGTTTTTCTTCATTCATTTTCTTTTCGTAATGAGCGTAAGCATTTTTCAAGAAGTCATCCATATATTCTTTTTTTTTGCCTACAATAGACAATTGAGTTCCGTTGGATGGATATAATGAATAATCTAACATATTTTTTCCGATAATTTCCATTGGCCATATACTTGTCGGCATCGAAACGTTCATTTTTTTTGAATCCTCTAATTGAAGGATAATCCAATGATTTGAATCAGACGGATATTCAATCAAAATTGGTTCATTTTTTTTTAAAGAAATTCCATAAAATAAATCCAATATTTCAAACGATGAATGAAAAGTTGGTTTTTTTTTCATTCCTTTTTTGGTTTCAATTAAAATTCTTTCAATTTTATCATTATTTGTTTCTTTGTTTTTATCATCTTTTTTTATATTTTGTTTTTCTAATAAATATAAAGTATAAATAAGCACGTGATCAAAAATTGTTTTTTTATGTTTATTTTCTATGATAATTTTTATTTCAGATGTCGAGGACGTTTCTATTTTAAATTAAAAAAAAAAATAAAATACAAAATATGAATGAATTGTTTTTTTTTTTCTTTCCCTTGTTTATTATTATATATTTACCTTTTTAAATTATAAGATACGACGAACCCAAACAAAAAATATAACATATATAGATTATTATATACATTAGATAGATTATTAGATAGATTAATTAGATAGATTATTAGATACATTAGATAGATTATTAGATACATTAGATAGATTAGATAGATTATTATATACATTAGATAGATTATTAGATACATTAGATAGATTATTAGATACATTAGATAGATCATTATATACATTAGATAGATTATTAGATACATTAGATAGATTATTATATACATTATAGATAGATATCAATCATATCAATCATATTAATCAAATTAATCATAATTAATCATATTAGTCATATGAATCATAATCAATCATCATATGAATCATATCATTCAATCATATCATTCAATCATATTAGTCATATGAATCATATGAATCATAATCAATCATCATATGAATCATAATCAATCATCATATGAATCATATCATTCAATCATATCAATCATATAAAAATGATTTTCTATAAAAAACATTGTGTAATTTTTTTATTGTCATCATCCATTCATTTCATGAGTTGTTGTTTATTATTTGAATAGTTTTTGACATTGTTGTATTTCTTTCTCTTTTTTTTTCTTTAATTTATTGTTATATAATTATATGATCAAAAAAGACAAATAATACATAATTACATCATAATTTATTGAATTGTCGTGTATTTTCTTATTTTTGTCGCACTTTTTTAAATAGCAGATGGTAATAGAAGAAAAACAACGAGCCATGGATACTGTTTTTGAAAACTTTGACATCATGAACAATATTTACAGATATTTAACTTTGGAAGAAATTTCTTTTTTTCTAATAAGAAAAAAAGGAGATAACATCCCAAGTACAGCACAAATACATTTTAAAAATTTATTAAAACGGGTCACATGCACAAAAAAATGCCTAGTGCAAAATTCTTATCTAGGTTATCATCCACCCAGATTATTTTCTTCCTTTTTGTTGAAAATGAGAGAAAAAAATTTAACCGTATGGTTTAAATGTTACCTAACAGGGAAAATAGAGATGTGTCCTTTTTATTCTCTTTCAAAACTAGAATCTTTTTTTCATATTCAGAATAGGATTAAACGATCATGTTTGTTTCAACAAAAAAAAGAATTATTGAATAAAAATATCATTAACAAATATTTTATTTCATTAGGTTACGTTGTTCCATGGTGGGAAAAAGTGAATTATTGTGTAGGAGAAAAAATAGATGTCATGGATAATCAAGGAATCTGGTATGAAGGAATCATCATAGAATTTAAAAAAAATGAGAGGATAAAAATTCACTACCGACAATGGAACCAAACATTTGACCAATTTTTTTATTTTAAAGAAACAGAAAAGAATAATAGTATTCTTCATATAGCCCCTGCTTATACTTTTGTTTCTAAATGGAGAGACAATTTACAACCAAATATGATATTAGAATATGTAAATCCTGTTAGCAGATTATGGTATAATGGAGTCATACAACCTACTAATTTAATATGTCAATCACATATAAAAAGTCATTGTAATGGGTTTTTTATACGCCCTTTTTATTCATCACAATCGCATAGCCATCCTATAGTGATGTATCATCCAGACGATTCCAGTATTGCACCTTTAGGTATCCATACTCGTGATTGTCCTTCAAGTTATTTCAATGATCATTTTTTTTGGAGTAAAACTTACAAAAACGACAATGGAAGTGTTTCCGTGTTTGCCGAGATTACCTTTTCTAAAGGAAATAAGCATGATATTCGTTTCATTTCGGGTCCTATAAATGAAGAAGCTATGGTATCTTCAGATTTTAATGAATTGTCATTTTTTGAAAAACACTTATCTTTATTAAAAAAAAGCTAACAATGTTTATATCTATATATAGATATATATAATCATATAATCATATAGTCAGATAGATATAATCATATAATCAGATAGATAGATAATCAGATAGATAGATATATATAATCATATAGTCATATAATCATATAATCAGATAGATAGATAATCAGATAGATATATATAATCAGATAGATAGATAATCAGATAGATAGATATAGATAGTCGTATAATCATATAGTCATATAATCATATAATCAGATAGATAGATAATCAGATAGATAGATATATAGATAATCATATAGTCGTATAATCATATAATCATACTACAATCATCATACAATCATATAATCATATAAATCATATAATCATACTACAATCATCATACAATCATAGTATCATTTTTTTAATAAGAGTTATGTATGTAATTATTTTTTTAATAAAAGTTATGTATGTAATCATTTTTTTAATAAAATTGTAAAGATATTTTTTTAATAATAATAATAATATACAAAGGGAAAAGCGATGTAAAAAAAAAAAATTGATAATGTATGATAATATCGATAATATTCATAAATATATTGTCAAGGGTATTTTAGAAGGTACGGAGTATATAGAAAAAGGGCTGATGTTCATAGGATTCGCATTGACTGTTGCTGGTATCACAATAGGATGTGGTGGATTCATGCACATACATAGTAAAATTATAACATAAAAGAATAAAAAAAAAAGCTTTACAACATTCAAGATATCGTTACTTTTTGTTAGAGTTGTTCTATATAAAATACATATTTGCTATTTTTGTGTTTCATGTATTGTTGTTTCTAAAATACATCAATCACATCAAACATTACATATCTTCTTCTTATATAAAATTTTTAGGTTTTTACTCTTTTATATGGATGATTCCATTGAATCTCTTTCTTTTTGCATTTTTTGAACCAAAAGCATGAGGCTATTTTCATTTTGTTTTGATTTATTCATCATTCCATCATTTCCATCCTTTTCATCCTTTTCATCATTTCCATCCTTTTCATCCTTTTCATCATTTCTATCATTTCTATCCTTTGCATTATTTCCATCTTTTGCATAATTATTTGTATCTTCATTTTCATAATATTCATGTGCGTTTTTATCCTTTTTCCAATATTTTTCAGTTTCAGATAAAGATGCTTTTGGTTTCTTAATTAATGGAGTAGAATCTAATCTTCTTTTCATACCAGTAAGATCTTCTTCTTCTTCCTCTTGTATATGTTGTTGTGCTACATTCTCGTCGTTATGATTGTTGTCTATTTTTTGTTCTTGATGATGATTGGAAGAAATGGAAACAGGAATAGGAGATGAAATAACTTCTGCATGACCTAATATATCTATTGATTTAATATTCATATCATTTGTAAATGTTTGAAAAGGTTGAGACTGGAAAGGTAAAGAAATCATGTCATTTTGTGAAGACAATGAAAGTTGTTGTATTTGTTTTTCTTGCTGTTGTTGTTGTTTTTTTTCTTCCTCTTCTTGTTCATAAATAATATTTTTAATCCATAAATGGCATTGTATTCCTTCTATTTTTTCAACTTCTCCGTTACTGTAAAAAAGTAAAAAACAAGGCATCTTTTTTATTTTATATTTATTATCTTTGGTAATAATTTTTCGGACAGTTGAATTATCTATGCATAAAGATTGGTATTCTAAATCTGCTTGTTTTAATAATGATTCGCATTGATGACAAGACTGTGAATATTTGCTATAGAAAAAAACAATAGAAACATTCATCCTTTTTTTTTTTTCTTTCTTTCTCTCTTTTTTTTTTTTATATAAATGAAAATAATGCTAAAAAGGAAAACCGTTTGGATTTTTATATTTCATTTTCATCATCCATTTGTTTTTTATATACGAATATCAAAAAAACTGCTGTTTGTGCGTGTGTGTGTGTCTACAAAGGGAGCGGGCTTCAAATCCTCTGTTCGCAAAAGTAGGAATGGGTTCTAATTCCATTACCACTACTACTTTTTCCAGTTTTTTTTTATGCTAAAAAATGTTTTTTTTTTTTAAAAAAACATTAATTTGAAAATATATCAAGTAAATAAATGTAATAAAAATGCCATATAATAATTATAATAATTATAATTATTATAATTATTATAATTATTATAATTATTATAATAATTATAATTATTATAATTATTATAGTATATTTAAATAAAACAAGAATTATTTAAATATATTACAAAATCATCATTCATAATGTTCCTTAAAGTGTAACACCTCATTAATTACATCTAATCTAATCTATTTTTATATGATTTTAAAATTTCTTTATTCCATGAAATTTGTAAAAACACAACATATATTATATATCAACTCTTATTACTACTCTTTTTTTTTTTCAACCAATTAATTTAAAGACATGATTTGCGATCTGTCAAATATTTTTTTTTTTCTGGTTGGGAGCGTTTGCCAAATATAGTTTGGAACTTAAGATTAAAGCCTCTAATATAATCGAGGCATTACGATTATTAAATGAATTGCATTCCGATGAAATGCTGTTGAAGCATGCTCAAGGGGGGATTTATGGAGGGAATGAAGAAACATTAAAGAAACCCGTGAAAGAAAGAAGATGGTATTCTTGGGTATCCAATCCAGAGTATCCATATCTTACTTTAGATGAGGCATTCGATAATTGGAATATAGTGGAAGAAAATATCATTAGTAAATATGATGAAAACGGAGATTTTATTATATCAGGAACCTATGATAATAAAATTGGCCAGCAAAAGTTTTTTTTAGAATATATGGCTTCAGTAATTGAAGATCTTTCCATATCTGTTAAATTAGAAGGCTACAAAATAGTTACATGGACGATTAAAAATAATATATTTAAAGAATTAAAATAAAAATTATACAATGAAAGCCAGCATTCATTACCTGAACTATTTTTATATGATTTTAAAAAAATTTCTTTATTCCATGAAATTTGTGAAAACACAACATATATTATATATCAACTCATTACTACTCTTTTTTTTTTTTAAATTAATTTAAAGACATGCTTTGTGATGTGTCCAATGATATTTTTTTTTTCAGGATGGGAGCGTATGCCAACTATAGCTTGGAACTTAAGATTAAAGCATGTAATATAATCGAGGCATTACGATTATTAAATGAATTGCATTCCGATGAAATGCTGTTGAAGCATGCTCAAGATAGAATTTATGGAGGGAATGAAGAAACATTAAAGAAACCCGTGAAAGAAAGAAGATGGTACTCTTGGGTATCCAATCCAGAGTATCCATATCTTACTTTAGATGAGGCATTCGATAATTGGAATATAGTGGAAGAAAATATCATTAGTAAATATGATGAAAACGGAGATTTTATTCTATCAGGAACCTATGATAATAAAATTGGTCAGCAAAAGTTTTTTTTAGAATATATGGCTTCAGTAATTGAAGATCTTTCCATATCTGTTAAATTCGAAGGCCATAACAAAATAGTTACATGGACGATTAAAAATCATGTATTTAAAGAAATAAAATAAAAATTATACAATGAAAGTCATTATTAATAAATAAAAAGTTTATTATAATAAATAGGTGGTAACCATATATAATAATAAATGATAGATAGAAAAAAAAAACTTGATAATAATAATATTCATCGTTCCAAAAAAAAAATAGCAATCATCGTCTTTTCTCACTATTATATACTAATTGGGTCATGAACAATGAAAAATGTAAATAAAAAATTTGTATTAAAATTATTAAATTATTATCAAATACACCAAATAAATCGCTTCTTTTCTATTTTTCATTAACAACTTAAATTAAAAAAAAAAAAAAATTAATTGATGTATAATTTAATTTTATTAAAAAAAAAAAAGAATATGTGCACAAGAATACTATTAAAAAAAAAATAATCCTCTTTTTTTTTTTATTACAGATATACTCAATTTTAAGGAAAAAAAAAAAATTATTGACGATGACCTCGCGAAAAATTGCCTTTGATATTTCACATGAAATGGCGAAGCGTATCGTAGAAGAAGCAAGAGAATTACAAAAAGAAGAAGAGAAAACGAATTGCTTGAATATGGTGATTTATAAATTAATAGAAGAGGAAGTATGGTTAGGTATTTTTCATGTATGGCAAACAAAAGAAGATAAAAAGAATAATAAGGTTTTTTTAAGATGTGTAGAAGATACATATGATAGTTCATATGTTTGGTTATTTCCTATCGAACTTACTGAAAAAAATATGACTCGTTTCTTTACTAGAATTCATGATGAAGATTGTGTTCTAACTCATATTCTGCTTTTCTATGGAAGTAATAAAAATATAGATGCATACATTCCATGTAAAAGTGACGGCACTCGAGAATATTTACCACATTATCATGATGGTTTGGAAAGGCTGATTTTTTGTCAAGAACATGACTCTTATGTGGAAGCTTCAGAATTAAAGCAGATGGTTTTTGATTTTTTTTCATTTTCTCATTAAATAAGAAATGTTCAACAAAATCCAAACAATAAGGATAAATAGAATAGTCTTGATGATTAATAGAATGAGAGTATTTTTACTCAAAGGAAAAATGTACTGAATGGCGGTTTCTGTTACTGAAAAATTAATGAGAAAAAAAATAATACCAAGAAAAAATACGTTCTGGAATTCTTCAAATAATTGTCGTCTTCGAACTGTCGAATCATATTCTTTTGGAAATAATTCTTGTAACAATTGTTTTTCTTGTTGAGAAATTTGAATATCATCTGTTTTTAATTTTTCAATAGGATCTTCCATGATTAATAATTGAAAAATGAAATAATAATTTCAAAATAAAAAAATAATATTTTGTTTTTAATACTATTTTTTTTTATATTTTAAATTACGTTGGACTCTTTTTTTTTTAAATAATGAATGATATATAGTAATGATATATAGTAATGATATATAGGTATGTATATCTATTAACAACATCATAAAAAAAAAAAAATTTAGTAATAATATAAAGTATTCATATAAATATATTATTGACCAAAAAAAAAAAAATTATTGGATAAAGATAAAGGTAAAAAAAAAAAAGAAAAAAAAAAAAAAAAAAAAAAAAAATAAAAAAAAAAAAAAAAAAAAAAAAAAAAAAAAAAAAAAAAAAAAAAAAAA
>Ga0214923_10003706_pt1 | contig 19001 bp, 22 predicted proteins | sample LL1510_MetaG_FD_177993 | JGI IMG/M metagenome (GOLD analysis project Ga0214923, IMG submission 177993) | Freshwater microbial communities from Lake Lanier, Atlanta, Georgia, United States - LL-1510 | ecosystem: Environmental > Aquatic > Freshwater > Lake | place: USA: Georgia | collected...
TCTTCTTCACTTTGCACAAAGGCCAAAAAACCATCAATAAATACTGATGGTGTATCAGCTAAGGCAGCAATATATCTTGGCTCCCAACTGCTGAAACTCCAGGGGTAGCTATCCCAAAAAGGTGAGTAGGTCTGCCTAGTTCGTCTAACCTTATCGTCGCTCCGTGATTTAAGATAAATATAAAGGTCAGTTGATCCTGTTTTTGCACTGCTAGTTACCATTGTCAAAAGCATTTTTTGGAGGCTGTAACTGCATAAACTCATGTCAGTATCGTCTTGAATGACACTTATTAAAAATATAAATAAATCTAAAGAAAAACATTCCAGCGATTTACCTTTTAACACTTCTGGTGGAACGTCGTCTGTCCCCCATTTAGCCATAGTATACAAGGCTGTTCGACCACCATAGCTCCATTCGAAATTCATACAGCAGCGACCAAAGTCAATTATTTTAACATTCATGTCGTCAGTGAACATCACATTGCCCTGGTGTAAATCGCGATGGCGGAATCCGTATGTTGTGTCTAGATGTTTTAGCACTGCTGCAAGCTGAAAAAGCCTTGGCTTTACTGCAGCAATAGAGGCCTTTCCGCCTGTTTTTGCACCGCTTTTTTTAAGCATACGGCTAAACGTATTTGGAATGTTTTCCATTGTGATATAAAATGTAGCCTTAGCACCGTTGTTTTCCCACCAATTCTTGCCACCTTTTTTAACTAGGCTAGGGTCTCTGAAAAAACGGGTAATTTTGCCGATGTTTGTGCCGACCGCCTTGTCTAAAGATAATACTGTCTGAAACCATGCCTCTAAAAAGGCCTCTTTAACCTCTTCTTCGATGCGGCTTTTGTTAATTGTAATTTCGATTTTCTTATAAATTGTTCCAGATGCCCCAAGGTATATAATGCCAGCTGCACCAGATGTTATATATTTTGCAGTGTTTGCACGATGCCCGGATTTGGCAACTAAAACTGAGTCCCCTGCACCGATTTCCATAGTGTCAAGATTATACACTTGATCTCTGAAAAGCGTGCTAACGTCGCCCCCCTCCTTTGGTGGTTGACCGGCCAATATCCAAAGAATTAAATTGGTGTAGCTTCCAGATACGCCTTTGCCTAATACAGCGGCGTAGGCATTTCTTGCCTCTTCAAAGCTGGGTTTACTGCTCATTCTAATATAAGGATTGTTTTTTAGTGCGTCTTTTGTTGGAAGACCGCTTTTTGCTTTTTCGTTTAGCCCCGCCCTCCATAGTGGCTGGCTTAAATATTCCGGGGAACGTCTTTTCTGAACGAGCAGGGAATAATAGTGCCTTTCCTTCATATTGAATACGCGGTGGGTCCATCAGAAATTTTGGGGCTGTAGACGGGTCCCACGTGCCAATCATGGATGCAAACATGGAACCGCCATCATAAGTATATTTTGATGTGCCAGGGAGACTAAAAACACCCGCTTTTATGCCTTCGGCGGTTAAACTAACGTAGCTCAGTGGTATTTGGTTTATTGCCTCTATTGCCGAAGGGCGGTAACCATTAGAGGTGTCATTGCCAATAAATAGGATTTCGGATTCAGGGCGTTTGTAAATAACTGGGATCGGGACACAGTGCGGAGCATGACCAAAGGCAATAACGCTAACCCCACTTGCTGCTAACAGGCCTAAATAGGTTTCGTATGATACATGTGGGTCAAGGGGTATGTCTGGGCCGTAGGGTCCTTTGCAGCCCTTTATGTCACAGCTTTGGATAAAGCTATTAAAATGCCTATTTGGGTTGGGCTTCAGGCCAAGGCCTTGTAGTAGGAAATAATCATCTGGTGGGCTTGGGTTTGTATCGTCGAAAAGAGATGGGACGCATGTTAATGGTTCATTATAAACTTGGTCATTAAAGTGGTCTGCTACAGCGTCTTCTGCCGGTAGCTCTTGAAGACCTAGCCGAACCGTTTCGATTTTGTCAAAGTAGGTGGCAGCTTTTGACAGGGTTGATTTTATCGCCGTATAATAATTTATGTTATGGAAAAGGAAGGGTTCAGCTCCGCCAGCGTGACTTAGTAATGTTTTGAAGTCGGAATCAAGAGTTACAATTTTACCTTCGGTGAAAAGGCCTCTTACATTATTGATAAAACTTGCGAATTTAGGGGTGCCTTCTATTTTGGACTTGGCTGCAGCAGCATTTGGTAAAAGGGAGGCAGCGGGTTCGGAAAAGGCTCTTACGAAAAGATAGGCAGCCTCCTCCGGGCTGAGTTCTTCAGACGGAGCTAAGTTTAGGGGGCCAGGGGCACCCATTGACGTATTCAAAATATGCTTTAGGCGGTCTAAAAGCGGTGCCTCTGGGTTTAGTTCGTTGTAAAATTTCGACCAATCGGCCCATTTGTTTTGACCAATTTGTTGTGCTGTTTGTTGCATTTCGTAGACTAAACGGAATTTATTCAAATCACGGTTGCCTAAAATAATGTGGATTCGGGGGCCGTATGTTTTTTTCAGTTCCATTATGCCGTTAATAGAATCTACAACATATGGGCCCTGGTCAAAGTAATCACCTAGAAATGCTACCTTGTTTTTTGGGTTTTCTAAAAAGGCGGCAACAGCGGCAAAAAACTCGGGTTTGCAAAGGAGCTGACTCTGAGGCTGCTTTGATGCACTTAGCGGGGAGCAACCTTCAAGGTCTGAAACTAAGAGAAGCTTGCCCGGTTCCATTCTAATTATCTAAATTAATTTCTGAATAATGTCTGCTCTTTTTCTTTGTGCATAGTATAGAATGGATATTTTTACAAAATTATTCTGGGTTAGTTCATTACTTTTTTTTGCCCTGTCGTTTTATTTAATATGCTGTACTAAAAGAACCCCAGTATTTTATGCACAGATTGCTTCCGGGTGTGCTATGTTTATAACTAGTAAAATTGGACGTACATTTTTAGGATTAGAGTAAGGGGTTGTTTGATTAATTATTTATTCGTATTGGCTACGATTAAATAATTAGAACATATTAATTTTTCAGATATCTTTGCCTGAAGCATCCGTCTTAGCATAACATGTGTTAGAATAGTGGCCAGGGCGGCCACACCGATAGCAGAGCAGACCATCTTGTTTCACCAATGGCGGTTCTTCTATTGGCTCTTGTTGCGGCTTTTTTTTCTTTACAACAAATCGCCTTGGCTCTGTATCTGTTGCTTTTATTGCGGCAGTAACAGCAGCTGTAACAGCAGCAGTAACGGCTGCTTCTATCGCAGCTTTTAGGATTTCTAGTTTCGTAAGTGGCGGTGAGCTAATTATGTTTCCCTCAGTGTCGCTTTTTGCATAACAGTCCTTATAAAAGTGACTTTCACGACCACACTTATTGCAGAGGTCGTTTGCACCCCATATTTCGGCTTTGAGGGAATCTAATTGTGATTGGCTTAGAGCATCGGTAATATAAGACCCGCCACGAACGTTTTCAATACCGTGTTCAGACATATATTCCTTTACACATTTATCTTCGTCAAAGGGGCTTTTTAATTCAAAGGTCTTTTCGAGATTTATTGGCTTGTATTTGCGTGTCCAGCTTGAGCCTGAGCCCTCTGCATGTTGCTCATAGCGTTTTACAATATTATTGCTTTTGCCTATATAGTATTTGCCTTCTTCAAGTTTGAGAACGTAAATGCTTTGCTTTGACATGTTTATACATCTTTTGGTTAACTTAAGGTAATTTTTTGGTGCCCGACAGCTTTTTTAAAAGACTATAGTAAGATATGAATCTTCTCTTAGCTACAATTTTGTTGGCTCAGGGATACTCACAACTAATTAAGTTGACACTTTGTACAGATAACGGGTGTTCTGATGGTTGTTTAGCTAATATGGTTAATGCTGATACGTGCTATTCATGCAATATATATCACTGTAAAGCGTCGGTACATTCATTGACTTTCTATTCAGATGCCGCGTGTAATAATGCTTTGCCTGCTGCTACCGACATGACGCTTTTTTTTGATAGCGGGTGTAAAACTTTATACGGGGCAAATGAAAAAAAATTCGGTTCATATAAAGCTAGTAATGTCAGTGCCTTAATCGGCGGCATAGTTGGCGGTTCGGCTGTGTTTGTTGGATTTTATGTCATGATTTTCTACTTATACACGCGGCTGCGACGGCGGGAAAAGGTTTCGCATCTTGTTAATGAGCCTGAGGAACCAAGGCCTGTTAATTCACGCTTAATAAATAACCCATTCTACATTGATGTAACAAAGGATTATTTTACACGAAGTAATAAACCTAATGCCATTATAATAGACTTGGCAAAAACGCCCTAATTTTGTGGGTTATAGTTAATGATATATGATTTTATAAAATTGTTGAAAGTGTTTAATGCCCTGTTTAGACACTGATTAAAGGGGGTTATTTGAACTGGTTCGTCATCTTCTTCGTCGCTAAGGGGGAGGGGTGGGCAGTAGATATTAGGTCTTTTAATTGCGGTCATTGGCTCAGGAATCGGGATGCGGATTTCGTCAGGGATACTCCGTGAAAGTATTAATGAGGAAAAAGTCTTGTGATTTCGCCCGATTGATGTTCTTTCTGGCATCAGGTCTAGCCGTATATCCAAGTCGTACTTTGATAGTATTGACCAATCATTGTTTTGACTAATAAAACTTGGTATAGAATTGTAAACATTTTGCTTTTCGATGTTTTTAATTTGATAAACGATTAGGTTGGTTTCAAAAATACTAATATCAAATAGATCAGACATTACTATTATTTAGCAGGGTTTGTTTATGTGTTGAACGGGCTAAAAAAATTGAAACCAGGATTCAGGTTTCCTATTAGAAAAATGTCGGTAAAGCCAAAGGAAGCTAAGGGAGAAACTACATGCCAATACTGTGTGAAGGATGGTGACTTTTACCCCATCGAGTTCACGTTTGGGATTTATGCCTGTGCCGACCATAATCTGCTTGCAGAGCGTGATCGCAAGGCATGGATGCATGAGGCTGGCATAGTCATGTGGTCTGACGCAACAAAGGACCCAATGTTCAAAGAGTTAGGATTGATTCAATACCCAATACTTGTTCGGCGGTCTAGTGGGGCGATTGAAGGAGACTGGATGCTCATGAAACCGTCCCTTTGTAACATGGCTCATTTAAAGCGTAGTAGAGCGTGTGGAAAGTGGTACATGATGGCGATTCAGGACTATACTGATTCGGAGCGTCCCATATTAGTTGAGGATCTTAAGCTTTCGCTGATTGATGAGAGGCAGCATGGGCTTGTGGACGCGTTTATTGCTCGGCTGGAGGCGGGCTTTTACAAGACCGATTAATTAGGTACTTAACTTGTATTGCCCCATTATAATATTATCAAAACAGCTCCGCCTTTTTTTACTGTGCTTGCTCTTAGGAACATGAAAAAATTGAAATCATGAATGCCAAACTGCTTTAGTAAGGCGGCCCCGTTGACCAAAGAAGTCACAGCGAAAAAGGACAAAAATGTCATACGCAACGCCAATGATTATGAAGAGCTTCTGCCCCCAGTGCCAGTACTGCGGCGAGGCAGACACCCACTTTGAGTACCTCCACCACTCCTTTGGGCTGCTTTCCTGCGACACGCACGTGGGCCTTGCTAAGCGCGACGCACGGGCATGGTGTTCCGGTGAGGGCCTTGTGAAGTGGTCTGACGCCATAGATGACCCACTGTTTGTGGAGACTGGTCTACTGACCTGGGGGGAGGCCGGGCCAGAGATGAGCGACATCAAGGTCCGGCGTAGCAACGGGGCGATTGAGGGCGATTGGCAGCTACACCCGCCTACGCGAAGCTGGGTAGAGTCCAACTACGTGTGCAGGTCCAAAAGCTCTGGCCGCTGGTCTATTCAAGCCATCCAGAAGTACACTGAGGTCACGCGTGGCCTCTTGGTGGAGGACCTCAAGCTAACCTTGCCCGAGGCAAAGTGGGGCCTGGTGGACGCGTTCCTGGCACGGCTGGAGGCGGGCTTCTATAAGGCCGAGCATGAGGCCTTTCAGGAGGCAGTGGCTGCTGCTGCTACTGCTGCTGCGACTACTGCTGCTCAGGTCGCGAAGGAGCCATCGGTCTCTGACGATATTGCACGGCTTCTTGACGCCCATGGCCAGCAGAGGGTGCCTGCTGCTTTAGCTGCACGGGCTGAGCTTCAAGAGGCCGAAACGGCGTGGGGCCAGCTCTGTGCAGATTCTTTGGGAGACATACATGCACGGTCACCAGAGCAGCAGGACATACGGAAACGGCAGGAGACAGAGGCTTTTAAGCGGTTGGAGCGGGCACGCAATGTTGCTAACGCACCAATGTTCAGCTAATCGAAACAAAACAAAGACAAAGACAAAGACAAAGACAAAGACAAAGACAAAGAAAATAAAGACAATAAATTTTTCAGTTTAAAAAATTGATTATTCGGGTGAGCACAGTTGTTTGATTAAATAACTTTTATAACTTATATTTTGCAAGCTTTACATAATATCTTAATCTTATCAGAACAAACAACTCAGCTCACCCTTGTAAGCATATTTTTTTACAAAAATGCCCCAATCAAAACTTTTATACGCCGAGCCATTTCGCCTAGTACTGATTCCAAACGTCTGTACTTATTGTCGTATATTTTGAAAAACCCCGCACAACAATCGGCTGGAAAGGCTTAATCAACGATCCAAATTTATTCGGGTGAGCACAGTTCTTCGATTACATAACTTTTATAACTTATATTTTTTAGTGTTTACATAATATAATTTATAAAATACCTAAATCTTATCAGAACAAACAACTCGGCTCACCCTTGTAGATGGTACCTACGACATAAACACCGGTCTGTTTGAAGCGCGCAACCTTCTTTTAAAAATTAATCAACTAGGCGTTCCTACAGGCTGTGAATTCTTAGATGTATTTACACCACAGTACTACGCGGACCTAGTTTCGTGGGGTGCCATTGGTGCACGAACAACCGAATCGCAAGTGCACCGCGAATTATTCGGGTGAGCATAGTTCTTTGATTAAATAACTTTTATAACTTATATTTTGAAGTCTTTACAAAATATAAATTATAAAATACCATAATCTTATCAGAACAAACAACTCAGCTCACCCTTATAGCATCGGGTTTATCAATGACAATTGGTTTCAAAAACGGGACAGACGGTTCCATTGACATAGCAGCAGAAGCCATACAATCGGCGTCAACCCCCCATGTGTTCTTAGGTATTGACGAATCGGGTCAAGCAGCAATAGTAAAAACCACCGGTAACAATTCCCTTCAACTAATCCTACGTGGGTCTCAAAGTGGTCCAAATTTCGACCACGTGAGTGTAGCAAAACAAACATCCCTTGTAAAATTATTATCACAATTTTATTTATCCCGGGTTTAATCACAAATTTTTCCCAGTTTTTTTCTTCTTCCATTATAAAATGCCTGTCAGTTTATCAATCGAAGATGAGCTTGGTCATCAGTTGTACGAAGATGCTGCTGATATACCTGCCAATCTAACAATAGCACAATTTAGAAATTATTTGAAAACTGTACCATACGATAAAACTTGGGATGAAACAACAGATATATTTTATGTTCCATCATATTATAATATCGACTCTATCAAAATAACTAAAATTGAAAATGACGCTGTGGTAGAACTTAATGAGGAAACAGACAAAATAGGAAAATTCCCTTTTGACGAGTACATAATTAATGTAGCAGTCAAGCGAAAGCCTAGAGCTGCACGTAAAAAGAAAAGCAAAAAAGTCGGTGGCGGAAGACTCAGCAAAACATTAAGAGGTCGTAAATAGTGTTGATTTGTTGAAATGATTAATTTACAAGGATGTGCGTATACGGAAACGGCAGGAGACAGAGGCTTTTAAGCGGTTGGAGCGGGCACGCGATGTTGCTAACGCACCAATGTTCAGCTAATCGAAACACAATAAAGACAAAGACAAAGACAATAAATTTTTCAGTTAAAAAAATTGATTAGGCGTACTAAGCATATTTTTTTACAAAAATGCCCCAATTAAAACTTTTATACGCCGAGCCGTTTCGCCTAGTACTAATTCCAAACGTCTGTACTTATTGTAGTAAAGTTAATACCAAAGTTGAGTGTGCTGAATTTCAGCTGGGGATCCTAACCTGTGATGATCACAAGCCGCTGGCAGTAAGAGATGTTCGGGCGTATCTTCATCGCCGTGGGCAGGTTATGTACAAGGATGCTATTCAGGATCCCCTCTTCACGACAACGGGGCTTTTGGAAATGGATATTAAGGTCCGGCGATCCAGTGGGGCCATTGAAAATAATTGGAAGTTGGCAAAGCCGTCCTTCGGAAATCGTTGCTTAGTTTCTTTGGACGACTCTGGAAATTGGTATATGATTGCGTCCCTGCGTGATGATGAAATTATTCGGGGGGTGCATGTTAGTGACCTTAAGATGGTGTTGCCCGCTACGCAGCATATGTTGGTTGACAGGTTTATTGAGCGGCTTTCTGCTGGATTTTACAAGGCTGAGCAGGAGGCCTATTTGACGGCTGTGGCAGAGTCTTCGGATAACCCTGGGCCTGCGTGTTCAGAATCTAATATATACACCATTCATCACCCTAGCATTGGTTATGGGCGTGTTGTTATTCCACCTATTAAAGGTGACCCTGAGTTATTCGGATGACGCCCTTGTAAGGGTTGATAGAGTTTAAATAAAATGTACGTAATATATATGTCTATAATTAACAATATATTGGATTCTTGCTAAATATATTGGTGAAGATAAATATAAGAAAACTATATTACATACCGAAAAAATTACTGAAAATGAATTTATCATTACGCCACATCAGCATAGCACTCAAACAATATTGAATAAGGACGTAATAATACACTATCATTGCTGGATGAATAAAAGATACAAATATAATGAATCTATGCCAACTATTAATCTTTCATCAGTCAACTTACAAGGGTCAGCTGAGTTGTTTGTTCTGATAAGATTAAGATATTTATAATTTATATTATGTAAAGCTTGCAAAATATAAGTTATAAAAGTTATTTAATCAAAGAACTACGCCTTCGGTGTCACCCGAATAGATTTTGCTTACTTTCATACCTCATCTTAAAAGGGTGATTGTATGCTTTTTCTCAACGTAATATAATTTATTCTATTATGTAGATGGATTTGGATCCAACCTATTTTGCGTTTGCGATAAGTGAATATGAACCGTTAAAACGGGATTTTTTTGTAGAGGGAGAATGTAGCTTTTCTAACTATACCTCTATTAGTCAAGGGGAAGTTGGTGATTGTTGGCTGTTGGCCCCTTTAGCCGCACTGAGTAAGAGCAGGGAATTGCGTACTGTGTTGATGGGCAACTTTGGCATTAATCCCGAACAACAAACATATACGGTGGGTCTGTTTAAGGGTGGGCAACGGGTGCCTGTTCAAATTAATGGAGAACTTTATTACATACCGAAAAAAGGCACTGCTAAGGGGGATTTACTATTTGCTGGTCAGCAACAGTTTCTTCCCGAAAAGGCATCATTGCCTCTAGAAAGCCTATGGTTTGCCTTTATAGAAAAGGCGGTTGCAAAGGCCTTTGGCGGTTATCATTTGCTTGACGGTGGAGACCCTGGCCCAGACGCCAAACAGGCGGCTATGGGGTTTGGTCTGCTAACAGGTATGCCAGTTTTAACAATTGTTATTGATGCCAGGACAGATTTCAAGGGATTAAAGGATATGCTTGCACAGGGTGCTGCCATTGTTTTTACAACGAAAGCTAATTCGTTGGTTTCATCTGAAAGAGCTATGAAATCTGAACCTAGGGGGATTGATAAATCGGGATTTAATTTACTTGAGGACCATGCTTATGTCGTAGACTATATAGGAAGGGATGGTTCCTTAAAATTTTATAATCCGCATGGGGAATTTCCTAAGTTGAAACATAATAAGGCTGGTCAGCTTACGGTCGCTGCATGCGTTGAGTTTGGGGCTAGGCTTGATATAGTTATGCCAAGGGCTCAGGCGACTGCGTCTACTGCATCTGCTGCTGCTGCAAACAAATCTAGTGGCGGTGGAAAACGCAGAACAAGAAGACGGAAGGCTTTAAGAATGTTATTACGTTCGAAAAAAAATTGAAATATAGTTAGAAATTTTAGTTTCTTAAAACTATGCTTAACTTGATTCCAGCGGATGTATTTACGGACCATCTTTTGCCCTTTCTTGACGTAAACTCCAGAGTTGCCTTATCCTGCGATAGGTACCTGCGAAACCTATGCGTAGTTCGATTTGCAAACATTGATTCTATTCCCGTGGGTAAAAAAATCACAGTGTGTATTATTGACCGACTGGCAAAAAAACTTAGCGACGTTCTTAAACAGATTGACTATGTCGCTGGTTATAAACGGTACAAGCTGTGCTTTAAGATTTTGAAGCATATTAGCTTCCGCGAAAACCTTATCTTATTTAAATACATGAGAAGCATTAGAGATATTACTATTGGTAGATTACAATATTTCAATGATAAAAGTTCCTATAACAGAAGTTTGCCGAAACGGTGGGCCAGTCTTCTGCAGCGAACTAGCAGAAAGGGCATTGCCTTAATGGATAATAACCCACTAGTCTACGACTTTCACGATGAGTTCATGCGGATTAAACGCTCTTATTTGGCGTCATCATTGTAAGTTCTACAGAAAAATTGATATTTTATTTTTTTTTTTCTGTAAAAATAAAATGAACAAGGCAGAGAATTTTAAGTCCATCGATGAGTTTAATGCTACTTTTCCAAAGATGCATTTTAGCCACTGGTATGAGCTTGGTCCCGTTGTGGAGCCTGGTCCAGAGATTAGACGTCTGAAAAACAACACGCTGCCCTTAGCTAAGCATGGGCTTTATATAGTAGGTATTAAGTTACCTGGTTCAAAGGATATAGTTATGATTTATTTCGGCGTGGCGACATTAAATGGTGGGGTCCGCAATAGGCTGGAAAATCATTTTCGTTATTCGCAGAACGACCGGGCTGGGAAGAAGTCAGGGCTACTTGTTGGGGCAAAGGCTTTAAATATGGTAGGGACATACTACGCGAGTTATTATGTCCCTACCGTTGAAACCCCTGGGGCAACCTTGGCCGAACGGCAACAGCTTTTTAAGAAGCACTGTGAGAGCCTTGAGACCGATGTACTCTCAAAGTGGGACTTTATTTGTAACACAGAGAAGAAAATGGTTGCTACACGGCGAATTCCTGACTTGGTAAAACTGTTGGTCGTCGCGGAAGACGATGCTGCTTCAGTCGTTGAGGAGGCTCCTGCAGTTGAGGAGGCTCCAGTCGTTGAGGAAGCTACTGCAGTTGAGGAGGCTCCAGTCGTTGAGTCAGCCGTTGTAGTTGAGTCAGCTACTGCTGTTACTGCAGTTACTGCAGTCAAGAAAGAGGATCAGGAAAGGTCCCTAATTATTGCCATATGTGGGTGCGGTAAGGCCTACAAAGCTTCGCACGTTCGGCTTAATATTAAATGTAATTGCGGCACATTGTTCGAGTTTCTTTAACACTATATAACAATATTACTCATCATACACGTATTTCTGTGTATTTTTACACTTCTCAAGTCAAGTCCAATACCAGTAATTATGGCCTTTGCTAGTTTTTTTGTTATTCTAGAATCCAGGCTTCCTGGGTATAAATGAATGTTAGTAGGTAGAAGTCCCTGAGTTTTAATCAGTTCTAATATTACAGAAATCATTGGCTTAATATTAGTGTTTGCATCTAAATGTGTTAAAAACTTTTGTACGCCAACGCTCATGCTTAAAGCAGAACAAGTTGCTAATCCGCTAGTTGTTAAATTCCCTGTGCTAATCATGTATGTGCCTTGATTCACAAAATTGGGGTCTTTTTTAATAATCTGACCGAAAATTGGAATATTTTCTTCTAAATCACTCCTATATTCCTTAGATTGCATTTGCCCGAGTATAGGTTTTCCTTCCAAATCTATAAATGTGTAGTCGAAAGGCAATCTCAACTTCCACGATCTATATGTGAAATAACTACCTTTGGAAACCCACGCGTCATATTTATCTTTTGTTTTAAGCTCGCTAATTATTTGCTCAAGTGATTCCATTAGTTTATCTATTTTTTCCGTGTATGTTTCATTTTTTCGGGTCTGAAAGAACTATCGGGTACAAGGGATTGTAGTTATATTCGTCCTCAAGGCCTAGATGTGACATTCCGTGAATGCCTGTTGCGATAGAAAATAATATTGCTATAAGGGTGAGCTGAGTTGTTTGTTCTGATAAGATTATGGTATTTTATAATTTATATTTTGTAAAGACTTCAAAATATAAGTTATAAAAGTTATTTAATCAAAGAACTATGCTCACCCGAATAAAATCACTATGCGAAAAACATCAAGGCTCAATATTTTTTGATGATATATACACACAATTATGAAAGAGGTCGCCAGAAGTAATCCACTCAACACATGCGAAATTATGGATGGATATATCATTTATTTAAACAAAGATTATTCTTGTTTGGGGATACACTGCTTGGGTCAACAACAAGCCATCATCGCGTCTTTATTTAAGCTTGAAATACATAAGTGCCCCATATTTTTTCAACAAGGGTGGCACCGAAAGCGGAGTTGTATGTTTCAAAAAAAAATCTATTCAATGGGTACATTATTCGATGTATTAACAACCGCGTGAGCAGTATATTCAGGCAACTTCTTAGTACTGTTGCTGTCGCTTTCGCCTTTTATACCGATAAAATACAAATCTTTAGATGTACCGTTGTAATAGGTATTCCAGCTTGAAAATGATTGGTTTAAATTAATAGCACAATTCAAATCTATTTCTGTCAGATTCTTATAATAATCCACCATATCCTCTAATTTAGCAATAGTACCGTAAGAATTTTTAGGGCTTGTTCGCCGTGTTCCGTGTTCAGCTCTTCCTGTTGAAGCACATGTGAACAGAAAAAGCCCACCGGGTTTCAACATTTTATAAATTTTTTTTATAGACTCTTTATATTCAGGGTCGTGTTCAAAGCATTCTGTAGAAATAATAGTATCAAACGAACTGTCCTCAAAAGGTAAATCCTTCGTTTTAGATACAATTGTGACATTTTTAGCTTTTACAACGTCGTTTCCATCATATTGACATTGCTCAAATAGAAACCGATTATTTCCATTTATGTCTCCAGAACCAACGTCCAAAACACGTTTGTTTTTAAAATACTCTGGCAAAGCAACCTTTCCAAAAATAGTAAAAAGTTTTGCTTGTTCGTGCATTTCTATATAGATACTGATATTTATATTTAAGTGTCATTATGTTCGGTGCGTCAGAAATGTTTGTCTTCTTAAAAATGGCATAACAATTTTAAGAAGGTCTATTATACACCAAAGGCGTGGTTCTTTGATGTATAATAAGAACAAACTTCGGTGGAACCTTAAAAACCATCTGTCTAATTATCAAGAATTTGTTGACATGCTGCTCTATCATCGTGCTGTTTGAGACATTGTTCATATTCGTCCTGTCTCTTATCTTTGGTTTGAACATTAGAAGGACCCATAAAAGCTCCAACAATTCGGTGTCCGATTGAACTTCCTACGCCAAATGCAACACCTTCCTTAACTGTCTGAAATAAAGACGGGGTTGGAGAATGTACTATCGGTGGCTTTTTGTCATTTATCTTTGTTGGCACTGTTAATATTTTCTTTTCGTGTATAGAGGATCTTCGCGGCATTCTTTATTAATTAAAGATAATTTAATTTGACCTTTCATATTTTCTTAAAAAAAAAGGTACAATTCTTAGTGCCAGTAGACGTTGATTCCGGACCCCCCTCTAAACTCGACCTTTGAGTCCGGAAATAAAATCTTAAGCTTGGTGATTATCAGTTCAATGTAATCCATAGTTGAATAAAGGAGTACGTTTTGCGGTGGGTTTAGTTTTAGGGCGAAACCGTGCCTTTTGAAGGCTGTGCTTTGTAAGACCCCATTGTAGACTTCGTTAACAGATAGGTCAATAAAGTTCTGGGTTTGTAGGTCCAAAGCGGTGCGGCCGTAAGATTCTAGGTCAGCCTTTGTCATGGGCTTTTGGCTGCAGCATTCGCTAAAATAACTCAGGGCAAGAATCAGAAGAAGCTTCATGTTGTTTTAAAGGCCTTAAAATAGGTTTAGCTGTTCAATTTTTCCTTTTTCAAATACCTGTTGAACTATTCGGGTGAGCACAGTTCTTTGATTAAATAACTTTTATCCTATTTTGTAATACATAATAGGGTAAATGTCTTAATCTTATCAGAACAAACAAGTCCTCCTTCGGTGTTACCCTTGTAGGTCAGATTTAATACAAAAACCTTCGAAGGAAAGAAGAAGATTTCTGACAAATTAATGAGTTTGATAAATTCTTATCATGATAGCAAAGATTTAGAAAAATTAATATCTGAACTTAAATCGGGATATGTAACAAATGCGGTAGGCGGATATAAACGAAAAACACTCAAGCATCGGTTAGTTAGAAGAAGATACAGGCTATAAAACCGAGGGCTATTCGGGTGACACCGAATATTGATTTGCTGGTTATGCTTGTTTTTTGCTTAATAATAAAAATTGAATTACGATTAATTTTGGTCTTGTTTAAAAACGATGTTCATTGGTTGTGCTATTGCTGTCTATGTCTGTGTGTCATTTAGCTTGCTTATTGTCGGCGGCGTATGTTATTATACAAAAACATCCGCTATTAATTTGAACCCAGGTTCTTGTGAAAACGTTTACATCAGTGGCCTTATTATGTCCTCTGTTGTAGGTGCTGCCTTAGTGTTTATGGTTATAAAGTGCTTAGCTGATGCTATTGATTTTGTACCCGTTAAACCTTTGCCAAAAATAAATATTCAAGTGAAAAAATAAACTATAAAAAAAATCTTTTTTTGTTTTTTTTTTTTTTGGTTTTTGCTGCTGCTCAGAAGTTATTGTACATCCCATTACACACTGATGAACAAAAGGGCCCGCTCCTGCTGCCGTTGCCACAGCCGTTCTTGCAGTAGTACTCAAAGCCGTGGCAGTTGTAGCAGCCGCCTGCACTGGTATCGCCGTAGCAACGTAGCCATTTCCCGTACCTATTCTTGACAAGCTTGCCGCAGTAGGCGTTTGCGTTGGCCCTGTCACTAATCGCCACCACCCTTGCCTTTACCGCCCGCACAAGGCGGCAGAACGCTGCTTGCTGCTTATCGGAAAGGTCGGACATTTTTAGCTATGAGTTTCTTTGACTCAGGGCGGACCGCTGAATAACAATGATTGTGATTTGTGATTTCAATTTTTTGTGTGTTTTGTAAACAAGGCTAAGTCAACCTGTACACATTCTGTTCATCAGTCAGTTCACAATGGATGTTTTCCAGCGTTAAGTTCAAAAGCCGCGTTATCTGGGTTGGCTTCACAAGAATATGTGGCTTTTTGCAGTGGATTTGGTGCCCACGTAAAAGAACTAATTCGATTTGCCCCGTTTTCGCCAATACGATTTCAGCGGTTTTAGAATCGGCAGCGTAAACCATATTCGGCTTAAACAAAAGGGGGCCTGAGTTGTCTGAAAACCCTTCTAGGGTTAGTGCAGTTTCTATTGCGATGTTACGGGTAGGGCAGCGATACAGTAGATTTGGATAACCGTTCTGGCGTACTAACAGTGTTGCTTCGATAATAGGCTTCTGTATTTGCCCTGGGTTAAATAGGCAGGCCTCATGCCCCTGTTCACCAAAATCTGGGTAAAGCTCATCATTATAATAAAGCTCAACAAGGTTCGCCATTTGAAGAAGTTTTAGATGGATGCTGATTATTCAATTTTTTTTTGGGCACCTGTGCCAAAAAATTGAAAGGATGGCTGGCTTAGAGGTTAAGTTAGGAAGGCAAAAATGACCTTTAGTCGCTGACAGTGAGACGCCTATGGCAGGCGTCGTAAAATAATAGCTTGACCAGGGATGCGTTGCCTGGTTAATCGGAACGATTTAGGTCGCTGTGGTGTGTAGCGCAGCACACCCTTTAAGAAGCCTTTGTAGGTGGCCACTGCATTGGGTTCTTAATGAAGCGTCCTTACAGCATATTTAAGATAATTATGCTGTTAAATCCTAGGTTGCGGGGGGCGATTTGGGTCTGGGCTTTGCTCAGGAAACTTGGTGTGGGGACCATTTTTCAATTACGGGTCAACCCAATTTTTTTTATCACTAGCTTAATAAAGATGTTTTGGTGCTGTTTCCCGACTAAGAATTCCGTTTTGACTGCTGAGCCTACTATACCCGGTGCTGGTCCTATTGTAACAAGGAAACCTGACTCTGTGTCTCCAATAATTACGACGCTTGGTTCTGAACCGGAGGAACCTGTGATAAATACTTATGTTGAAGAGAAAAAATAGCTTAGGAAATTAAAATTATTCGGGTGAGCACAGTTCTTTGATTACATAACTTTTATAACTTATATTTTGTAACTTTTAAATGATATAAATTATAAATACCTTAATCTTATCAGAAGAAACAACTCACCCTTGTAGCACACAGTTCTTCGATTACATAACTTTTACACAATAGGATAAAATATCCTAATCTTATCAGGATAAACAACTCTGCTTTTGGTTAACTCTTGAAAAAACAATTTTTTCAGTACATATTGAAAAAATGGTCCCCCACCAAGTTTCCTGAGCAGTTGCCCAGACCCAGGTCATTCATCGCCAAGGATTCCCCATACCCCCTTAAATCAGGGGGTGTCGTGCACAAGCGACTCGGGTATTCGGATACATCCAGTTGTGCAGGCTGGATGGGGCTATTATTTTACGACGCCTGCCCAGCAGCGTCTCACAGATGACGACAATTTAGCATTTCTTTGATGCGAGTCGAATCCTAATCATAGTGAATGGTGATTTGTGGTTTCAATTTTTTCCGTTTTTGGTATTGTGTTACGGAGGTTGGTTTATTCGGCTCAACACAGTATAAGTTTTGTCCTGGTTTGTATTATCAGAACAAACAGACGCCTTGGGAAAAATTTGAACTTAGGGCATCTACTCAATATCAAAAAAAATATGCTAGACTCTAATGATCTGAAAATACGCAATGTTGTTGAGAAAATGGCGAAGCCGACCCTAAGTGAGCAGGTTGGTATGGCATGGGTTGGGTTTCGAAAGAGTATTGCTAATTTATTTGAGCGTAGATCGGTTTGTGGGGCACCCGTTTCTTTGTCGGTTAATGCTCTGGAGCCTGTGCCTGTGCCTGTGCCTGCTCTTGTGTCTGAGCCTGTGCCTGCTCTTGTGTCTGAGCCAGTAGCAGTTCATGTTCCTGTACCTGCATCTGAGCCTGTGCCTGCACTAGAGCCTGTGCCTGCACTAGAGCCTGTATCTGAGCCTGTGCTTGCAATAGATCCTTCTCTTGTGACTGTGACTGCATCTGCGACTGCATCTGCAACTGCATTAATGCCAGCCCTTTTGACCGTCACATGCCCAAATCCTGGTGACATACTGCTGCCAGAGTCAGCCGCTGTGACCCCTCTTTCAAATGAATGCTCTGACTGTAATGACTGTAACGACTGTAAAACAGTGTGTGGGTGTTCTTCGCCGAAATTAAAAAATTGAGCCCGTAACTTTTTTAACTGTTTGAAAAAAATGACGGATTTGTATCTTAGCGTCCCAAGCGATTCGTATTACTACCTTTACGCCGATCAGGCCTACAAGTACAACGAAAAGGATCCTGGCGATAGGGATTCTGGGTTTGATGTCTACACCTCCGAAGACGTTAGCCTTGCGGTCGGAGATACTGCCTTTCTCAAGTTTGGAATTGAGTCGGCCTGTGCTGTTAAGGTCAAGGAGGCTATTGAGCCTCGTGCATATTGGCTTATGCCACGTTCAAGCATTAGTAAGACCTCCTTTATGTGTCAGAACTCCAAGGGGCTGATTGATTCCGGCTATCGCGGGCCGCTGATGGGTGCGACGGTTAAGATTAAGGGTTTGCCTGGGGATGTGGAGACGATTGAAAAGGGCACGCGGCTTTACCAGATTGTTTCTGGGTCGGCTAAGCCATGGCGAAAGATTATTGTTGTTCGCAGCAAGGACGAATTCCCTATTCCCAATTCGGTGCGTGGTTCCGGCGGCTTTGGTTCTACTGGAACTAATTAAACATAAAAATTGATTTGTTTTTTTGTTCTATTAGTTAATCAAAATGGAGAATATTTTATTTAAACTACGAACATCATCCGGCAAATTAGAGAGTTCAGTAAAAGTACACGATTGGGGGATTGAACTACAAAAGACATATCAATATAAAATTATAGACGGGGCGTTACTTGTTGAAGATGTAGAATCTTTACCACAGATTCCAAACGGGGTAAAAAAGCTATTTTGCAGTGAAAACATGGCATTAAAGTCGTTGCCAGATTTGCCTGAAGGGCTTGAGTATTTAGATTGTAGCGGTACAGGGCTAACATCGTTACCGAAACTTCCAGATAGTCTTTTATGGTTAGACTGCTCCTGTACTAAAATAACTGAAATACCCATACTTCCGAAGGGTCTAACAAATTTGAATTGTGTGTTGTGTCCGTTGGAATCTTTACCAGCCTTACCAGAAGGCCTTATCCGATTAAATTGTGGGCAAGACAAAGTGCGGTCCCTACCTGAACTTCCCAAAACTCTACAAGATTTGTCTATTTGCAATAGCAATATCACTTCTCTGCCCGAACTTCCGAAAGGTCTTACACATATGACATTATGGGACACTCAACTACAAACAATTCCTGATTTGCCAGAGGGCCTTGAGGTTTTGACTATTAGAAACAATGCTGCTCTAACAGTTTGCCCTGCTCTTCCCAAAGGTCTTATGCGGTTTGAATGTTATGAAAGGAAGGGCTGGGTGTTGCCTGAAATTCCACAAGGTTGTCAGGTTTTATCCAACGGCTTATCGTGTGTAAAGCCACAGGAGATAGTGCCTGCGCCGCCGCAAGGTTGCCAGGTTTTATCCAACTCACAGGAGATGGGGAAACTTTACGAAAAACGTGTTCGCAAAGTGACTCCAGGTGGCGTGGTATATTATCAATAGATCCCGATAATTTTGTTTGGGGTGC
>Ga0214923_10003707_pt1 | contig 18995 bp, 17 predicted proteins | sample LL1510_MetaG_FD_177993 | JGI IMG/M metagenome (GOLD analysis project Ga0214923, IMG submission 177993) | Freshwater microbial communities from Lake Lanier, Atlanta, Georgia, United States - LL-1510 | ecosystem: Environmental > Aquatic > Freshwater > Lake | place: USA: Georgia | collected...
AATTTGCAGACCTGCCCCAAAGCCGGGTGTCACCACAAGACCACTTTGCTCCGATAACAAATCGCCCAGCCTGAGGGTGCCCGATTGGCGGATCCGTTCAGAAGGAATCACCAGTGCGGGTAGGGGCAATTCCAAGGTGGTTTTTTCAGTGCGGGTACCACTCACCACGACTTCTGCCTTCCAAGGCGCCACAATGATTACAGGCGTGTCTGGAGCGGAAATTGCCTTTTGCGCCCCCACAGTGGATGGTAAAATCAGTGTTAAGAGCACAGCAAGGCATAATATTCGACCCTTCATTTCGAATGCGAAATTAGGGGTTTATAACCGTACTCCCCTCCTAATATATCGACAATTCAGTAGTCATAAATTCCGGTGAAGCAGCATAATTTGGTAGGGTGCCAGGGAGATGGAATCAGATAGCTGAATCGTGCTGTTAGTTACTTGCTCGTTCCAATTTGTGCCCCTGAGGTCTGTTGGCACGACCATGGTTTTTCCCTGGTTACGAAGGTTCACCAGCCACCAAATTTCATTGGCGGAACCGGAGCGATGCACACTCAGTAGGTCGGGGTGGGGGTGAATGCTGCGCGTTCCAGTGCGCACTAAGGGGTGAGTGGCGTAAAATCCCAATATGGTTCTGTAGGTTGTCAGCATAACAGGATTGGCCGACCAGTTGAGTTGGGAAATGGAGAAAAACGGGACGCGACCGGTTGTTCCCATTTCCTGACTGGAATACATAAGCGGAGCGCCCCCCAAGGCAAAGGTGGCTGCTGAGGCGGCGAGGGCACCCTGAATGCCACCGAAAAGGCCAACAGGGGTGGCGTCCCAGGCCGATTCGTCGTGGTTGGTGGTGAATCTGAGCCATGCTGTGCCCGCAGGGGCGTTCTGGTATTCCTGGTTATCGGCATCGACTAAGCGCTGCACACTTTGCCCGGCATACACCTGCTTGAGGGCGTTGTACCACTGCCAGCTGAATGCCAGATCGAAACCGGCAAGGAAGTGGTCGGCCCGACTGCCTTCAGCGAGGAGCAGAACGTTGCGGTTGGGGATAGACCGAATGTCGAGCCAGGTTTCTTGCCAGAATTCAAAGGGCACACCATCTGCGTAGTCGCACCGAAATCCATCGACATTCGCCTCCAGCAACCAATACTTCATGGCATCCTGCATGGCCCTTCTCATATCGGCATTGTTGAAATTGAGGTCGGCCACATCCTGCCAGTTGGTGCCGGGCGGGTGAATCACATCACCCGACGCATTCGTTGTGTACCACCCATCATTGGCCATCCATGGATGATCCCATGCCGTATGGTTTGCCACCCAGTCGAGGATCACCGCCATACCCAAAGCGTGGGCCGAGTCGGTGAGCGTGCGCAAGTCTGCCATGGTACCGTACTCTGCGCCCACTGATTTATAGTCACGTACACAATAGGGTGAATTGATTCCACGGAGTTGTCCGACAGGGTAAATGGGCATGAGCCACAAAACATTGGTGCCCAAACTTTTGATGTGCGTGAGTTTTTGGATCACGCCCTGCAGATTGGGGTTGGGCCCCAATGCCCTGAGGTTCACCTCATACATCACTACCTGTTCGGCATTCGGCACCGCCTGGAACGGGATTCCGTACTGGGTATAACCCACCGGATCGGGCCTGGGCGTTATGGGATTGGGTAATGGCTTGCGGCAAGCGCTGAAGCCCGCCAAGAATAATAAAAGCAGGGCGATGCCCATTAATCGATACCGACGCATACTTTTTAAAGATTGTTCAACAATCGTAATAATAAGGATTTAAAATATGGTTTCGTATTGACTTTCACACTCCTCCAGGGATAAATCAGACGCGGCTTGAAGGGATTTTTCGACCACGGAGCGAATCAGCTGGGTGAGATCAACTCCATGGTGGTTACAGAGAGCAGGAAACAGCGAACGATTGGGGTCGAAATTGGGCATGGCATTGATATCAAGAACATACAGTCGTCCGGCATGATCGACCCTGAAATCGGTTCTCGACATACCACGCAATCCCAACGCCAAATGCAGTGTCAACGCCTGCTCCTGAAGTTGATGGTTAACACTGGTTGCGAGCACGGGGTCAAAAACCCGCCGGGTGGGTCCATATTCCTGCCCTGCAATATACAGATTGTGCTCAGTTGAAGGCACGATTTCTACAGGGGGCAACGACGTATAACCTTTAAACGAATAACCTTTATGTCTGATTTCTGGAATTACAGCGACAGAAAATTCACGTCCGTAAATATAGGGTTGTATGATAAAATCCAATGAACAATCTTGAGCCGTAAGGTCGATTTCACGTCCTTTAAAAATTTGGATATGGCGATGACAACTACCCCATCGTGGTTTGGATAAGTAGAAGGTATCGGGCTCCAATTCCTCCAGATTGGTCACTATTTCAGGGGTTAAGTAACCCAACAAGCGACAAATGTCGGGTAAGAGCCCTTTGTCTTGTGCCAGTTCCATGGCATTAGACGATGAGGCCGTGTGAATCAGCCTATTCCATTCCAGCCATCTGGCCATGTCAACCTGGCTCATTTTTCTATACCCGTAAGACAGATTGAAGAGCACGTCAAAATCACTGAGTTGATTCAATAGGTTTTCATTGCAACCCCTGCACGCCACAATTTTGCCGTTCCATTCGGTGGGCATGTGGGCCAATACAAAATGGGTGGTCTCGCGATTCACATTTTCCATCCAAGGGGTTAGCACTGCAGGTGTAAAAAAAATAGCTATTTTCATATTCTGTTTGATTTTGTTCAAGGTATTTTTAAAAATCTCATAAGCGAAAAATATCAAGTCCAAAACACCGCAATGTGAAGTAAGAATTTAGTTTTTATGATGTAATGGGTTGGTCTAAATCAAGCTGAGTTTGCCGTATTTTTGGGGCATGGCCGAAACACTCGATTTGAAAACCCTTGAAGGCATTGACAAACTGGAGTTTCTCGCCAGGCAAGTTGTGGAGGGATTCATCACCGGTCTGCATAAAAGCCCTTACCACGGTTTCTCTGTTGAATTTGCCGAGCACCGCCTCTACAATACGGGAGAGTCGACGCGCAACATCGATTGGAAGTTGTTTGCCCGGAGCGATCGCTTGTATGTGAAGCGTTTTGAAGAAGAAACCAATCTGCGCTGCCAATTGGTTCTGGATACTTCAGCTTCCATGTATTTTCCAGAGCGTAGCCTAAGCAAAATGAGGTTCTCTGTGTATGCCTGTGCAGCCCTCATGAACCTGTTCAAGCGCCAACGCGATGCGGTCGGTCTCACTTTGTTCGACGAACAAGTGAACCTATCGCTCCGTGCGCGCGGTCACGCTGCCCACCACAAATTGTTGTTGGCGCAACTCGAATCGGTATTGCAACAATCTCAACCCCGTCGAAGTACGCGTGCCGTTCAGGCACTCCACGAGGTGGCAGATACCGCCCCCCCACGGTCGCTGATCATACTTTTTTCCGATATGTTTGAACCGGGCGCATCATCGGAGGATTTGTATGCGGCGCTGGGGCACCTTCGCTACAACAAACACGAGGTCCTTCTATTCCATGTGGTTGATCAGCCATTAGAGCTGCAGCTCGAATACGAAAACCGCCCGCACCTGTTCATCGATATGGAGTCGGGCGAAGAAGTACGCCTCAATCCTGCTGGCATACAGGAAGCCTATCAGAAAAGAGCGTCAGATTTTAGGAAGGAGCTCATGTTGCGTTGCCGTCAATACCGCATCGATTTTATTGAGGCGGATGCCAACCTCGGCTTCGCGCAGGTACTTATGCCTTACTTGCTCAAACGAGCGCGTCTGGTGTAGGGAATTCAGGGATTTTTGTCCGGCTTTTGAGCCATCCATTCATCAATAATCCCATCAAAATAAGAAAAGTGCCCACATAAAACGGTTCACTCATGTGTTCACTTTCTCCGAAGATGAGGCGCGCGAAAGCGATACCATACAAGGGCTCCAGATTAACCGTAAGCACCAAAGTAAAGGCTGAGATTTGCTTCATGAGCCTTATGCTCGCGAGGAAAGGGTATGCCGTGCAAACCAGCGCCAAAACCATAATCCAGCCCAGGTCTTGTGCGCTAGGGTGTTGAAAGCCCGATCCACCAAGCCCCAGAAACAGCCACACGGGCACAATACCGAGCCACCCTCCCAGCATTTCATGAATGGCTACGGCTTTTGGGGGATAAATCCGTGCAAATCGACCATTCAGCACAGCAAATAAAGCAGAAAGTGCAGCGGAAAAAACCGCCAATAACATACCCCCGGCAAATCCACTTTCTGCTCTGAATATCATATAGAGGGCAACAATAGCCACCAGACTCAGTCCCAGTTCAGAACGGCTTACCCGTCTTCTTTCGATCAGCGGTTCAAATAATGCTGCGAAAAAGGCGCCAGACGAAAAACCAGCCAGGGTCACAGAAATATTGGAGATTTTGATGGCATGGTAGAAGGTGAGCCAATGCAATGCGATAATCAGGCCAGTTCCCCAAAGCGCCAATCGTGCCCGAAGAGGGAGGCTGGGTAGTCCACCACGCCAATGGGTGTAGGCCCACATCGCCAACAAGGCGATGGGCATCCGGTATACGGTGAGGTCGAGCGCAGAAACACTGATCAACTTGCCCAAAATAGCCGTAAACCCCCAGATGAAGACCACCAAATGGAGTTCTGCTAACGCTCTCTGGTATTTATTTAGGCGCAACACGATACAAATACAAAGCAACGACCATAAATATGAGGTTTGGGGTCCAGGCCGCAAGCATAGGCGGCATATTGCCCTTGATGGCAAAAGTGAGGGCAAATCGAATGAGCATGATGTAGGCGAAGCACAGGCCTACCCCGATGCCGAGTTGGAGGCCTATTCCGCCCCTTACCTTGCGTGAAGAGAGACTCACACCCATGATGCTGAGGATGAAGGCTGAAAATGGAATAGACACGCGGTTGTGTTTTTCGACCAGGAAAGGTTCAATGCCACTGCTTCCCTTCAGTCGTTCTCGTGTAATATATGCTTCAAGCTGTTGGTTGTCGAGCAGGGCAGCGTCCTCCACCAGAGGACGGCCAAAATCTTCGGTAGTGAACCGAAGCGCGGTGTCGATCCGTGGAAAAAATTGTACCCGCTCCCTTTTTTTATCCACCATGTGGCGGAGGTGACAATCCTCCAGGGTCCATAATCCTGCCTGGCCGTTCCAACGAATTCGCTCGCACATGAGTTTCGAACGCAATTGACCTCCTTTAAAATGCTCTAAAGTAAACCTGAAACCTGTAGAGTCGGGGGTGGAGTAACTTTCCACATAGGCCAGTTGTCCTGGCTGCGGTTGGAAATGAAAATGATGTCGGTTGAAGTAAAACCGGTCGCGGAAGTAACGGTTATCAAATTCAATTCGCTTTTTATTGGAAGGAGGGAGTATGTATCCTGCCAAATACCAGTTGCTCCCCGCGATGAGCGTAGCGCCGATGAGGTAGGGGTACATCAAACGCCCGAATGGAATGCCGCTGCCCAACATGGCCACCACTTCACTGCGTGCTGCCAATCGGGCCGTGAAAAAGATGACCGCCACGAAAACAAAGAGCGGACTAAATAAATTGGCGAGGTAGGGAATCAGGTTAAAGTAATAGTCGAACAAGATCTCCTTCATCGGAACGCGTTTGCCCACGAGGGCATCGAGTCGTTCTGTTAAATCAAAAACCACCGCGATTCCCACAAACAACCCCAAGGTGAACAGATAGGTGGTGATGAAATACTTCAGTATGTAACGGTCGAGCAGGCGCATTCGGGCTCAAAAATCCTCAAAAATGAGCCAATATTTACCTATTTTTGAAGAAAGGCTGGTTGGCGCCTTTTTCAATGGGTTACTTCACTTTCTTTGAGGGATATAGCATGAAGCAGATTGTTGTTTTTGGGGAACGATGGGTTGTTTTGACTGGATTGTTCCTTTTGACCTTGATGCACTCCATGAGGGCTCAAGTCACCTTTCACATCACGCAATGGCCCAACTACACGCCGCCAGCGGATACTTTATATATTGCCGGAACATTTAATGGATGGAATCCGGGGAGCGCAATCCACCGACTCACCCGGCAACCCGACAGCAGTTGGATGATTACCCTTCCGCCGTCGGCCAGCAGCATTCAATTTAAATTTACGCGGGGCAATTGGGCCAAGGTGGAGGGAAACGCTACAGGGACCCAACGACCCAACCGAAATCACACATTTGGCAGCGCCGACACGGTACGAATCACCATCGAAAGCTGGGAGGATCTTCACCAAGGTGGGGGCGGCGGTGGCTCCACCGCAAATGCTCAAGTGATTGTATTGACCGATAGCTTTTACATCCCTCAATTGCAACGCCACCGGCGGATCTGGATGTATCTGCCGGTCGATTACAACACCGCGCTGTCTAAGCGATACCCGGTGTTTTATATGCACGACGGGCAAAATCTTTTCGATGCCAGCACGGCTTTCGCAGGGGAGTGGGAGGTCGACGAGCACATCAGCCGTTTGTTCGGCCAGGGTGATGATGGCGCCATTGTGGTGGGAATCAGTAATGGCGGAGCCCAGCGGATCAATGAATACAGTCCTTGGATCAACCCCCAATACGGCGGTGGTCAGGGCGAGGACTACATGAACTTCATCGTTCAAACATTAAAGCCCTATATTGATAGCCATTACCGCACCGACTCATCGCGCGCCTCAACCGGCTTGTGGGGCAGCAGTATGGGTGGACTCATCTCCCAGTTTGGGGTGATGCGTCACCAGGAGGTCTTTGGTATGGCGGGTGTTTTTTCTCCTAGTTTGTGGTTTTCTTCTCAGGTGTTTGCGCAGATACCTCTTGAGGGCCGTCGCCAACCGACCCGCTTTTACCTCCTGGCCGGTGCATTGGAAAGCAGTAGCCTGGTGGCCCAAACCCAGCAACTCGCGCAATCGTTGCGTTCCGTCGGTTTCGACAGTGCCGATATAGCGGTACGGATCAGGTCTGATGGACAACACAGCGAATGGTTCTGGAGGCGTGAGTTCCCCGAAGCCTACCGATGGCTACTCCGCCGGCTTCCGACCTCTGTCGCCACGATCGCAAAGCCTGACCTCAGATGGTACCCCAACCCAACGGCGAGACACACGCGACTTTTGGGATTGGAGGAATTTGAGGAAACTGAATTACGTATAGTCGATGCTTGTGGTCGACTTCGATTTACCGGGGTAATCACCACAGAAACTGAGCTGGAAACATCAAGTTGGTCCCCGGGAGTCTATACAACTTACGTGGTTCAGCAGCCATACATACGGCCATTTCGATTGATGGTTCATTAGTCCCCCGATTTCTTTGGATTAGAATGTTGCGATCACGAGGCCTGCAGTGCAGTCAAAAACACAGACAAAAATTACGGCACAAAGAGCAAAAAAACGAAGCCCAGTCCATTCCTCTGCGAAACCTGAAATTCGCTAAGGGTGGGGGTAAGCCTCCTCTGGTAAATTCCTGGCCATTCTGGCTATTTTTTGAGCCCGGTTTTTCAAATAACGACTGGGATTTTCGGGAGATCGTTCGCGAGGATTCGGAAAAGCTGCCACAATCAAAGCCGCTTGTCGCGCCGAAAGATCCTCAGCACTTTTATCAAAATAGGCCCTTGAGGCGGCTTCTGCTCCATAAATGCCCGGACCCATTTCAATAACGTTCAGGTAAACCTCAATGATGCGCCGTTTCCCCCAGATGCCTTCAATCAGTAAAGTAAATCCTGCCTCCAATCCTTTTCTGATCCAGGTTCTGGAAGGCCATAGAAACACATTTTTCGCTGTTTGCTGACTAATCGTACTGGCTCCTCTGGTGCGACCGGCTCTGTTTTTGCGGTTGTAGTCCATCGCCTTTTTCATGGCTTCAAAGTCGAAGCCGTAATGCTCCATGAATCGCTGGTCTTCCGCCGCAATGGCGGAGCGGATCAGGTGGGGTGAAATTTTCTCTAACGGAACCCAGTCGTTGTATAGCCTGTGCTCTTGTCCGTGCTGTTTTCCTTCCGCGAGTCGAAGAAGCATCAGAGGTGTCGCCGGAACAGGTATCCATCGAAAAAGAACCAAGCTAAACAGCATGAATGCTGTGAGCCAAAGAAAAAATTTAAAAATTCGCCGCGCAAATCGGGCCAAGGTCAACATGAAGCGTTTAAACGTCAATATGGACACAAAAATAAGATTAATTTGATCAATTGATCACTTGAACATTTTCTCTTGGCTGGTTGTTATTCAATAGATGTACATTCGACAGCTACTGAGTCTCTTGCTGTGCGCCGTGGCGTGCAGTGGGTCTCCAAACTCATCCCACCCCTCATTTATGCCAACTTCATTTTACACCCTTAAAGCTGAATCGCTTGACGGACAGACCATTAACTTTTCATCATTTAAGGGCAAAAAAGTATTGTTGGTAAACACAGCTTCTCAGTGCGGTTTCACGCCTCAATATGAAGCCCTTCAGGCCTTACACAAACGTTTTGGTGATCGTTTAATTATCGTGGGTTTGCCCACGAACGATTTCGGTGGACAGGAGCCCCTGGATAATGCAGCCATCGGCTCTTTTTGCTCGCGCAACTATGGGGTTGATTTCCTGATGCTCCAAAAATGTTCGTCGCGTGGCCCGAATCAACACCCAGTATTTGCTTGGTTGACCCAGCAGCGGTTGAACGGCAGAAGTTCGAGCCGCGTTTGGTGGAATTTTCAGAAATATTTGGTTGATGAAAATGGCCAACTGATCGACTTCTATTTCCCGTTCACCAAACCTGATAGCCGCCGCATCTTACGCCACATCGAGAAATAGCGTCCAAATGGAATTAGCGCATCAGCCCGTGCAGCTTACACCCTATCGCTACAGAGGGGTGCTCATTGCCACTGCAGTATTGTTCTTGTGGACATTCTCGCTGGGTTTGGGGTTGTATTTCCCTTTAAATTTATTTAACCCCCTGACATACCTCCACATACTGATCCAAACGCATCTGTTTACAGGTCTGTTCATCACCGCCCATGATGCCATGCATGGAACAGTGGCCCCACACCGACCAAAATTGAACCGATTTTTTGGTCGCATGAGCCTGTTGTTGTTTGCCTGCAACAGCTGGTCGCGCCTACTTCCCGCACACCACGCACACCACCGCCAGCCCGCATCTGAAAATGACCCCGATTTTGGTCCACCTTCATTTTTACGCTGGTTTTTTCGCTTCATCAACTATTATGTTCGCTGGTATCAGATTTTGGTCATGGCCATCTTGTTCAACTTGGCCTCGTTATGGATTCCCAAACCCAACATGCTGGTATTTTATATTATTCCGTCCATTTTGAGTCTTTTGCAACTATTTTACTTTGGAACTTACCTGCCGCACCGGGGAGAACATGACCCAGACAACATTCACCGCGCACGTTCACAGCATAAAAATCATTTTTTGGCCTTCATGACCTGCTACTTTTTCGGCTACCACCAGGAACACCACACACAGCCCGCTGTGCCGTGGTGGCGCCTGCCATACGTGCGCTAACATCCAAGGAATTGGTCATTATTGGTGTGTCATTCATGCTAACAATCAATAAAAATATAACAAATGATAAAATGTTACATTAACAGTGGCTTGACTTTGCTTTTCATGGCATCATTTGGCATGGGGGTGGTGCGGGCACAAACAGGGGAGATTCGTGGTCAGATCAAAAATTCGGCCACCAACGAATCCATACCCTTTGCGAATATTTTAATACAAGGAACCACCAACGGCACCACCAGCGATGATCAGGGTAATTATCGTTTATCGGCATTAAAACCGGGGTATTATAATCTTCAAATCAGTTATTTGGGGTACAAAACCCGAACCGTGATCGACATCCAGGTACTTGGATCACGTCCGGCCATCGTGAATGTGGCGTTGGAGGAAGACGTTCGCAAGCTCGAAGCAGTGGAAATTAAAGCATCACCTTACACGCGACTTGAAGAGAGTCCAGTCTCTGTCAATACATTGGGTGTGTCGGAAATACAACGGAATCCAGGAGGAAACCGCGACATCAGTAAGGCCGTTCAATCACTTCCAGGGGTGTCGAGCGGCGTGAGCTTTCGAAACGACATCATCATCCGTGGTGGCGCACCCAACGAAAATCGATTTTACCTCGACGGGGTAGAGGTGCCTGTGATCAACCACTTTGCCACTCAAGGAAGCTCAGGAGGCCCGGTCGGAATTATCAACGTCGATATGATCCGCGAGGTCGACTTTTTTTCAGGAGCCTTTCCAGCCAATCGTGGCAATACCCTTAGTTCAGTGTTTGAATTCAAGCAGAAAGACCCGCGCACCGATCAGAAGAGCTTTAGGGCCATCGTGGGCGCCAGCGATATGGGCCTGATTGCCGAGGGGCCGATCAGCGAAAAGACCTCCTATGTGCTTTCGGCCAGACGTTCCTACCTGCAATTCCTCTTTGCTGCGATTGGCCTGCCCTTTCTGCCTACGTTTAATGGGTTTCAAGCCAAAATCAAGCATAAAATCGATAACCGCAATGAGATCAGCTTCGTCGGACTCGGGAGCATCGACCAGTTTAGCCTGAACACTGGCCTCAATCTGAGTTTAGACCCGGCACAGAATCCGGATGTAGATACGGCATTGGTTGAGCAACAACGTTTTATCCTCGGGTATCTGCCTGTGACCACCCAATGGCATTATACCAATGGCTTAGTTTACAAACGATATGGTCAGAAGGGGTATAAAACTTTCGTTTTGAGTCGAAATATGCTCAATAATGTGAGTTTTAAGCATCCGGGAAATGATGTAAGTCGGGCACGCATCCAAGATTACCTGAGTCAGGAGAGCGAAAATCACTTTCGCTATGAACACCTTCTGCGTTCAGGTTTGTGGAAGTTGAACTACGGGATCAACCTCGACAGGGCGCGCTACACGGTACGTAATGTCTCCCGCGAATTGCAGCGCGATTCGCTGGTGGTTCGCTCCTTCGGCAGTAAAATTTCGCTGACACGATATGGGGTATTTGCTCAGGTTTCAAGAACACTGGCAGATGAACGGATTCAGTTAAGTGGTGGATTAAGAATGGATGGGAATACATATTCTACCGAAATGAAGAACCCACTCGACCAACTTTCTCCCCGCTTAGCCCTTTCGTATCGCATGGGCAGTAGCCTCAGTTTCAACGCGCATTGGGGGCGCTATTTCCAATTACCACCCTACACAGTGATGGGATACCGCGACGGAAATGGCGGTTTAGTGAACAGCGTCAATGGTCTGCAGTATATTGCTGCCAACCATTCAGTGGCGGGCCTGGAGTATTTGGGACGAAATAATTTTCGTTCTACGGTAGAGGGTTTCTACAAGCGCTACAGCCAATATCCTTTTCTGACTGATCAGCAAATTAGCCTGGCCAACTTGGGGGGTGACTTCGGCGTGATTGGGAATGCCCCCGCATTGAGTATGGGGAGGGGTCGTAGTTATGGCATCGAATACCTGGCGCAACAAAAGCTCTACAAAGGAACCTACGGAATTTTGGCCTATACGTGGGTGAGGTCAGAATTTGAGGATGCTGCAGGCAGGTTCATCCCTTCGTCGTGGGACAACCGACATATTCTTACACTCACCGCGGGTAAAATCTTCGCCAACAATTGGGAGCTGGGTATTCGATATCGCTATGTAGGCGGTGCTCCTACCACCCCATATGCAGAATATTCCTTAGATACGGCCGTTTGGAATGCCTTTGGTCGCGCCGTATTCGATTTTAGTCGACTAAATACCGAACGCGCCGGGGCCACACAGCAGCTCGACATTCGGATTGATAAGAAATGGAATTACACGAACTTGGCCCTCAATCTATATATAGACATCCAAAATCTATTGAACCAACAGACTCGATTTCCTGATGTTTGGGTAGCGCAAACCGATCCGGAAGGGCGGCCCATATTAGATCCGGAAAATCCTGGCCGCTATCAGAAATCACTCATTCCGAATACAGTAGGTACCCGATTACCTACCATTGGAATCATTGTGGATTTTTAGCTGAAATCAGACAGCTGTTTTACGGCTGATTGCGCAGTTTGTCGATTTCCAGAGCCAAGTGTTCAGCTTCTGCTCTTTTTTGATCGGAAGCCTTACGATCAGTGGTGGATAACCGGAATGCTTCCTCGAGTAGTTTACGGTAACGATCCTCCATCACTTCGAGCGGTGATTTTCTCTTGAAAAAATGAAACATTCTACTATAACGCCTACTTCTCCATTAAGTTTTTTGCTTCTGTTTGCCTGAGGCGTGTTTCAAGCCAATGAGGTCAGAGAACAGCCTGTACAGGGCAGACAGTGCAGGTTGTTCTGAAACCTCATTTTGTTGCCGATCCACGGTTTCGCGATCACCCCGTGATGCCGGTCCGGTTTGGCGTTCATGAAGGTTTGAAGCCTCCATAAAGTCGTTCCAAACCTGTTGCAATATGGGGCCCAATAAGCGCGGATCACCACCTTTTGACTTGAGCCATTCACTGGTTTCTGCCAAAAGAAAAAGGGAGAAGTTGGCTGAGCCCACTGCCGCAACATGGTAGGCCTGTCTCAATGTGGCATTCGTTTGAATCACCACATGTGAAATGCTGCGGGCGAGTTCAGCAATTTGGTTGGTTGCCTCTGGATCTGATCCCTCTACAAACAATGGCGTCGCCTGCCATTCAACACCGCGTTCACGCCTGAGGGTGGCCAATGGCCAAATGATGCCACATCTCTTATGGGGCGAAAGTTGATTTAAATGACCCGAACCAGAAGCGTGCAAGATGATTTGATGGGGGCGAACAGCAATGCGTTCTGCGCATTCAGAAATTGCCGCATCACTCACGGCCAAAAGCACGAAATCCGCTTCCGGCCATCGTTCCGGATCATCGCCTAGTGGCGCGGCAAATAGCCGGGTGGCAAGCGAGTGTGCCGAAGTAGGTTTTCTCGACCAAACACCTACACATTTTGCACCATGATCAACCAATGCCTCACCCATTTGCCATGCCAAATGACCACTTCCCACAATGATCAATCGAGCCGGTGGGCGACTATTGCCATGGTCAACCCTTGTCGTCATTTTTTGAAAAGGCAATCGATGGGGGGCCATTTTTCTCGCAGTGTCGAACCACCACGGCCATGGATAGTCCCAAGGTGGTGAGCACGGCGCCCAACCAAAGTAAATTAATCATGGGGAAGCGCAGCGCCTTCATGATGATGTAATCGCGCGGCTCAGGTGCAGCCACAGAGGCCGCCAGTTCAATTTGTTTCTTGTCGGGGTGAATCCTCCGAAAACTCAGATTAATTCCCGCTTCCTCCCGCACATCATCGAACCGAAATTCGACTCCATTTCGAATGGCATAAACCGGTCTAAGTTGGTAAGTCTCTTTCATCGCTTTCCAGGTGACCTGAGCAGCAACTTTAACCTCGGCATCTTGGAGTTGTGTGGTTAAATCACCCGGCAATTCAGTCGTGATCCCTTCGAATATCAATAAGCCGTCTCGTACCATCACAGTATCACCCGAACCAGACAATAACAGAGGCTCGGGGGGGCCCCATTCCTTACCGCCGCCAGTCGCCTCTTTGTCCATCACCTGCGTGACATGCGTGTACAGGTCACTGAAAGTATAATGACGGGTATCTGGTGTGGCAATCAAACCCATTTTAGGATTAATCTGTGCATTGGGCAGCAAAACAAACCGATCGACCACATCACCATTTTTGTTGCGCTCCTCATACTGTACTTTATAGTAATGGTTGGGTTCAGACACCGAATCACCCAGGTAGGTTACGCGATACGGGGGCATATCCAAAGCTTCGCCTTTCCACAGAAGCACATTCTCGCGGTTCTGTTTTTCATCGAATTGGCCGCCATAGGCGTAACCCGAACGGTTAACCGATACCACTTCCCTTCTCGAAGCGGAAATAAGCACACCCACCATCATCAAAGCAAAACCGATATGGGCCACAGCGCCTCCCGAGCGAAGCCATTTTTTTCTTTGTTGCCACAGCAATCCAACGTGCCCCAAAATGGCCAACAGTGAAGATGCCAAGAGCAGAATGTAGGTCCAGTTCGTGTATTGGAGTGGAACAGCAATGCCCGCAGTGAGGAGTAGGGAAGGGACAATGAGAAACAACAGCCATTTTTTTAAGGGTAACGATGGGCGTCCCTTGTAGGGAAGCAAATGGGCAAGGGTACCGAGCAACAGGATGAGCACAGCGAAGGGCAGTTGCCAGCGGTTGTAGTAGGCCACAACATCGGCTGGTGGTGCCAAATTAGTCCCAAATATTTGGTTCCACACAGGAATAGACGTACTAAACAACACCTGAAACGCACCCAACGCCATCACAAGCGAACCCATAAAAAGCCAAAACTCGCGCGACCAAAGGGGTTCTTCCTGGGGTTGACGGGGAAGGCGCTTCCAGGAAAGGGCCAGCAATATAGCCGCCGATAGAACAAAGGCAAAGAGGAAGACCAGGAGCTGACCCGACATCCCAAGGTCCGTGAAGGCATGCACCGAACTGTCGCCCAAAATACCTGAGCGGGTGAGAAAAGTAGCATACAACACGAGGAGGTACGAAAAAATGATCAAAATGGTCGCTGAGGGTAAGGATTGTTTTCTCTTTTCCCAGGCATGCATCAGGTGTAGGCCGCCAACCAAACACAGCCACGGAATCAGGGAAGCATTTTCAACCGGGTCCCAGGCCCAGTATCCGCCAAAATTGAGGGATTCATAGGCCCATGCCGCACCCATCACAATGCCTGTTCCAAGCATGGCCGTGGCAAATAAAGTCCAGGGAAGGGCAGGGCGGACCCATTCGCCATACTGCCGTGTGGCCAGTCCACCCATCGCATAGGCGAATGGTACCAAAGTCGATGCGAATCCCAAGAAGAGAACCGGGGGATGAATCACCATCCATGGATTTTGCAACAGGGGATTGAGTCCATTTCCATCAGTGATGAATTTCAGGTAGTCGGTCTGCTGAAAAATGGGTGCCTGCATGGTTTCACGCAGGAGCACAAACGGACTACTCCCGATCTTGATGTCGCCCACATAGAGGCCAAGGAGCATCGACGACAGCATCAACTGTGCTAAGGAAACGAAAACCATCACTGGTGCCTCCCATCGACCTGCCGTTCGGATGAGCGAGAGTCCCAATACCACATTCCAAAACATCCATAAGAGAAAACTGCCTTCTTGCCCCTCCCAAAATGCTGAAATGATGTAGTGGGTTGGTAAAGCGCGGGATGCATGCGACCAAGCGTAATGGTACTCGTAACGGTGCTGGTAGATGATCACAAAAAGTACGATACCAATCGATACAACGGCCAGTGCGTGAAGGCCGAAAGCCCATCGCCCCAAACCCTGCCAGCTCAATGTGCGTCCACCCTGGATGCCGCGTGTTTGGGCGCCGAAGCTGATCACCCCGAGCAGGGCGGTAAAAAAAGATAAGAGCACTGCCGCATGTCCGAGTTCACCCGGAAGCAGCCATTCACCCGTATAGGTCATAGAGTACGTTCAAGAAAAGGGTATTGCGCAACAGATTTCAGCATGCGCAAGGATGTGCGTGTATTTGGCGCAACCTCAATGCTGTCTTCGTTGTATTTGGATGGGCACTTCGTTAAGATTTTGCTGGCTTCGAACGCAGAACCTGACATTTTTCCAATAATGACAACTTGCTCGGAACGCTCAAAATCCTGAGGCTTGCTGTCGTGATACACCACCTGCCGCACAGCCCCTTTTTGATCTTTCAGAAAAAAGCGAAATAAATTGGGGTCTTTAAGGGGGTTGTACTCCATTTCGCTGGGGTTATGCAGCGTGCCCACCACATGAAATTCCTTGCCCGGGTAGGCCTCGGCCGTAGCAAAATCTTCGTAGGAACTGCTTTCATCGACCGTACTGAGAATCACCCCGGCAGCCACAGCGATCAGCAACAAGAGGAATAAATGTACTTTAGACATAAGGAATAGAACAAATAATTCAGAATGCAAATATCGACATAAAGAGGAGGGAACAGGCGGTCTAACAGCCAATTATATTTGTCCCATGAATCCAATCATTGAATGTGTGCCCAACTTTTCTGAAGGGCGCGACCTGCGCATCCTCGACGAGATCAGCGCGGCGATTTCCAGTGTAGAAGGTGTCCGCTTGCTCCACCGAGATCCGGGCAAAGCCACCAACAGAACCGTGTTCACCTTCGTTGGTCATCCCGAAGCAGTGGTTGAAGCCGCCTTCAGGGCCATTTCCGTGGCCGGACGCATCATCGATATGCGGCATCATCAGGGCGAACACGCTCGCATGGGCGCTACCGATGTTTGCCCGTTTATCCCCATCTCTGGCATCAGTATGGAAGAAACCGTCCTGTATTCACGAATACTGGCAAAAAGAGTAGGCGATGAGCTCAATATTCCTGTCTACCTCTACGAAGCATCGGCAACCCACCCAGGGCGCAGAAACCTGGCCGATATCCGTGCGGGAGAATATGAGGGACTGCCAGCCAAATTGAAAGATCCTCAATGGAAGCCTGATTTTGGTCTCGCTGAATTTAATGCCCAGTCTGGAGCCACCGTCATCGGGGCGCGGCCATTTTTAGTGGCCTACAACATCAACCTAAACACTACATCGGTTCGCTTGGCCAATTCGGTCGCCTTTGATGTACGGGAGGCTGGTCGGGTGAAGCGTGAGGGTCACCCCATTACCGGTAAAATCATGTTGGATTCGGATGGGCAACCACTGCGTATTCCCGGCACGTTAAAAGCGGTAAAGGCTGTAGGATGGTATATTGAAGAATATAAAACGGCACAGATTTCCATGAATCTCACCGATTTAGCGCAAACCCCCTTGCACATGGCATTTGATGAGGTGGTGCGTGCGGCCACTGCGCGGGGCATCAGGGTAACGGGCTCTGAGTTGGTTGGACTCGTGCCGCTATCCTGTTTGGTCGACGCTGGCCGACATTTCCTGAGAAAAATGGGGCGAAGCGAGGGTGTTTCGGAGAAGGAACTGATCGAATGTGCTGTTCGAACGATGGGGCTTTCGGAGCTTTCGCCCTTCCTCCCTCATGAAAGGATCATCGAATACAAAATGTCCTCAATTGCCGACCAAAGGCTCATTCATTTGTCGCTTTCAGATCTTGCTGATGAAACAGCCAGCGAATCTCCAGCGCCTGGAGGTGGTTCCATTTCAGCGGCTGTTGGGGCATTGGCTGCGGCACTCGGTGCTATGGTCGCCAATTTATCGGCAGGTAAAAGGGGCTGGGAGGCTCAATTGGATGGATTTAGTGACTTGGCCCGGACCTGTCAAATGCAGAAGGAGCTGCTTTTGAGGAAGGTCGATGAAGATACCCGTGCCTTCGATGGCATCATGAATGCCTTCTCATTACCCAAAAACACGGAGGAGGAGAAAGAAGAGCGAAAGCGCAGGATCGAACAGGCTACAGTTTATGCGACTGTTGTGCCCCTCGAAACCATGAAATTGGCGTTTTCCTGTCTCGACCCAATAGGTGAGCTCATCGAAAAGGGAAACCCCAACTCAGTATCGGATGTTGGCGTGGCCGTATTGTGTATCCGCAGTGCGGTATATGGTGCCTGGATGAATGTGACCATCAATGCGTGCAGTTTGGCCGACCAAAAGAAAGCGACTCAGTTCCGCGCGGAGGCCGACAGTCTGCTGCAGAAGTGCTTAGAGATCGAACCCGTGCTGCTCCAGGCCGTTCGGGCCAAGTTGGGTGGATGAAGAGATGGTCTGGACTAGATGGTGTGGATAAAGAGATGGTCTGGACTAGATGGTCTGGACTAGATGGTAGGTCGATAAAAAGCGCGGTACTGCACGGCCCATCCTGCTAAATAAGCCAGACTTTGGAGCCCAGCCACCGACTCAAGAGACGATTGGCGCAACAAAATAAGCCCAGCGGCAAGGGTTAACAGGCTTGCAAAGGAAGAACAGGCATTGATATGGTATCGTCCCAATCCGGCCTGATGGTGTGCCAAAATGTTCGAAACTGATAAAAACCATAAACCGGGTGCCATATAAAGGAGCAGGACAGGAATACCCGAAAATTCATTCCCAAGCAGTTCAATCCATAGGTTGTCTGGAATCATGAGCAGTGCTGCGATCGCCAATGCACTCAGGAGTCCCACCCTTCCGTACCATTTTTTCGTGAGTGCCTGTGCGTTCAACTCATGATTCATTTTGGAGATGGTCGTGGCTTGTGAGAGCGAAACTGAGCGCGTCAAAAGCCAAACCGATTCACCGAGGGCCACAGCCACAGAAAATCTTCCCAACGAGCTGTAGCCGGTTTGGATGCCCAAGAAATAATAAAGCATTCGGTACGCAAAAAACTGTGAGAGACTGGCCATTTGTGCCCAACTGCCTGTTTTCAACAAAGAGCGGAAAATAAAAGGCCATGGTTGGGTGGGGGGTGACGATGCAGATGGTGCCTTTAGAGCAGACCTCAGTGGATGGAACGCAGCCAGCAGAAGGATGAACTGGCCCAAATTATACGAAATCAGGAACCCAAAAAGTGTGTTGTGCCCCAAAAATCCCATTAGGAATACAACTGCGATGAACTGAACGCCTAACGACATCAACCCCAAAAGGTTGTCGGTTTTAATCCTATTAAGCGCGACCAGCATGCTGCGCACCACAACGGATGTATTCAACAAAATAAGTGTTGCGATCCAGTTTGGGGTATTGATCGATAGGGCATAAGGGGATATGGGCAGCAATATCCCGCACAAGAAACTCACCCCCAAAGCCCAAGCTGTCGACAGCAACAATAACTTTCTCGGTGAATGTCGGTTCACCCAGTAAACCAATGTACCCCCGCCCACCCATGAGGCCAAATGGCTTCCCAAAGTGAGCGTGCTGAGTAAGATGCTGATTTCACCGCGTACCTGTGCGCCACCCCACCGCGCAGTACAGAACAGCAAAAGCAGCGCACCAATGGCCTGCGCCGCCCTGCTTATAAAAGTTAAAGCAATAGTTTTGTTAGATAATTTTATTAATCTCTTATCCATCGACTT
>Ga0214923_10003708_pt1 | contig 18992 bp, 21 predicted proteins | sample LL1510_MetaG_FD_177993 | JGI IMG/M metagenome (GOLD analysis project Ga0214923, IMG submission 177993) | Freshwater microbial communities from Lake Lanier, Atlanta, Georgia, United States - LL-1510 | ecosystem: Environmental > Aquatic > Freshwater > Lake | place: USA: Georgia | collected...
TTTTTTTGCCTTGAAGAATCGTAACTTCACCGAACTTAGCGCCTTCATTGAGAATATTTCGAACGACTGCGCCTTGAGAAGACTTTGCCAGAGTGAAATTGATAAAACCCGGTCCAGCAATCTCGATCTTCTCAATTGTTGAATGACTAGAAAGTCCTCGTTGAATAAGTTCTGCAATCTCGCGCGGAGATTTGTTGGCAACTTTTGCTAATGCCAACGCAATCGACGTTGCATAATCACCGTGGTCACGATTCTTCGGCCGCTCCAAAGTAACATTTGCTAGAGCTGGCGCTTCGAGTACCTCGGAGGAGATTGCTCCCTCGCTCACAGAGTCGCGGATGGCCGCCTGGATAGCCGCAGCAAGCGCCTCATGCGGGGCGGCCCCTTCGAGAAAGGAGTCTGAGGAGGAATGCGGTGCGGACACCTAGAGAAGGCTACCGACCCGACCCTTCTCCGCGGGCCAAGTGCTCTGTTCCCGATATTTCACGCTCAATTTCGACCACTGGGATCGGTCTTGTTACCAAGATGTTATGTCCGGACCGACCAAATACTGAGAAAAAGCCTTCCGAATATTGGCCACAAAAAGTAGGTTTCGACACGGTGAACCGCCCTCGCGGTTCATTTATGAACTACTTTCGAAAGGTATCTAATAAATATGTCAAAGCGCCGTCTCGCGATCTCTGCAGTTGTTGCAGCGTTCGCTCTCATTCTCACCGGCTGCTCAAGCTCATCAGATGAAGGTTCCGCTGATGGCTTTGTTGGCGTCATTCTTCCAGATGCTGCTTCGTCTGCTCGTTGGGAAACTGCTGACCGCGGATTCCTACAAGCTGCATTCGATGCTGCTGGCGTGAAGGCTGATATCCAGAACGCAAATGGTGACAAGGCTGCATTCCAAACCATCGCAGACCAAATGTTGTCTGCAGGTGCCAAGGTTCTCATTCTCGTAAACCTTGACTCAGAATCTGCAAAGGCTGTTCAAGATAAGGCAGCTGCGCAAGGTGTCCCAACAATCGACTACGACCGTCTTACATTGAACGGTTCTGCGTCGTACTACGTTTCATTCGACAACGAAGCAGTTGGACGTCTCCAAGGTGAAGGCATCAAGGCTTGCCTCGATGCAGCAGGAAAGACCAAGGCACGTATGGTCTACCTCAACGGTTCACCAACCGACAACAACGCAACCTTGTTCAAGAAGGGTTACGACTCAGTACTTCGTCCATCAATCGACTCTGGTGATTACACCCTCGTTGATGATCAGGCTGTTCCAGATTGGGACAATGCCAAGGGTGGAGTTATTTTCGAACAGCAACTCTCAAAGGCAAAGGGCAAGCTCGATGCCGTTGTTTCAGCTAACGAAGGTCTCGGCCTCGCAGCTGTTGCTGTGTTGAAGAAGAACGGACTCAACGGAAAGGTTTGCGTATCCGGACAGGATGCAACCGTTGATGGTCTCCGCGCTATCTTGACTGGTGATCTTTCAAACACTGTTTACAAGGCAATCAAGGCTGAAGCTGAAGCCGCTGCTGCACTTGCTGTCGCACTCCTCAAGGGTGAGAAGGCAACAACTGCAACTGGTTCAGTAAACAACGGAACAGCTGATGTTCCTTCAGTTCTCCTTGTACCAGTCTCAATCACCAAGGCAAACGTCAAGGATGTCATCGCTGATGGCTTCCAGAAGCGTGAAGATGTCTGTAAGGACATCGAAGATCTCTGCACCGCAAACGGAATCTAAGAAACCTTAGATACCGAGTGATCGGTAAGCAGAAATAGCAGTACAGCTCAGCCCGAGTATTGAATTACTCGGGCTGAGTCATTAAATTCAAAAATCTAAAAACCAGTAGCGCAAGGCCTACGAGCGAGGACATTTCATGGCTGCACCCATTCTCACCCTTCGCAAAGTCAACAAATCTTTTGGACCTGTCCATGTACTCAAGGATGTCGACTTTGATGCATATGCGGGGAAAGTAACGGCGCTCGTCGGCGATAACGGTGCAGGTAAGAGCACTCTCATTAAGTGCATCGCTGGAATTTATACTCCGGAAACTGGCGAGTTTATCTTCGAAGGCAATAAGGTCACGATTGCTGGACCTCGTGATGCAACATCGTTGGGAATTGAAATCGTTTATCAAGATCTTGCCTTGTGCGACAACCTCGACATTGTTCATAACATGTTCTTGGGTCGCGAAGAGAAGAGTGGCATCACACTCAATGAATCGACGATGGAATCAATGGCAAAGAAGACGCTCGATGGCCTCAGCGTCCGCACAGTGAAATCGATCCGCCAGAAAGTCGCATCGCTCAGCGGTGGACAACGTCAAACTGTTGCTATTGCTCGTGCCGTGTTGTGGAATAGCAAAGTTGTGATTCTTGACGAACCAACAGCGGCGCTTGGCGTCGCCCAAACCGAACAAGTCTTAAAGTTAGTCCGACAGCTAGCCGATAACGGACTTGCCGTCATTGTTATTAGCCATAATCTCAACGATGTATTCCAGGTGGCCGACAACATTGCCGCCATGTATCTCGGCACTTTGGCAGCGCAAGTAGATAAGAATTCCGTTAATCAAAATGACGTAGTACGCCTCATCACAACTGGAAGTTCTGACGCAATTTCAGGAGCGAAAAAATGAGCGAGCAGATCACTATCGAAAAGTCGCTCCGTGATTGGTGGAGTCGCGTAAAAGCGGGTCAAGTTGGAGCGCTGCCCGCAATCCTCGGTTTACTCGTTCTCTGTGTAGTTTTCGGCTCATTAAGTTCGGTTTTCCTCACCCCAGGTAACTTCGCAAACCTCCTCACTCAAGCAGCTGCAGTCACAGTGATTGCCATGGGATTAGTTTTTGTTCTATTGCTGGGCGAGATTGATCTCTCCGCAGGTTATGCCGCCGGTGTTTGTGGCGCAATTTTGGTCATCATGGTGACCGAAATGGATTACGCCTGGTACATCGCTTTTCCTGCGAGCATTATCTTTGGCGTTCTTCTAGGCGGCGGGATTGGTTATCTCGTCGCACAACTAAAGATTCCTTCCTTCGTCGTAACGCTTGCAACATTCCTAGCTTTCCAAGGATTGCTCCTTCTCCTCGTTGGCGAAGGTGGAACGATTCGCATCGAAAATCCCGTAATCCTCGCCGTGGAAAACAAGAATCTCTCCGTGACCGCAAGTTGGATTTTCTTCTTCTTTACCGCCGGCGCATACATTCTTTCGGGACTCTGGAAGTTCTCTAAGCGACGTCGGGCTGGACTTGTCGATAATCTCTTCAAGTTCTGGCTCATCAAGTCATTAGCCCTTGTCATCATTGGTGCTGCTGCGACTTCCGCCTTAACGGTCGAGCGAAGCAACAACCCTCAACTCACAAGTTTGCGCGGCATTCCTTATGTCGTTCCAGTGATCTTGGTACTACTCGTTGGAGCAACATTTGTCCTCTCCCGCACTTCTTATGGCCTACATATCTATGCAGTTGGCGGAAATGCAGAAGCAGCTCGTCGTGCGGGTATTAACGTCAAGATGGTTCGCATTACTGCATTCATGATCTGCTCCGGTTTTGCAGCGGTAGCGGGCATGATTTTCGTATCGCGGGCCAACTCGGTTTCACCAACAACTGGCGGAAGTTCAACGCTTTTGTACGCAGTCGGTGCAGCTGTTATTGGCGGAACAAGTCTCTTTGGTGGAAAAGGAAAAGTCAGCGATGCGATCCTCGGCGGAATCGTCGTAGCTGTCATTGATAACGGCATGGCACTTCTTGGTTATCCAGCAGGAATCAAGTTCATGGTCACAGGCGCTGTTCTCTTGATCTCCGCAACAATCGATGCGGTATCGCGTCGAGGAGCCACGACGAGCTAGTTCAATCATGTTTGCCCGAATGCGAAAGTTTGATTTTTCACTTAGGGAGAATCTAGGTATTCTTCGGGCTCACATCTTGCGGGAGTGGTGAAATGGCAGACACGCAGGTCTTAGGAACCTGTGCTTCGGCGTGTGGGTTCAAGTCCCACCTCCCGCACCACAGTTTTCTCAACACATGACTTCACAATTCAATCTTCGACCATTGGCTCCTTCCGATGCTGATTGGATCTTTGAAGCATGTCAGGATCAGGAAATCTTGAAGTGGACACAAATTCCTCGCCCATACACTCATCACCATGCCCTTGAGTTTGCAACCACAATGTCTGGAGATGTCGAAGTCTGGGTCGTTGAAAGTGATCGACCAGTTGCAGTTATCGGTGTTCACTCGATAAATCCTGCGACACGCATCGCAGATATTGGTTACTGGTGCGCGCCATGGGGACGTAGACAAGGCGCAATGAAAAGTGGGCTCACACAATTTTTGTCGAAAACAGAAAAAAATCCTGACGTCGCGATTGTCCAGGCCACGATTGCCGAATCTAATCTTGCCTCGCGAAAGACTGCGGAGGCTGCGGGATTCACGCTGGTCGGGGCGGCAGACCGCTCATGTAATTGTGGCGGTGAGGAAGTGAGCGCCGTTAATTATGAATACGCCTTCACGAGCGCTGGATTCTCAACGCTCCCGCTCTAGTTTCCGCAAATCGCCCATTTTCAACCCGCGCTCTCTCATGGGAAGATTCACGCCCCCTCAAGCAGATAAATGTAAGGAGCAAGACCGTGGCAGATAAGAACTTCCTTTCGTGGGTTGGTTTTAAAGGCGAGGATGAAAGCTCCAACAAACCAAATCTTGCTGCTGGCTCTGCTTCACTTGAACGTATCCGCGAACTCGAGGCACAACTCAACGACCTTAAATCACGTCGTGATATCACAGCTTTGTCGAAGGAAGAGTTTGAAATCCTCGCGACCGAGACCGCGATGTCGATCATTCGAACTGCCCAACAACGCGAATCTAAAGCCAACACCAATGCAGAGCGCATTCTCAATGAGAGCAAGAAGCAAGCTACGACTGCACTTGAATCGGCAGAAGCAAAGGCCAAATCAACGTTAGCTCAAGCCGAATCGCGTGGGCGAAAGTACATCGAAGCTGCTGAGAGTGATGCCGCCGATATAGTTTCAAAAGCTGAATCCGAAGCCGAAGAGTTGTTAAATGCAAAGAAGCGAGAAGGAAGCACAATAACTTCTAATGCGAAACGTGAGGCCGAAAGGATGGTTCTCACCGCAACAACCGAAGTTTCTGAGTATCGCAATTGGCTTGCAGGTGTAATCTCAGAGGCCGAACGCCTCTATCGAATCCAAACTCAATCACTTGATGCTGCTGAAAACGCCATATCCCAATCGCGTCAACGACTTGAATCAGCTTTCAACCGCTTAGCAGAACTACAAAAGCAAGTCCTTGCTGCAATTGCTCCCGATGGCACGCCAACTAGTGACTCACGGGTTGCAAACAAAATTATCCAAGCGCAGAGCAACAATGATGAAGCGCTGAAAAAAGCAAATGTGCGCAAACAAGTAAAGAAATCAAATACCGCAAGAAAAAGCGCTCCTAAGAAACGTCGGTGATGTCGAGCTCCAATAATCGCTATATCCACTCAGTTGATGGCCTTCGCGCCGTCGCAGTAATAGCGGTTCTTCTTTATCACCTAGGTATCGATTGGATTCCTGGCGGCTTTCTTGGCGTTGACCTTTTCTTTGTTATTTCAGGATATGTCATTACCGGACTGATTCTTGATTCAATTGCTCGATCTGGAACTCTCGATCTCCGCGCTTTTTATCTCAGCCGCATCAGGCGACTTGTACCTGCGCTGATTGCGATGATTGTCTTTACTACTTTATTCATTGGCGTTTATGCACCAGATACTGTCCGTCGTTTCATTGCTGATGTTCCTTACGTTCTAACGGGCTCGATGAATTGGGCGCTCGTGTCTCGTCAACAAGATTATTTCGAAGCAATAGGTAGACCACCGTTATTGCAACACACCTGGTCACTTGCTGTTGAAGCACAGTTCTATCTCATCTGGCCCCTCGTACTTCTCTTTATTTTGCGTTATTTTGGCAAGAAGAACATTCCATTTGCTGCCCTTGCCATCGCACTCGCATCCGGAGTCGCGCTCTTTGCTTATTCGATTCGAATCGATAGCCAGGAGTCGGCAATCAGCCATGTGTACTTTGGAACCGATACTCACTCCATCGGATTGTTCTTGGGTTCTGCACTTGCGGTGAGTTGGCAACCACAAAATCTCTCCAAGGAGATCTCTAAACGTGCAGAAGATTTCATTGACTTCATCGGCGTCGTCGGCCTTCTTGGTTTGCTCAGCACCTTCCTCTTCATCAACGAGACAGATCCCACTTTGTATCGCATCGCATTTCCACTCTCGGCGCTCTTTGGTTGCGCCACTCTCGTTTCCGTCGTTCATCCGGCATCACGATTCGCACCACTTTTGAGCACTCGGCCATTGATGTGGATTGGAGAGCGTTCCTATGGCATCTATTTATGGCATTGGATTGTCTTCCAACTCACCCGTCCATCTATCGATCTGGTCGGCGATGATTGGGCTCTCTATGCACTTCGAATCTTGATTGTTTTTGCGCTAGCCGATATCTCACTTCGCTATATAGAGATACCTGTGCGTCGCGGATACTTTGAACTCTGGTTCCGCGGCATGAAATATCGCACCCGGGCAGTACGACTTCGCCAACAACTTTCAACTGTGGCAGCAATCCTTGTGACAATCGCTGCAACTTCCTTAGTCTCGATTAATGCGATGGAGAAAGCTGACCGGCTTGCTGCCCAGGAGAAGCTTGCGGCCGAAAACAAAGATGAAGCGCTAGACCAAGTCATTACTGACGGCGATTCTCCCGGCCTATGGGTCACTGGCGATTCAGTCATTCTCGGTATTCGAAATGTCTTAGCTAAATTCGAGCGAATTGAATTGATCAACGCCAGAGTTGGACGCCAAATTGGAGAATTGATTCAAGTTGCCAAGACTGATCAGCAATTCGTTGGTCAATCCCCCGTCGTTCTCAATTTAGGAAATAACAATCGACTGATTGAGGCTGATGTTGTTTCACTGATGGAAATCGTTAAAAGCCAACCGCGGATAATCGTGGTGAATACTGCTGTTCCACGGTCATGGAAAGATGCCAACAACGAGATCATTGCCAGCGTTGTGAGCCGTTATCCCAACACAACTGTCGTGGACTGGGCTTCGATATCTGCTAATCATCCAGAGTACTTCGCCACCGACGGAGTGCACCTCAATCCACCTGGCGTTAATGCCTACGTTTCAGCGATTAGAGAAGTTCTTAATCGATAGAAAAGTGCAACAAAAGAAGCTTAAAAGGCTCTAGTTCTGGTACTTGCCCTTCAAGGAGAACTTCTTCGCATCGACCTTAGTTCCATCGGAATAAACCGACTGGAGAAGGAACTGGGTTCCGCCCTCATCGCCTGCAAGAGCAATATCAAAATTCAATTGATCTGCAGCGACTGTTCCGACTTCAGTGAAATCTTTCGCGTTATAGGAAACTGAGATTGCATAACCAGTCAGCCCTTCTGTAGCTGCTGGAGCTTTCCAACGAAGTGTGACGCCGCCAGAGCTATTGCGGATTGCTACGAAGCTCTGTGGCGCTTCATATGTTCCAGTTCCGGCTTCTTCACTTGCGCTCTCTGATGGTTCAGCGGTTGGCTCTTCAGACATCGATTCAGAAGCTGTGGGCTTTGGTGCCGCATCATCTTTATTGGATGAATTTGTGAGCGCAAAAATCGCTAGAAGTGCTACTCCGGCAATTACGAGGAATAGAACTCCATTGGAATTCTTTTTTGCAGGAGCCGCTGGAGCAGCTGTTGGTTTTGTAGCTGCAGGAGCGCTAGTAACTGTGGTGGTTCCGCGAGATGGAACTGGTGGAATAACGATTTTCGAAGCATCAACTTTGGCGGTCTTCTTTGCAACAGCACGTTTCGCAGTCGACTTCTTCGCTGAAGATTTCTTAGCTGGTGCTTTCTTCGCAGGAGCTTTCTTTGCCGGACGTTTCGCTGCCTTTGCAGACTTTCTAACTACTTTCTTAACCGGGCGCTTTGCAGCTGCTTTCTTCACTGGGCGCTTTGCTGATTTCTTCTTTGCTGCCACAACTACTCCTTCGTAGATTCCGAACCCGTACCAGGCTCACAGTATGGATGAAGCCTACCTTCGGCCTTGGTTACTCATGGGTTTTCAAGCGCCAATAAAGGCAGCAATTTTCGGGGCAATCTCCCGCAGCGCTTTGCCGCGATGGCTGATGGAATCTTTGGTTTCTGGGTCCATTTGCGCTGTGGTGATGTCGAAACCAGATGGCTGAAAGATTGGGTCGTAGCCAAATCCATATTCACCGATGGGTGATCTGCGGACCACGCCCGCAACTTCACCCCGAACCATGAGATGGCGACCATCTGGATGAGCAAGAGCAATCACGCATACGAACTGTGCCCCGCGTTCAGCGTCAGAGACATCTTCCAGTTCTCGGAGAACCTTCCTGATGTTGGCTGCATCATCACCATGAACACCGGACCAGCGCGCAGAAAAGACGCCAGGCGCTCCCCCGAGCGCATCGATTGCGATTCCACTGTCATCAGCCAGCGCAGGCAAGCCAGTCTGGCGAGCAATTGTTGAAGCCTTGAGAAGAGCATTCTCTTCGAAGGTGGTTCCAGTCTCTTCCACATCATCGAGATTGAAATCTGCAACTGATCGAAGATTAATGTGAGGTGCATACTCCAAGAGCAGACGTTGCACTTCAACGATCTTGCCATTGTTGCGCGTGGCAAGAACTAGATCTGTCATTTCTATAAAAGGAAGTTATTGAGCCAGCGCATCGCGCTGAAGTTGTGCCAGCTGCTGGCAACCTTGTGAACCCAGATTGAGTAATTCATTCAACAAGGCGCGATCAAAAGGCTTGCCTTCTGCAGTGCCTTGCACTTCAATGAATTTTCCATCGCCGGTACAGACAATATTCATATCGGTTTCTGCCGTGACATCTTCTTCGTAGCAAAGATCCATCATCGGCGTACCATTAATGATTCCAACGCTTACGGCGGCGACGGAATCGCGAAGCGGAGATGCGCCAGAAATATGGCCCTGTTTCATGGCCCAGGAAATCGCATCACTCAATGCGACATATGCGCCAGTGATAGCAGCGGTGCGAGTACCTCCATCAGCCTGAAGAACATCGCAATCCAACACAATGGTGTTCTCGCCAAGCGCTTTCATATCCACAACCGAACGCAATGAACGACCAATCAGACGTGAAATTTCTTGAGTGCGACCACCAAGTTTTCCTTTAACGCTCTCGCGATCGGAACGTGTATGTGTAGAACGCGGCAACATCGCATACTCAGATGTCACCCAACCTTTTCCGCTTCCAACCAACCACCGTGGAACTCCTGGGGTGAATGAGGCAACGCAGAGAACGCGGGTTTTGCCAAATGAAACGAGCACCGAGCCCTCAGCATTGTCGAGCCAATGACGAGTGAAGGAGATCGGACGAAGTTGCGGAGCCGTTCGTCCATCGATCCGCTTGATATCACTCACGTTAGATTTTTCCCTTCACGAAGTTAACTTCGGGCCCTAAGAATCGTCTGGCCAAGTGCGCAAAGGTATCGGGGTCACCACTTGAAATGAATTGATACTCAGCCGGGCTCGCGCTCGATCGCAGTAAATCTTTCTCAACAAGAACGCGATAAAGATCTTTTGCCGTCTCATCAGCGCTTGAAACCAGCGTTACTTCATTTCCCATGACGTAGGAGATGACGCCAGTGAGAAGCGGATAGTGAGTGCAACCCAAGACCAAAGTGTCGATACCTGCGCTCTTTAAAGGCGCGAAGTACTTCTCTGCGGCAGTAGTGACGGCTGAACCGGAAGTTTCACCGCGTTCGACGTAGCTGACAAAATCAGGACAGGCCACGGTCGTAAGAGAGAGATGAGGCGCGGCCGCAAAAGCATCGTTGTAGGCCTGGGAATCGATGGTGGTCTGGGTTCCAATGACGCCGACTTTTCCGCTCTTGCTCGCCGATACTGCGCGACGGACTGCGGGTTGAATTACTTCAATCACTGGAATGGCATAGCGCTCACGTGCATCTCGAAGCATCGCAGCGCTAGCGGTATTGCATGCGATCACAATCGCTTTGACTCCAGCGGCGACGAGGGAATCCATGATTTCCAAGGCAAAGGAACGCACTTCGGCAAGCGGCCGAGGTCCGTAAGGCCCGCGTGCGGTATCGCCAAAGTAGATGATGGATTCGTGAGGAAGTTGATCGATGATGGCGCGAGCAACTGTGAGACCGCCAAGGCCCGAATCGAAAATCCCGATTGGAGCGTTGCTCGACATGCTCCGAAGTCTACGGGATGTCCGTTTTGCCCCAGTAAGAAGTGAATGTTTATAACATTTCTTAAGAAATACCGTGATTATGGCTTGAACAACTCACGAGTAAGTAGGACCCTTTTACCTAGTCGCGCTCGGCCGAGGCTTCATATGGGCCCACGGACAGAGGCGATCGCTCGGCCCTATTTGAGTCGAGCAAACTTATTCGCCCACGGAGGCTAATTTGATTCAGTTAACAGCTACTCAGTGGAGCATCGTATTCAACATCCTTTCATTCGGACTTGTCTCGATGCTTGCAACCACTGTTTACACTCTCGTGTCACAGAATCGCGTTCTTCCTAAGTACCGCAATGCGCTCGTACTTTCGTCGATGGTGACATTTATCGCCGGTTATCACTACCTGCGAATTTTCGATTCATTCAAGCACGCAACAGCAGAAGGAACTTTCAATGTTGCGCATGATGTAAACACCAGTTCAATGGCATTTAACGAGGCATATCGTTATGTCGACTGGATTCTTACAGTGCCACTACTTCTCGTTGAAGTAATTGCGGTACTTGCTCTCGCTAAGGAAGCTTCGAAGTCCTTGATCACACGCCTTGTTCCTGCATCAGCAGCGATGATCGCGCTTGGTTACCCAGGAGAAACTTCAGCTGACCAGGGCACCAAGATTATGTGGGGCGTTCTTTCAACGATCCCATTCCTTTACATTCTCTATGTTCTCTTCGTAGAACTAGGCAAGTCGCTCGATCGTCAGCCTGAGGGAGTTGCAGCCACTGTTGGTCGCCTCCGTCTCCTCCTCATCGCTTCATGGGGCGTCTATCCAATCTCCTACCTCCTTCCAATCATCGATGCAGAAGGTGCGGCAAGCGCTAGCTCCTTCGTCGGACGTCAAGTTGGTTACACCATCGCTGACGTGGTTGCGAAGTGCGTATGGGGTCTAACCATCCTCAAGATCGCACGTATGAAGTCCATTGCCGAAGGCATGAAGGACGATCACTAATACGTCGATCGACTTAGTAGTAAAAGTTATACAGGCGGGGCTCGGGAAACCGGGCCCCGTTTGATTTTTAGTTTGTGAGCGCATCAAGCAGCGATTGCTGAAGCCAGCCAATCCATGAGTACACCGAATACACAGCTTTCATGGGATCTGAATCAACCATCAACTCATACTTCTTATGAAGTGATTCGCTCGTTGTTATTACGTCTTCGTCATTCTTGGCGTTTTTCACTCGATCTTGCTCTGTTCCAATTCCAAGTCGAACGGCGAGCGCCAACCTTAGATCGTTAAGTCCGCCTAACCATTCCAGCGATTCATCGCTCGGGAAAGTGAGAGTCAGAAAGCCTTTATCTAATGGCGTATCTCCGGTCCACTCTTCATCTTGCGGCAGTAGCGCTTCGTAGATCGTGAGCGCATGGGCCTTCTTCTTCTCGCGAAGTCCATGTTCGGTATAGCGGCGGAATTCTCCCGCGGATTTCTCATCCGCATATGCGTTGGGAAGTAATCGCCTCAACACTGGATCTTCGGGAAGCGAGTCAGCATTGGAGATTCCAACCAGATGCAGGAGCGGATCGACTTGATGCGATTGCCCATCACCTTCTGCAAGTAACTCAACCAACTGTTCAGTCAGATTAATAAGGACATGTGCTTCCTGCGAAGTGAAGGTGATAGATATGGACCCGTCCTCTGAACGCTTGAATGTGGACATTGCCCTAGAACTCATCATCTTTCTGGACTGTGGCCCAGAGTCCATATTCATGTAAACGTTGGACATCTCGCTCCATCTCTTCGCGAGTTCCTGATGTCACAGTGGCTCTACCTTCGTTATGGACTTTCAACATCAACTCAGTCGCTTTCTCTTTCGAATAGCCGAAGAGGACCATGAAGACATGCGTTACATAAGACATCAGATTGACGGGGTCATCCCACACTACGCAGACCCACGGTCTATCTGCACGTAGATCGAGTTCGACCTCAGATTCAATTGCTGTTCCGAGCGCCATGAGCGAATGCGGTCCTTATTTAAGAGTCGGAGTCATCGTCAGGACCTTTGCGAAGTCCAGCGTGAATCTCTTTACAAGTAGGACAGATTGGGAACTTATTAGGATCACGTGACGGTATCCATTTCTTTCCGCAGAGCGCAGTCACGGGAGTACCGGATACTGCAGATTCAACGATTTTCTCTTTGCGCACGTAATGGGCGAAGCGTTCGTGATCGCCAGGTTCGAGATCCTCGGTCTCGGGGCGCGTCTCGATAATGAGATCAGACTCTTCAATCGTCGATCGTCGCCCGAATTTCATGCGGTAATAATAGGCGCACCTTTGGCGCGAGCACGGGCTACAAGTCGGGTCGTAAGATATGCCGATGAAGGATCTATTGCGCACCGAGGATCTCTCTCGCGCTGATGTTGAACTTCTTCTCTCAACCGCGGCTGAGTTCGCCACAGAACCCACCAAAGCCTCAGCCGCTCTGGCACACAAAACCGTAGCGATCTACATGTCCAAGCCTTCAACACGTACCCGTCTTGCCTCAGAAACCGCCGTTGCTCATCTGGGTGGCACACCAATTTTCCTCCGCGGCGAAGATCTCCAAATTGGTCGTGGTGAAACCATTGCTGATACTGCTCGCGTCATAAGTCAGTTTTGCAACGCTCTCTTGATTCGTACTTTCGCCCAATCCGATGTTGATGAACTAGGTGCCAACGCCTCAATACCTGTCATTAACGGCCTGACTGATTACGACCATCCAACCCAAGTGCTTGCTGATTGGCTCACGATTCGTGAGAAATTCGGCGCTGATATTTCGGGACGTAAATTTGTTTATCTTGGAGATGGAAATAACGTAACAACAGCTTGGCTGATGATGGGCGCGACGATGGGAGCACATGTCGTGGCATCGACTCCGGAAGGAAAATGGGCACCAGATTCCGATGTTGTTGCACGAGCATCAGCGATTGCCGCAAAGAATGGTGGAAAAGTTGAAGTCATTCATGACCCACATGTAGCCGCAAAAGATGCATCAGTTCTTTATACCGATGTTTGGATGTCGATGGGCGATCCAGAAGAGGAGCGTCGCGAGAAAGAAAAAGCACTCAAGTCTTTTGCGGTCACGGAAGAATTAATGGGAATGACTTCTACTGATTCCATCTTCATGCATTGCCTGCCTGCGCATCGAGGCGAAGAGGTTGCGGCTTCTGTGATCGACGGAGCGCGCTCAGTCATTTGGCGTGAAGCATTTCATCGCCGCACCACAATCCAAGCCATCATTTATCACTTAGTTCGCGGTGAAATCAAAGGGTATTAAGGGCATCTTCCGGTAAAAACTCGATTAATTTTTGGGATTAAGTAGCCAGTCATAAACGTGAGGGATAGGCTCGTGTCGTGCGTGTAATCGTCCCAGCCGAGACAAAAAACGGAGAAAAGCGCGTCGCGCTATTGCCCGACATCATCTCCAAACTCACTCGCGCAGGTCTTACTGTCGCAATCCAAACGGGAGCTGGCGTTCATGCTGGCGCAAACGATGATGCCTATGTTGCTGCGGGCGCATCAGTATTTGGCGCCACCGATCTTGATAAAGAATTAAGTAGCGCCGATGTCATTCTCTCCGTCCAACCACTCACAACCGCACAAGCAGCGAAAGTTAAACGTGGCGGAATAACAATTTCTTTCCTCTCCTCCAGCAATGCAGCCGATTCCATTGATGCGCTCGCACAAGCTGGCGCCACAGCCATTTCGCTCGAAGCGGTTCCGCGAATCTCTCGCGCTCAATCAATGGATGCACTTACTTCCCAAGCGCTATGCGCTGGGTATAAAGCAGCGCTCGTTGGCGCTGAACTTTCTCCTCGTTTCTTCCCACTATTGATGACCGCCGCTGGCACTGTTACGCCAGCAAATGTTCTGGTGTTAGGCGCAGGAGTTGCTGGGCTTCAAGCGATTGCAACCGCACGTCGACTCGGCGCCGTTGTTTCTGCATACGATGTTCGTCCCTCCTCGGCAGATGAAGTCCGCTCTATGGGTGCGACATTCATCGAATTGGAATTGGAGGCGCTAGAAGGCGCTGGTGGTTATGCGCGCGAGATGACAGAAGAACGCGCCGCCAAACAACGTGAGTTGTTGACTCCATACATAACTAAGTCTCATGTCTTAATCACGACCGCAGCAGTTCCCGGAAGACCAGCGCCGAGACTTGTGACGAAAGAGATGTATTCATCGATGGCGGAAGGCTCAGTCATTGTCGACCTAGCGGCGGAAAGTGGTGGAAACGTCGAAGGTTCAAAGCCTGGTGAGATTGTGAACGTTGCGGGTGGAATCAAGATTTGGGGCGGTAAGGATGTCCCGAGCCAACTTCCTTTCCATGCTTCTTATTTGTATTCGCGCAACGTCGTTAATTTGCTCTTGTTGATGACGAAAGAAGGTGTCGTGACTCCGGATTTCTCCGATGAGATTATTGACGCAGCTGCTCTTACTCATGATGGCGCAAAACGGAAAGGTGCATAAGCATGGATGCGATTGCAATCATTTCGATCTTTGTTCTCGCGGTTTTCGTAGGTTTTGAAGTCGTATCAAAAGTTTCATCTACTCTTCACACGCCGTTGATGAGTGGCGCTAATGCGATTCATGGCGTGATTTTGGTGGGTGCAATTATCGTTGCGGACCACAGCGAAACGAACTTGGAATTAGGGCTATCAGTCGCGGCAATTGTTCTTGCGACCATCAATATGGTCGGAGGATTCGTAGTAACTGATCGCATGCTCGAGATGTTCAAAGGTAAGGCAGCGTCCGGGAAAAACGGCGCTCAAGATAAATCGGCAGGTGAGAAGAAATGAACCGTACGATTTATGACCTGATTGGCCTGAGCGCTGGCGTTATGTTTATTCTCGCCCTCAAAGGTTTATCGCATCCACGAACTGCGCGTCGCGGAAATCTTTTAGGTGCGCTGGGTGCAACAGTTGCCACTGTTGCGGTCTTTTTCTACGCCGGAAAAGAAGGCGCTTTGCCGCTTAACAATCTTGGTTGGATTCTTGGGGCGATTGCATTTGGCGTCTTTGTTGGCGTACCAGCTGCACGCAGAGTTCAGATGACTGCGATGCCCCAACTTGTTGCGCTATTTAATGGCGTTGGAGGCGGCGCTGCGGCGTTGGTTGCCATTGTCGAATACTTGAAATTGGGCGATACCGCAACAACTGCAGAAGTGATTGCGACCGTCTTTACCGTACTCGTCGGATGTACATCTTTCTCTGGATCAATCATTACCTTCTTGAAATTGCAGGAGTTGATGACAACTCGACCAGTTGTTTTCCCGGGCGGACGATTTGTCATCGCCGCAACGCTAGGTGGAACGCTCGCTAGCGCAGTATGGGTCGTTAATTCACTCGGCACTACTCCCCTGTTGGTTTTAGCCGGGCTTTCATTGTTATTTGGCGTCCTCTTCGTTTTGCCGGTCGGTGGAGCTGATGTGCCGATCGTTATCTCATTATTAAATGCATTTACTGGTCTAACGGTGGCGGCTGGCGGATATGTTCTCGATGCGACCTTGTTGATCATCGCCGGAACTTTGGTTGGCGCTTCCGGAACGATTTTGACGCGATTGATGGCAGAAGCGATGGGACGTTCTTTATTCGGCACACTTTTTGGCGCCTTTACTGCAAAGCCACAGGATGCGGCAGGAGCGACTGAAACAAGGCCGGTGAAATCTGGAACGCCTGATGATGTCGCAATCTTGTTGAACTACGCGCGACGAGTTGTGATTGTTCCTGGATTTGGTTTGGCTGTTGCTCAGGCACAGCACACAGTGCGTGAATTGGCTGACCTTTTGACGGCAAAAGGAATTGATATTGCGTACGGAATTCATCCTGTAGCAGGTCGCATGCCAGGGCACATGAATGTCTTGCTCGCCGAAGCCAACGTTCCTTACGAGCAGTTGTCGGAGATGGAGGAAGTAAACCCCACATTCCCGCAGACTGATGTCGCTCTCATTATTGGCGCTAACGATGTTGTGAATCCTGCAGCGAAAACAACGCCGGGTTGCCCCATTTATGGCATGCCGATTCTTGATGTTGCGCAGGCTGGCAATGTCATCTTTTTGAAGCGGTCAATGCGTCCGGGTTTTGCTGGAATTGAAAATGAATTGCTCTTTGATTCCAAGACCACTCTGCTCTTTGGTGATGCGAAGGCGTCACTAACGAAAGTTGTGGGCGCGCTCAAAGCTCTGTAGAACTTCGCTCGGGATTTATTTGTTGCACACTCTGTATCCCGACTTTTCTTCTAGTTGCTCCAACTTCAAATATTTGTTGTGAATTACTCCAAGATTTGTCAGTCCCTCACATGAAGATTGCCCCATGCGAGTTTCTCTGGATAAGAGACCTGAAGAGCAGGTCATCGAACTTCTGCACCAACCCGGAGGATATGAAGCTTTGGGCCATCTCATTGGTATAAATCCAGAGAAACTCACATCTGCCGGTCGCATTGATTATCTGGCTGCACTCGAGCGCCAGCACTCATGGCTCACGTCGCTCATTCAAAATGCAACTCTTGCCATCGCCGGTTCGGAACCTTCGCAGAGTGAAAATCTTTGGGAAGGGGTCGATGAAGCCGAGCGTGAAGACGTTGCGACCGCGCTCCGTCTCTCCGCCAACACTGCTCAATCACGGATCGATACCGCTCGGGTTCTCACAAACCATTTACCTGCAACGTGCCAAGCTCTCGCAGTCGGCGATATCTCGCCAAGTCATGCCACTTTGATTGCCCGCGAAACTTCCGAAGCAATAAAGCGCGGTATCTCAACTGAAGATCTGATCCATATCGAGAATAGAGCCCTGGCGCACGCAGAGTTTCATACTCCCGCTCAAGTTGGTCGGAAGATTCGAACTCTCATTGCTCAGATTTCACCAGAAACTTTTGAGGAGAGCGTTGCAATTGCTCGCGATACAAGAAGTGTTCACATGTATCCCGAGAGCGATGGAATGGCTACGGTCATCGCTTTATTGCCTGCAGAAGATGCCCAAACTGTCATGTTGGCTATCAACACGTTGGTCGAAACTCAGAGTTCGCTTGCTGATTCCCGCTCTATCGAAATGAAGCGCGCTGATGCGCTTGCAGCAATTTGCGGAGACATCCTTGCTCGGATTTCAGACGAACACCAACCTCATCGACGTCCCGTCACCATTAACATCACAATGGACCTACCGACAGCTTTAGGCATGGCAGACAATCCTGCCGAACTAGCCGGTTATGGCCCGATTCCCGCATCGGTCGCTAGAACTCTTTCGGCTGATGCAAAATGGAGACGATTCATCACTGATCCGCTAACCGGAAATCTTCTGGATTATGGTCGAGAAACATATGTTCCGCCCCAGCCACTCGTTGATTTCTTAACTGCGCGAGATCGGATATGTCGATTTCCAGGTTGCAGTCAACCATCAAGAATAAGCGATATCGATCATGCAATTCCATGGGAAGAAGGCGGCCCCACCTCCCCCACAAATCTTGGTCTCTTATGTCGACGTCATCATCGGATGAAAACCCATAATGGCTGGAAGTTAATGAGTCATGAGGACGGTTCTTGCACGTGGACATCGCCCGCTGGAAAAGAAATATTTGTTCCTTCTCGCCCAATTCATGAAAGTGCCTAGAACTCAGTTCTACTATGAACCATGGAATCACTCGCACTTTTGGTCGCAATCATCGTTTCGCCCGCGATGTACGGTGGCCCGCTAGCTCTTGCGCTCACTTTTTGGAAATCTGATTCTATTTCTCAGAAAAGAAGATTTGTGATTAAAGTACTAACAGTCTTTGCAACTGCAAGCGGTGCATTCCTACTGATTCAAGGTGTCAGCCGTGGTGGAACGATTATTGGCTTGATCGGAGTTGTGACTTCTTTTCTAGCAATCATGCGACTACGGCGATTTCAGTAATTTTCCTCGGAGTTTCATCTAACAAAGTTCAGTTCGCTTTGCAGAATGCATTTGCTTGATTGAAAGAACTGGTAATCACTGCGTTGCGTACATACGGAGGTGTGCACATGGTCGTGTACATACGGCGGCATGCACATGGTTGTGTGCACACTTTTATGTGCATACTTTTATGTGCACATGGTGGAGGTGCCGGGAATCGAACCCGGGTCCTTCGACACTGATACAGGGCTTCTACGGGCGTAGTGTGCTCATCGTTTTCTCAGTCCCGGTTCTCTCGCACACAAGTAACCGACGAACTCAGTTGTGTTAGATGTCCCTACCGACAGTCACAACGCTATCGGTCAGTAAGCCCTCTATCGACGCTGGACCCTGAGACGAGAGCGCTCTCAGGCCAACGGATTACCTAGTTCGCTTAGGCAGCGAGACGGTAATCAGACGAAGTTTTATCTGCGTCTAATTGGTTGCACGGGTTTGTGTGGTTAACGAGATCATCCCGGCTTCCTCGGCCCGCTTCCCCTGGCTCAACAATCGAAGTCGAGACCGTTCACCCCCGCGTGAGCGTGGATTGGAAGCTGAAAGTGAATTGTACGTCAGAAGTAACAGCAGAAGAAATGCGGTTATTCCCCGCTTGAATGCATCTACGCAAAGGTTCATCGAGGGCTTCACATCCTCATTTTTGTTGAGGATTTACCTCAATTTTCTAATCTTTTGCGGTTTTCACGGATACTCAATTTAGTTGCGGTTTTACCTTAATCCTCAAATTTGCTAGGGCTTCTTCCGCTCTTTCCCGAAGTGCGGCGCGCTAACTCGCGGTCGACTTCACGGCTCGCTTGTTTTT
>Ga0214923_10003709_pt1 | contig 18992 bp, 13 predicted proteins | sample LL1510_MetaG_FD_177993 | JGI IMG/M metagenome (GOLD analysis project Ga0214923, IMG submission 177993) | Freshwater microbial communities from Lake Lanier, Atlanta, Georgia, United States - LL-1510 | ecosystem: Environmental > Aquatic > Freshwater > Lake | place: USA: Georgia | collected...
GTGAGGCAAAGCGGACATTACGACGTTGTGCCAAATGTCGAAATGTTCTGGGATCCATGGAAAGTTGGAGGGTTGGATCGTCCTACGATCCCGGGAAAATAGGATGATGGGGTTATGAGGGTGGGGGAACAGCTGGAGCAGGCGGTGGATGAGGCGCTGAGAGCCGGGTACGCACGGCTACGGGGGATGCATGGGTACGGTTCCCGGGCCCACCAGGCCCACGCTACCGACGCTACGCACCCTACCCACCGGATGGAAGGGGCTGGCCGGGCTACGTGGGCTTTCGACGAGCAAATGTACGGGGAAAGCTGGCAGCGAATCAAAATCCCGGGGCCATGGAGTGGATGCTGCCCCCAACCCCGAAAAAACTGGGTCGCGCTGAATAATCGCTTAAAAAGAGAGTTTGAATTCTAATGAGTGCTGAAAATAAAGTTCCAGAGCTGATTCCCGAGGATCTCTCTAAAGATTTCAGGCTCAGCACTGAAAAAGCCGTCACTCACGTTCGTCCGGCAAAGAAATCGTCCGGGGAACTCTTCATTATTGATAACAGCGATGAGGAATGGAAAGCCCTCAAATATCTCCGGGAATGGTGCCAAATCTCGAAAAGTATCGATATTGCGACCGGTTTTTTCGAGATCGGGGCTCTCTTGGCACTCGATGGTGAGTGGCAAAAAGTTGAAAAGATCCGGATTCTGATGGGGTTTCAGACAACCCTGAGGACTCATCAGGCTATTCGCAAGGCGCGGGAGGCGGTTTTAGCCGATCTTAACAAAAGCACCGAGGAAGAAAAAAAATCCAATGATTTTCTGACTGGGCTGCCGGCCATTGTTGAGGCTCTCAAAAGCGGAAAAATTGAGGTTCGTGTCTTGGAGGAACCAAAATTTCATGCCAAAGCCTATATCACCCATGGAAAACTCGATGTAGTGGGGTCGGCCGCGCTCGTCGGTTCCAGCAACTTCACCTACCCCGGATTAACCCAGAATATCGAGCTCAACCTGCGAATCACTACTGAGGTTCAGCAGCTGCAGCAATGGTACGAAAAATACTGGGAACTGGGAAAGCCGGCCACCGGAGACGTGCTTCACATTCTGGAGAAGCATGTCCTTGAGTACCGGCCCTACGATGTTTACCTAAAGGCCCTTGAGCAATTCTTCCTCGGTCACGAACCCACGGCCACCGAATGGGAGAAGGGCAGAAGTAAACTTTACCCCCAGCTGGCCCGCTACCAGCAGGATGGTTATCACAATCTTCTAAGAATTGCCGCAGAGCACCGGGGCGCGTTTTTGTGCGATGGGGTAGGTCTTGGAAAAACCTTTATCGGAATGATGCTGATTGAGCGGCTCCATGAGGTGGAGCGTAAAAATATTGCCCTCTTTGTTCCCAAGGCGGCCCGGGAAGCCGTCTGGGAAAGGTCTCTTAGGCAATATATCCCACACATCTACGGAGCCTTCTGCAAACTTGAAATCTTCAGCCATACCGACCTGAATCGCGAAAACGAGGACATCAAACGACGGCTCGAATCTGTAAAAGAACGGGCGGACGTTATCCTGATTGATGAGGCCCACCACTTCCGGAACAAGGGAATCGAAGCGGCCGAGGGTTCTCCTGCCAGACAGGGCCGGATCCGGGGAACCGGGAAAAGAAGGCGCTCCCGATATCGTATCCTTGCGGACATCTGTCAGAACAAAACCGTCCACCTGATGACAGCCACCCCCATCAATAACCGGATTTCGGACTTTATGCATATGGCCCAGCTGTTTTCTGGCCAGGCAGATGACGCCTATTTCCGCCGAATCGGCATCCACTCCTTAAGAGGCCACTTCAATGCCCTTGAGCGCCAAATCGATAAGGCGGTTGCGGCTGAGGAGGCAGGCAAGACCCCTGGAGAGACAAACCCTGAGAACCTTCTCAAACACGACGAAATATTTAAACACCTCGTGGTCCAAAGAAGCCGGAAATATGTGAAGCACAGCCTGAAAATATCGGAGGAAAGCTCCGATGTGCAGTTTCCTAAAAAGGAAAACCCCAAGGTGGCCAACTATCACCTGAGCGCGGGCTACCGAAAGCTCCTTAAGCACATCGACGATGCTTTCAAAAAGAGCGGAGTACCTATCTTCAACTTGGCCGCCTATGAGCCGCTCGAATATTATATTGGGAACCGGGATGAAATTCCCGAGTACAGCTTTGACCGGGAGAGGCAAAGACAACTAGTCATTCTGATCCGGACTCAGTTTCTGAAACGATTTGAGAGTTCTGTCCGCGCCTTTGAGGGGTCATGCGCAACCTTGCTCTTTAAGCTCTACTCTTTTTGGAAAAAGCAGGCGACAGAGGAGCCTGATAAAAAGAAGCTGGCTGCATGGGAAAAGAAACATGAGGGAATGATTCGGCAGGCTGTGGAGCGTGTGACTCTCAAGAAAAAGGGCGGTAAAAAATCCACGCCATCATTGCCGGGTATGGAAGAAAAAGGGGAAGAGGAGTCGGATGATGATATCCCTGAGGATCTGATCGAACCAGAGTTTCTTGAGGAGATCGAACTGCTCCACCCAGAAAAATATAATGTTGCCGAAATTCTCAAGTTAAACGAGCAGGATCTAAATGAAGCCGCCTTCCTTTGGGCGGAAGCTGAAAAATATAGAAAAGAAAAAGACGATAAACTTCATGCGCTTCTTAACCTGCTGAATGCCGAAGCCTCACTAAAAACCCATAAGGTTCTAATTTTTACAGAATTTACTGATACAGCTCGCTACATATGTGAGGAGCTTCAGAAGGCCGGTGTGCGGGGGGTCGAACAAGTGGACGGCACTTCCGGGAAAAACAAGGAAACCGTGGTGGAGCGGTTTTCACCTTATTACAACCGGATTTCAGCCTCCGCTCTTAAGGAAAGAGGCCTGAAAGAAATCAGGGTATTGATTTCCACGGATGTCCTGGCGGAGGGGCTAAACCTCCAGGATTGTACCCGGCTGATTAACTATGACATTCACTGGAATCCGGTGAGGCTCATGCAAAGAATCGGGCGAATCGACCGGCGACTAGATCCTCAGATTGAGGCAAAGTTGCTGGCCGACCACCCCGTAGAAAAAACCGTCCGGGGAACCGCGGCTTACTGGAATTTCCTGCCGCCGGAGGAGTTGGAAACAATTCTAGGACTTTACCGAAGGGTTTCCCACAAAACCCTGAAGATCTCGAAAACCCAGGGAATCGAGGGGCGCAAGCTGCTGACGGAGAATGACGAATTCGAAGCCCTAAGGGAATTTAACGAAAAGTACGAAGGGGAAGAGACGTTCGAGGAAGCCATGAGGCTCGAGTTAATGAGAAGCCTGAGGGACGATTCCACCCTTGAAGGCAGACTTAAAGACCTTCCCGGCCGTCTCTTCAGCGGAAAAGAGAACATTTCCGCAGGAGCCCAGGCAGTCTTTTTCTGTTACCGCCTGCCGATTGAACTACGGGCAGAAGAAAAAGAGGGTGGTGAGCCGGTCTGGTCGATCGAACAGGGAATCACCAAGTGGTACATGGTTGATCTGGCGAGCGGAAACATCTGCGACAACATTCAGGAAATTCACAGGAATATCGCTTGTAAGCCCGAGACCCCTTTAAAGAAAACCTGCAAACCAGCTACTCTTTCCGAGACCCGTGCTAAAATTGAAATTCACATCAAAAATTCGTATCTGAAGCAGGTGCAGGCCCCAATCAATTCTCCCAAGCCTGAGCTGGTCTGTTGGATGGAAATGACCTGATATGCCGGCTGCGTCTGAAAAACTGCGGGGGGTAAAAAACTTCTCCAGCCTTGTCGGCTATCTCCGCAATGAACTCCACTGGCCTATTGAAACCGATAATTGGGATGATCTTACCTTTGAATATGACCCGGAAGACCTCGGTCTTCAAAAGGAGTATGGGGGGGCGATTCAAAAACTGTGGCAATTGCGGCCCTTGGATTCCCGGCAGCCTTGGGGGATCTTTTTTGTGGAGTTTAAGAAGAAAAAACTTCCGATTGTTGTGCTCAGGAGAATACTTCGGGGCCTTGTCATCAAAAAACGGGCATCTGCCAAGGCGGCAGAAAAGAGAACCTGGGCGGTGGATGACCTGCTTTTTATTTCTGCTCTTGGAGATGAAAAAGACCGGGAGCTGACCTTTGCCCACTTCAAGACTTCTGAGGAGGATTTACCGACGCTAAGGGTGCTGGGCTGGGATGGGGGGGATACCTTCAGCAAGCTGGAGTTTCTTGATAGGACCCTCCATGAATACCTTGTTTGGCCGGAAGACACAGGGAAGGCCAAGGAGTGGTTGGATAAGTGGAGCAAGCCATTCCGGAATAAACCTGGGCACGTCATTCGGACGGCCAAGGAGCTGGCAGAGGTATTAGCTCAGCTGGCGATCCGGATCCGGGACGCAGCCAAGACGGTCATGAAAGCAGAATCAGAGCGGGGAAAATTCAGAACCCTGTATAAAGCCTTCAAGGAGAGCCTTATCCATGACCTCGAACAGAATGACTTTGCCGACACCTATGCCCAGACCATTACCTACGGACTCCTGACGGCCGCCATTTCCCGCACCGACATGAGTGCCGGCGAGAAGGGGACCGCGGTAATTGTGGAGAATGTGGCGGACATGGTTCCGATCACAAACCCCTTTCTTAAGGAAATTCTCCAGGAATTTCTTCAGGCGGGCGGAAGAAAGGGGAAGCTGGATTTTGATGAACTAGGGGTCCAGGACGTCGCTGAACTTCTGAGAGGGGAGGATACAGATCTTCCGGCCGTGATCCGGGATTTTGGCAACCAAACCCGGGGGGAGGATCCGGTTATCCATTTCTATGAGCACTTTCTTGCCGCATACGATAAAGCGCAAAAAAAGCAGCGGGGAGTTTTCTACACCCCGCAACCAGTCGTCTCCTACATCGTACGCAGTGTGCATGAACTACTGCAAACTGAGTTTGGACTCGCCGATGGTCTCGCCGACACCACCACCTGGGGGGAGATGCTGAAAAAGCACCCCGGCCTGAAACTTCCGCCAATCACGGACGAGCCGGGCGAAAAGCGCACCATCTCCCCGGACGAACCCTTTGTCCAAATCCTCGACCCCGCCACCGGCACCGCCACCTTCCTAGTCGAAGTCATAGAGGTCATCCACCGCACCCTCGCGGCCAAGTGGAAGCAGCAGCGCCTCACCGACGCCCAGCAGCGCGCCGTGTGGAACGACTACGTACCGCAGCACCTCCTCCCGCGACTCCACGCCTTCGAGCTGATGATGGCCCCCTACGCCATCGCCCACATGAAAATCGGCCTCAAGCTCGCCGAGACCGGTTACCGCTTTGGCACCGAGGAACGTGCCCGCATCTACCTCACCAACGCCCTCGAACCTTGGGTAAAACAGCTCCCTCTCATCGGCTTCGACGCCCTCGCCCACGAAGCCGCCGCCGTGAACGAAATTAAACGGCACAAGCGCTTCACCGTCGTCATCGGCAACCCGCCGTATTCCAACTTCGGGATGATGAACAAAATCCCGTCTATTTTGAATCTACTGGAAGACTACAAGCGCGGCCTTGGTGAAAAGAAACTCAACCTCGACGACGACTTCATTAAATTCGTCCGGTTTTCCCAGCACATCTTGTCATCCACAGGCAGCGGCGTATTGGGATTCATCTCAAGTAATACATACCTCGATGGCATCACGCACCGCCGAATGCGACAATGTTTGCTTGAGTCGTTCACTAACATCTCGGTTCTCGATCTCCACGGAAGCGCCAAGAAATTTGAGACCTCACCGGATGGTTCTAAAGACGAAAACGTTTTCGATATCCAGCAAGGTGTCGGGGTGATTATCGCTGCGATAGAGCAAGGCGGTAGCACGCAGGAAGTGGAATGGGCTGAACTCTGGGGAGAAAGGACAAAGAAATACTTGAAGCTCGATAACGCGACTCTCAGGAAGGGAATTCCTTTCCGGCGCGTGCGTCCCGTTCCCTCAATGTTCTTCTTCGTTCCGAAAGATTTTGAGCTGCAAACAGAATACGATTCGCAGCCACGAATCTCCGACATTTTCTTGTCTTCGGGCCCAGGCGTGAAAACTGAACGTGACACGGTTTCGATTCATTTGAGCCGAGAAGGAATCTCCCAAGCCGTCGAGGATTTTCGGAGCAGGCCCGACGCGGAGTTGCGCGCGAAATACGGACTGATTAAGGACAGTCGTGATTGGAAGATTGAAAACGCAAAGCGCGACGTCCGGGCAAATACCTCACCTAACCTCATTAGACCGATTCTGTATCGCCCCTTCGATTTCCGCTTCACTTGGTATAGTGGACAAACGCGCGGATTCATCGGAACGCCCGGAGCCCGAACCATGCGCCAGATGTTGAGGCCGAAAGCCCTCGGACTGATTGTAAAGCGGCAGGCTCGTGACCGAGAATACGACTGGTTTCTCGTCACGAATGGCTTGGTAATTGATGGGGTTTTTTCAATCGACAGCAAAGGCAGAGAAACGACTTTCCCGCTCTATACGGCTGAGTCGTCATCGCAGGACCAGTGGTTTGGAGCACAAACAAATCTCTCACCCGATTTTCTAAAGGTGCTCGCTGCAGGCCTTGGGCTTCGGCAAACGGGTGAACATGGCCTGCCCGCCGGCCTGACGCCCGAAGACATCTTCAACTACGCGTACGCGGTGTTTCACAGTCCCGGCTACCGGAGCCGCTACGCGGAGTTTCTGAAGATAGATTTTCCGCGCTTGCCGTTGACCGGGAACCTGGAACTGTTCCGCACGCTGGCCCGGCTCGGCGGCGAACTCACAGCCCTGCACCTGCTCGAATCTCCTAAACTCGAGAAACCCATCACCGAGTTTATCGGCGGCCGTGCGCCAACGGTCGAGAAGATCACATGGTCAAAGGACACGATCTGGATCGATAAGGCCCAAACAATCGGCTTTAAAGGTGTTACCGAGGATGTATGGAATTTTCACATCGGTGGTTACCAAGTCTGTGAAAAATGGCTTAAGGATCGGAAGGATAGGAAGCTTTCAAAAGAAGACATTACGCATTATCAGAAGATCGTTGTAGCCCTTTCCGAAACTATTCTTTTGATGAAAGATATGGATACGGTAATCGATAAACACGGCGGCTGGCCCGGGGCATTCGCAAGCAAGTAGATAATCGGAGAAAAGAGGTGGAAGTCATCCTTACAAAGCCATTCGAGCATCAGTACGAAAACGAGATGTTTCAAGGCATTGCTGAAAGCCTTAAAAGAACGGGACAGCTCCATGCAGGCACATCACTTTTTGCTGGCAACCTGATCCTTGGCGACTGTGAGCTGGATGCTCTTCTGATAAAGAGAGACGGGATCTGCATCCTTGAATTTAAAAATGCCGAGGGCCCTGTTCATTTTGTTGAGAACGGGCCCTGGACCGTAGGGGAGGGACAAGTCAAAGGAGGTTCCAGGGATAATCCTTTCTCCCAAGTCCGTTCTTATCGGCTGGGTGTCAGGCGGTTCTTTGAAAGAAACTGGGATGAACTGGTTAGACCTTATCAGATCAACCCCGAGCATGTGTCTGGATGTGTAGTTTTCCGGGGGGGAATCAGTTTTGATGACAGGGTATTGGATTTAAATGTCAGGCAGTGGTTTCACGTAACTGACCAGGAACGGCTCACTGCGAAGGTTTCCGCAATCCAGAGCCGGCAAATTAATCTTACCCCGGAATTCATTGGTCGATTTGTAAGAATGTCAGGCTTGGAGGGTGTTGCCAGCCCCACACCAATTGTAAAAACGGAACCGCTAAGGGTTGGCATTCTTAAAAACAGCCCAATCCGGGAATCTTACAAAAGAATGAAGGACCTTGGTCATCTGTATGCGGATGGGGCTGAGAAGGCCATCCGCCTTGTGACCCGGATGATCAATGACAACTTTGTTCCCCCTGAGACGACGGTACCCCGGAAAATCGACGAGAAAATCCGCGGTTCGATCCTCTTTGAGGTGACTCCGCACTGCTCTCTTCTGGCGATCGTGAGTAAAAACCTGCTGTTCCCGATTGTTATGGGAGATCCTGAAAATCTGTCCCATTGGGTTTCCAAGCATGAGGGTTATACGATCACAGTTGAAGGGAAGCGGGGCGTATTAGTGCCGACAAAGCAGGATCTTCCACTTGAGGGGGTGGTTCCCGCGCGGCCGGCATTTCAAGCCATAAGCAGACCTGTCCTTGATGCGCTGGCGCCGGAGGACGGTCTTGATCTATCGGAATACATACCTTCAAACAAATTTCGCGGATTATTTGGACAGATCACATCCGATACGAACGCAGAGGAGATCAAAGATCTGCTTCTGGGGATAGCGAATGAAGACCACCGGAAGTATATCGGCGATATTATTCATCTTCTGCTTTGCGGGAATATCAAAGGAGCCAAGGCAAGAATCCTTTTGCGAAAAGGAGATGCCATTCCGGTTGAAAAGAGTGAAACATCGGCAGCCGGAGCAATCCAAGAGCTGGAAAACTCGGAAGATGTCCTGTTCCCCAAAGGTCTGAAAGAACAGGAACTGAGGGACTTGCTCGATCCTAACAGGTTCGAAGACTGGATGCTTTTTCTTCATCCGGATCAGCAGAAATTTGTCGAAACAAAATATGAACGGCCGGTGGTACTCAAGGGGGTGTCCGGAAGCGGTAAAACATGCATCCTGGTCCATCGGGCGAGACATCTTGCGAGAAAATACCACGATCAGAAGGTTGGAATCCTGACGTTAAACCCAAAACTTGTCACCCTGCTCAAGCAACTCGTTCAACAATTGTGCCTCGGTGAAGAAAGAGAAAGGATTGAAGTCCTTCCGTTTTACGAGGTGTTTCGGCGATGTCTGGAGCACTTTGGCCTGCGTCGATTTGTCGAAAGTTACTACCAAAGCGTTTTAAAATGTGATCCTGAGCCCCGCCTCCTTGAGAAGGAAAAAGAAGCCAAGCCAAGCCGGTGGCGAAGGCCTTCCGATATCAATCCCATGCAAAAGGGTCTCCGGAGGGTCGAAGAGCTCGGGGAAACCAAAAGGCAGATTGATCACGCGGTCAGTCGTTGGCCGCGCGGCATCGTGTGGGATCTGGACCCAACCAGCAAAACATCTTTGGCTGACCAGTGGGATCAGTTCCATATGCAGGAAAATCCTGACTTCAAAGACTGGATGAGGGGAGTGGAACGAAAGCTCCAGAGCGAGACAGGGGATGCCATGAAATATCTCCGGGAGGAATTCAGTCTGATTCAGAGCAGTCACGCTCTGCCCTCGAGATTTGAGGATTATCTCGAAAAAAGCAGAACCGGGCGCTGTATCCCCTTTGAAGAAAAAGTGCGGCATGATTGTCTCCGGCTCCTTGCGCTCTGGGAGGAGTGGATGATCTGTGGTGGCTTTATTGATGAATCGATGATGGCACTGGCACTGCACTTTTTTCAGAAAGATATCCAGAGACTTCCTCCGGAGTACAGGTTTCGGTGTCTTCTGATTGATGAGATGCAAGATTTCTCCACCTTAGATCTTCGTCTCATCCGATCTCTTTCCTACTCCGAGCAGCCGGATGCCCTGTTTTTAGCCGGAGATCCTGTTCAGAAAATCCTGGTAAAAAGCCACAACCTCGAGGCTGCCAATCTGGACCGGGGAGGGGCGCTTCACTACGACATCAAGAAAAACTACCGCAACAGCCGGCAAATCCTGGAGGCGGCAAGCATGTTGGTTCAGGCCAATGTGGATCGGGCCAAAAAACTGGAAGAAAGCATCGAATTGTTGAAACCCGAGCTGGCCCTACGTGAAACCAACCGGCCTACTGCTGTAAAAACCGATGGGGGTAGCCTAGTTCAGGTAGAAGCAGCCTGGAAGCTTGCCAAGCTTACCCTTGGCCCCACCACACGGGCTAAGCATGCCGTTTGCATCGCAACCGTTGCCCCTGAGCGAAATGGTTTCTCGGTAGAAGATATTTTGGCTCATATCCCGGCCGGGATGGGTTGCCACCGGCTGGGAAGAAATCCCGGTCATCCCCAAAGCGTTGCTGTTTGTGAACTTGAGGACCTTAAGGGATTCGAATTTCGTAGTGTGATCATTGTTGGATGTGAAGAGGGGGCATTTCCTTCCGGAAAGACGCCTGCCGGAGAAACATGGCGGGAGGCTTTGCGTTTATATGTGGCAATGACCCGGGCCAGGGATCAGCTCTTTTTTCTTCACGGATCCCGGCCCTCAGAGTTCCTCATGGAAATGTGGGAGGCCCTTGATGCCGTAAATGCTCATGAAATTCTGCGCGACGAAAGTGAACCGCTGCAAAAGGAATCCATGACACTGCAAACCTACGCGTTTGTCGAAGAGGAACCCGAAAGACCTGGATTCTGCCGGGTTACCGGCTGTGGTCACAAATCCATGATCGGTGAGGATTATTGCTACGCGCACGGGGCTTAAGAAAACTGCTTGGTTTAATTCCACAAAACTACAAAGTGTTTCTTTATGTGGGTCTTTAATCCGCCACCAGCCTACGGAGTTCGCCAAAATCCGACCCAAGGCGAGCACTTCGTCAACGACCGGATCGACCGCAACGAGGCTTTGGTGCGTGAGGCCATTCAGAACTCTTTGGATGCGCGACCGAACAGCCCCAAAGGTACGGCTACGGTCAAGTTTACCTTTCGGACCGTAGGGGAGCTTAAGCGTCTACATGAATATCACAAAGAGCTTCATCCTCATTTGGATGCCTGCGGGGTGGATCTGCCTAAGCCAGCAGCTAATGAGCCGCATGTGCTACTGGTTGAAGACTATGGAACTGTAGGACTGACAGGGCCGCTGGACGAGGATGATGAGGGACATTTTTCCCTGTTCTGGAGAAACATCGGTTCATCTTCCAAAGGGGAAAACAAGGGTGGTCGCTGGGGTCTCGGCAAGACGGTATTCCCGAATTCGTCAAAGATATCCGCCTTTTTCGGGATTACTTTCCGCAAGGGGGATCGGGGGCCCATTCTCATGGGGCAAGTCGCCCTTAAGAAGCACAAAATCAGAAACCAAACGTTTCAGCCACACGCCTTCTATTGTGCATCAGGCCGTGAAGAATTCGAAAAGCCCATCACCGATAAGAGCGAAACAGAGAAATTTGAAAAGTTGTTTGGAACCGAGAGGGGTAACCAGCCCGGTTTTTCTGCTGCGGTATTGTTCCCCCACGAATCTTTAAAACCCAAGGAATTGCTGCTAGCGGTCATTGAACACTTTTTTTATCCGATTTTGGAAGGAAGTCTGATTGTTCACGTGGATGCAGAGGTCATTGATAAGAGAACTATCCATGAAATTGTCGCCTCACGCAGATTTCCTGAGCTTCACAGGCTCAAGCAGATCATTCAGTTCGCAACAGAGGTTGTCGCTCTGGAAAAGGCAAAGAATCACGCTGTCGACAGTGTTTCCAAGATGAATTTCCCTTCTGGGGGAATCGGGAAAGAATGTTTTGACCAAGAACATCTTGCGCAGATGAAAAAAGAGTACCAGGACGGAAAAATTCTTGGTCTGACAGTTCCGGTGACTATCCGGAGCAAGTCCGAGGGTGAGAGTCATTCCTATATATATTTGTTTCTACAGCATCTTCCGGGTTTGACTCATTCTGCTGATTATTACCTGCGTGGGGGAATTTCGGTTATTGAAAATAGGAGCTTTGGTGAAACCGACGAGTGTTTGGGAATCCTTTTGGCCGAAGAGGAAAAAGTGTCCAAATTTCTTGGAGATTCCGAAAACCCCGCTCATACCAACTGGAATTCCCGCTCGGCTGGGTTGGAGAAAAAGTACCGGGACTCGATGAAGACCGTTTTATTCATACGAAAGTCCCTTAGGCAGTTCTTTGATCTCCTTGCGAAAGAAGAGGGTGTTACAGATCCTGATGCCCTTCTTGATTTCTTTTTCGAGGAATCCGGCCCAAGGGATCCGGAAGTAAAACCTCCTCCTCCGCGGCCGCCTCCTCCCCCGCGGCGACCTGTTCTTGTTGAGGTAAGAAAAATTGAAGGAGGCTTCCGGGCCACCAGTGGGCCAGATTTAAAGAAAGAAAATCTGCCTCTTAAGGTAAGCATTTTCATGGCTTACGACTGTTTAAGGGGAAATCCCTTTAAAAAATATAGCCCGGCCGATTTTGAGATAGAAAATCCTCCCAATGAGGTAGGAACCAAAGGTGTAAAGAAAGCATCCGGCACCAATAACAGCCTTTCCTTTGTGGTCACCGATGTTGACTTTGTTGCCGAGGTAAAGGGTTTCGATCCCTCGAGGGACTTAAAGATCCGGACCAGGGTAGTGAATGAGGAAGCCGAATGATCCGCACCCTAAACTATACCAAGCGCCTTACTCTACCCTCTGATTGTCTTCGGATCAGGCTAGAGAAAGCCGGCGAAAATACCCTCGTATCAGCCAGCGAGCTACGACTTCCTGCCGGATTGCCCCCTGATGGGAAAATCTTTCTTGAGGCTTATTTTCAGTCACTTTTTCAAAGGTTTGACCTCGGAACAGTCAGCAACCCCAGGATGCCTGAAGAGGAGACAGCAATCTTAAGGGAATTCTACGATGGTTGTGATGTTCAGTTCCGTCTTAAGGTGGTCGATGTCGTGGGGGAGGAAGGGCGAATCGCGGCCGTCTGTGTCAGGATCAATTACCGAAGCGGAGATGATGCTGGGCGCTCTCCGCTGATTCCGGTTAAAACCGTTGGAAATCTCGGTCAGGAAATATGGCGCGTAGTTTATGAAAATGGTTTTATCCTCGAACTCAATCAGGAAATTACAAATATAAAGGAAATTGTAACCCGTGACCGTTCCGTTCGTGGGGTGATTCTTCCGGAGGTTCTCCGGGCTGTTCTCACACGTATTTTGGCTGAAAATCTCGATGAAGAATCAGAAAATGGATATGCATATGAAAAAGCGCCCAATTGGCTTCAATTAGGAAAGGCCTTTTCTGGCGGGATCGAGCCACCTCCTCTGGAAGGAAGGGACGCTGACACGGATATTCATACGTGGGTTAACGATGCCGTAAGGGGATTCTGTCAAAAGCATCTTTTCAGGAGCGAGTGGGAGGCTGAACGAGAGTCGCTCCGAACCGGGGCTTCAGAGCGTGGGGCAATTTGATGAAGATTCGATCAATGACGCCTGATGGGGTCGATGCTTTTCGGACGTGGCTTAATGGAAGGGCATCTGGCGATATTCCGGCCGAGCTTTTGACAGGCAGCAAGGAAACGAAATCTTTTCAGCCGGCTTTAGAGATCGAGCAAAGGAAATTTACCTGCCGTTACGAGCTTGGTCAGTATGTGAACGAAATTCTTGGCCCTGTTTCTTTATCGGAAGTGCCCAGAAATCATGGAATCTGGTCTTGGTTGTCCATTTTTTTCTTCGATAGCCTATGTCCTCAGAATCCAGACGGTACCCGCGATCCTAGGGAATCCGTCCGGTACATCTGGGACGTTTCCTTTTCCAAATATTATCGCCACCTGATTGGGCATACTGTCTACTCCATACGTTTGTACGGCGAAGAGGCGAAGCCCCTTTTTGTGGCACCATCTAAACGGATCGTGCATACCGACTACTGCGAGCAAATATTCGGCTATCAGGACCTATGCCAGACTGTTTCTTTTATTGCGACCGCCAACCGACTTTATTTTGACCGAAAAAAGAATCAGATAAAAGCTGGTGCCACTCCCAACACCAGGAAGCCGGGGACGGTAAGACGTCTCGGCGACGTGTTTAACCAGATCGCTTTAACCTTCGACGTTCAGGGCATGTCTCCCGAACAGATTCTGCAAAAACTGCCCCAAGAATTCCGGCATTGGATTAACTGACAATTCTTGTGGGACTGCCGATGTCCCACCCGATAGCCGACTATCAGGCCATGAATATGGCTGATTTTACGCAGACAGAGTTAATAACCCCTTGTCCGCAAGGGGCTGGGATAATCAGGCGGTCCGGCCTGACAAGGTTTTGTGGCCGGATAAAAAGGGGAAAGTATGGGCTTTTTCATCAATACCAAGGAGCAGAAGAGCGGAATGATATGATTTCCCTCCGTCAAAATGGAAGTCCTGAGGCTGGCGTTCAGCTCCTGGATGGAAACCGGAGTGGGGCTGGTGTTTATCATCGCGAAGCTTTGGAAATTATCCTCGGGAATATCCAAACCGAACGCTACCCAGCGTCACTACGGGAGGAATTGCCCGCGATTGTTTCACACTGGCTTCAATCTCCGGGAGAATCTCCTATCCTGCTCGGGAAGAGGGACGCTGCGGAATGGGTTAAAATCCTGACTGGCCCGAAAGGCGGCATTAAAGGCAGACAATCAATGCCAAAGATCAGCTTTGCCGATGTTCCTTTTCCTCCGCCCCCAAAGGCGAGGTTCACTTTTATCGATCTCTTTGCCGGGATCGGGGGATTCCGGGTGGCCCTGCAAAAAATGGGAGGGAAGTGCGTTTTTTCGTCCGACTGGGACAAGAACGCCAAGACAACCTACTACGAGAATTACGGTGAAGTGCCGTTTGGGGATATCCGGCGACTGAGCTCTGAAAAGCTCTATTCCGGAAAAGTGGATCTGGTTTGCGGGGGCTTTCCATGTCAGCCCTTTAGCATTGCGGGCGTATCGAAGAAACTGAGTCTTGGCCGGAAGCATGGATTTGAGGATGAGAACCAAGGGATCCTGTTTTTCGAGGTTGCCAAAATCATTAAACGCCATCGTCCCAAAGCCTTTATCCTTGAAAACGTCAAACATCTGCTCCGCCATGACAAAGGGAACACGTTCCGGTCCATCCTTCATGTGCTGGAGGAAGAACTGGGGTACAACGTTCATCATAATGTGATCGATGCCAAAAACTTTGTTCCCCAGCATAGGGAAAGGGTATTTATTGTCGGCTTTCGTAAGCCTGTTAATTTCAAATTCCCTCAAGCACCCGCAGAAAAACCCATGCTGGGTGATATCCTGGATGAGCAGGTGCCCACAAAATACACCTTGTCGGATCATCTTTGGAATTACCTTCAGGCGTATGCGAGGAAGCACCGGGAATCAGGAAACGGATTTGGTTTTGGGCTTTTTGGCAGAGAGGACGTGGCCCGGACGCTCAGTGCGCGCTACCACAAGGACGGCTCCGAGATTCTGATCCGCCAGAACGGCGGCTCGGTGAATCCAAGGCGTCTGACCCCTGAGGAGTGCCGGCGACTGATGGGTTTTCCGGAGGGTTTCAGGATCCGCGTTTCAGACACCCAAGCTTACCGGCAGTTTGGTAACTCAGTCGTAGTCCCGGTTGTGGAGGCGGTCTCAAGAGCCGTGATTAAAGTCCTCTAAAAAATACTGAGGTTAATCTTGATTTCCGCTCTGAGCGAAAGCAGTGGTTGGGATAGCCCGTTTTTTAAGCGGCTTGCCCGCAATGACACTAGTCAAGCCACCGGGCACCAAGCAGGCATGGTCGTTCCCAAAGATCTTTGGGAGTTTTTGCCGGTTCTTGATGAAGGTGATACCTCGGCCTTGAATCCAACCACGGAAGAATACGTGCGGGGCGATCTTTATCTGGGAGAAGAATACTTGGATTCAAAGTGGTTGAGGTACCAGCTACAAACTTGGGGAGGCACAAGGTCCCCTGAGGCAAGAATCACGGACGGATTTGGTTTGCTTTGGCAAAAGGCTGGAGAGGGCGACATCCTCGTTTTTCAGCGGTCTGCCAAAGAGCTCTGCCATTTCAAGCTGACCCTTTGGAAAAAAGGCACGGAAGGATTTCAGGTGATTGAAAAACTTGCTGAGGGCAGAAGGTGGGGGCCACTCTCAGCATCTTTTTTGCCGGCACAAAAATCCTCTTTTCAGGCGGCGAAAAAGGAAATCGATCAGCAAATAAACACACCGTTTCGTGCCCTAGGCAATGAGGTGGAAAGACGCGCCTCTTCTGGAAATAGGATCGTCAGGGATGCGGTTTTCCGGGAGCTCGTAAAACGTGAATACGGTCACAGTTGTGCAGTAACCGGCATCCGGTTGCAAACCCCGGATCGTTTATATGAAGTTGAGGCTGCACATATCATTCCCCTCAACAGGGGTGGCACCGACGACTTGCGAAACGGAATTGCACTTTGTCAGAGCCTCCATTGGGCTTTTGATCAGGGCCTATTTGGCGTTAGCACGGAACGAAAAGTACACATACCCAGAAGAGTGAAAGAATCAGGAGCTCACAGGTTTTTGTTGGAACTAGACGGTGCCAAAATTGCCGAGGCAAAAAACGAGCCCTGCCGTGCTCATCCTGAAGCCTTTGCGTGGCATATGGGTCAAATTGTAAGGCGCTGGGAAGTTTGACCGACATTTGGTCCAAATCCAAACGATCCGAGGTCATGTCCCGGATCCGGGGCAAGGGGAACGAGAAGACAGAGATCAGGCTGGCAAAACTCATGCGGAAGGCAGGGATAATGGGCTGGCGAAGGCATTTGCCCATCCCGGGCCGGCCGGATTTTGCTTTCCGGAAGCAAAAGGTGGCAGTTTTTGTGGACGGCTGTTTCTGGCACGGGTGTCCCCGTTGTTTCCGGCTACCCAAGCAGAACCGAGCCTTCTGGAAGGCGAAGATTGAGGGGAACCGGAGAAGGGATCGATCGGTAAACGGACGGCTAAGAAGGCTGGGGTGGAAGGTGATTCGGATTAGGGAGTGCCGACTAAAGCATGCAGATCGGATCGTCGCAAGGATCCGGCAGGCGATTGGATGAGGATGAGGTTTAGGTTGAACCACAGCCCCTGCACGCAGGAGCTGGGCGCCCCGACCTTGTCGGGGCGGATTAAGATGGGGTTTGGCATCCATGATGAAGCGGAGGTTTAGAAGCCTCCTTCGTCCTCTTCCTGGCGGCGTTGGGCGGCCTGCTTTTGGAGATCGAAGCCGGTGCGTTGGATGAAATCGTCGAACGACTGGGTGGGCAGGTTGGCTCCGGGCCAGATGCGGTTGGCGATGGCGAGGATTTCCTGGGTATTGAGCAGGCCGGTTTGGTCGATTTCCTCAAAGGGCTCCTGGCCGAGCCGGGCGCAGTGGCTCCAGTAGGCGAAGAGGGATTGCCGGGCGGCCTCCTCGGGTGGAAGGGTGCCGGGGGTATGGTGGACGGCCCAGTCGAGGTAGCCGGAGACCTCGTTGGTTTCCTGGCTGGCGGTGAGGACCCAGGATTCGTAGTGGGGGATGCGGGTGAGGTAGTACTTTTCGGGCCAGCTGATGCCGGGGCCGGAGGTGGCCCAGTTAATGTTGGCGACGACCTCGGGCAGGAGGAGCCGGGCGGGGCGGTCGCAGGGCTTTTTCAGGGGGCGGCCGAAGAACATATCGCCTTCCTGGGAGTAGATGACGAATTGGGGGAGGTCGGTGGCGGTGGCGAGGCAGAGGTTGCCGACGGCAGCCTGGAGGTTGTTGCCGAGCTCTCCTTCCCGATCGCTGTGAGGGGGGACGCCGATGCCCTGGGTGGATTCGTCCCAGGTCTCGGGATCGATGGGGTCGAGCAGGGTGGGATCCTCGGCCTCCTTGGGTCGAAGGTGTTGGAGCCCGAGGTATTCGGCGAGGATGGCGTGCTCGCGGGGGGTGAAGTAGGCGCCGGTGGGGGCCGGTGAAGGTTTGATTTTGGATTTTCGATTTTTGGTGCTCATTTTTTGGTCCTCTTTTTGGTTTTGGCGGCGGGTGTTGTGGGGGGAGTGGTCGCCGGGGGTGCAGGAGTGAAGGGGCGACCGACCAAGCTGAAGCCGCCTCCGTATTTCCTGAGCGCCTCTTCGGGTGTGAGAAACACGAGGGAGCCGACACAGGGGTGGGTGGTTTTGATGGCTCTAGCCATTGGACTTTTTTCCTTTCTTTTGAGTCGGCTTGGGGGCGGGGGTGGTGGGGGGAGTGGTCGCCGGGGGTGCAGGAGTGAAGGGGCGGCCGACAAAGCTGAAGCCTCCGCCGAATTCCTTGAGCGCCTCTTCGGGTGTTAAAAACACGAAGGAGCGGATCCCGGGGTGAGTGGTTTTGATTTCGCGTGCCATGGTGGTGATCCTTTCGACGCACCATGAGGGGGATTTCTGTTCGACCCGAAGTGGTCGGGTCGCACATCGGGGGAAACGTTTGGTTTCCTCCAAGCCACCGTGAGTCCCTCCTCCGGTTGGCGCCGGCTCAGCTTTGGGGCTGAACCGAACTCGTGATGCAGGGGCAATTCAGCACGGGAACGGGGAGAGGTCAAAGAGGGCGTGTGTCATAAACTGTTCGTATTTTGGTAGGACCGTATTTGTCCCAGGGGGTGGCGCAGGCTAGGGACATGAAAAAGATGAAAACTCTGTTGGGACTCATGGCGATCGGCGGGCTGGGGAGTTGGGCACAAGCGGGGGACGCGCTTTACGGCGAAGCGGGGGGTTATGCCGGGAGCGCCAACCGCACGTGGTGGCAGACCGAGACCGGCTCCTACGGCGGGAGCATCTTCAAAAACGGCTGCCTTTCCGAAAGCTCCGGCCGTTACGCCGGGAAGATCAACGCCAACGGGTCGATCACCCGGGCGGACGGATCCTACGGAGGGTTTGTCTCCGGCTGGGACGCGGATGGGGAGTAGGGGGGGGTGTGTGTCATAAAGAGTGGTGGAAGGAATTGGGGATTTTTAATTTTGAATGTTTAATTTTTGATTTGAGATGTGATTGCTCACGCCAAGGTCGCAAAGGACGCGAAGGTGGCCCTCCTTCGCTCCGAACCTCGCGGACTCGGGCGGAGCTTCGGAGGGTTTTAGGGTTAAGCCCCGACGCGGGTCGGGGCGCTGACGCGGGGATTAAGGTGGCCCTCCTTCGCTCCGAACCTCGCGGACTCGGGCGGAGCTTCGGAGGGTTTGTGCTTCGCACGAAGTTTAAGTTGAGGTTGAAGGGGGAGTTTTGAGGCCTAATCTAGTTCCATGAGTGTGGGGGAGATCCTGAAGGAGTTGCCGAAGCTGTCGGCCCATGATTTGGCTCGGGTGTTCCGCTTGGTTCATGACCTGGAGGCCAAGCACAGAATGAGCGGGCGACAGTTAACCGGGTTGGCCGAAAAGTTGCCCCTGACCGAAGACTCCAAGGAAGTCTCCC
>Ga0214923_10003710_pt1 | contig 18992 bp, 17 predicted proteins | sample LL1510_MetaG_FD_177993 | JGI IMG/M metagenome (GOLD analysis project Ga0214923, IMG submission 177993) | Freshwater microbial communities from Lake Lanier, Atlanta, Georgia, United States - LL-1510 | ecosystem: Environmental > Aquatic > Freshwater > Lake | place: USA: Georgia | collected...
TTACGAATCTGTTTTCAAATGTCCAGTAAGGTAGGTGCATGTCAGTCTTATTTGCTATGAAAATAATTCTGGCCCTCATCCCTCCTCTTCGCATGTAGAAGTGTTTTCTACTTTTACTTGTTCTTGAGTAAGTGTGCCCCATTGATCTGAAAACAAAAAAGTAGCCAAAATCTTTAATGTAAAGCCCGCTCTTCTTTTCTATAATCAGATTCCCAACCGCTTTTGAAACTGTTGATACAGCAATGTTAAAATCTTTCTGCGATTTAATCATGTTCTTTTCAGATACCCGACTTCTTTTACAATACGCTTTATATGCCTCAAAAGTTTCTTTTTGGCGTAGTACCCTATCATTTTCTGTATCAGTGTGGGTCGTAAAATATTTCGAGTAAAGTAAACTCACGCTGTTGTTTTACCTTTTTGGTTTGGGTCTAAATTTGGATTCGAGTCCTCTATAGATGTTCGGTAAATATTTGCTAATTCTGTTAAAGTATCTCGAACTACTAAGTCATAAAATCTATCTGGACAAATAAACTCACGTTCCCAGTTAGACTTACATCTTTCTTCTTCAGAAGCACAACCACTCACTTCAGCAATTTGTTCTGATTTTAAAACAATCATTTGCATACTTACAATCTCAACTTCTGAGTCAAGCAAATATAAGTATCCATTTTGAATAGTATAATACTGTCCTTTTTTTCTTGTGTAGCGAATGTCTTGTATATTTCGATACTTTCTTAGCGAAGCATAATCAAATCTTATAGAGTTGTCTAAAGAGAATACGTAAATGATGCCTGAACCGTTTTTACCAAATAGTCCGTCTGGAATTTTATTTTTTGACTTCATTATGGATTTACAGTTCGGGATATCAACTAAATCGCACTCAATGACCGGGACATTTTCCATTTCAAAACAAGGAATAGTTTTTATAAGCCCATCCTCTCTGAACAAAGTCATTTCATCTAACTTCTGGCTCATCAAAAATCGAGCTTTATCTTGTCCAATAGATAAAACTAATCTTCGGGAGATTCTGCCATCTTTTGTGATAGCTTTTAAATCTCCTGCGATTCTTGATACAAATTCTGCATTTGTTTTGTTCATGTAACAAATGTAAAAAGTTATGTGGTGCTTACAAAAATAATTTAAGACAAAAAAAGAACGGCTCCCGAAGAAGCCGCCTCAACCCTCAAAAGCCGAAAAAAGGGCTAAGAGCAAAAAGTCGTAGCAAGGTTATCTAGTTCTGTATTTCCAGAGTAAAAAACCCAGTCATCAAAAATAGGAAATTGGCTATCAATTTCTTTTGTATAAGTAGAAGGTATGCAGTTAGGTGTAAAAATATAAATAGTCCAAAATACTCCATTCCAATCAGATGCAACATAGTATGAAACACCTGAAATCACAAAGTCATAATTATAGTAATTCTTTCCATTAACCACATCCACTTTCGGCACATCGTACGTATAAGTAACTCCATCGAGTACGAATGTAACGGTTATGCAATTAGGGCTTGTCGAAGGAGATTTACCAAACAGAAAATGTTGTAACGTGTTAAACATTGTTTACAAGGATTACGTCTGTTGTTCCAAAGGTTGTTAATGCAGCTGTACCATACTGTGATGTGATTTGATCACCATTAGGGCTAACCAAGGTTCTTCCAGAATCTGATACAAATGTTACAGTTCCGGTTCCAAGTACTTGATACGAAGCTGCGATGTTTGTATCACAAGTTACTGTGATATCTGTATTTCCATTATTAATTAGAATTATACGCCCATTTTGTGAGTAGGCAATCTCTCCAAGTTCGATAGTGTCTGATGTTTTGAAATCTTCGCCTGTTGAGATTACAAGTTGTGTTACAAGATTTTCAGCAATTCTCTCTCTCAAAGTATTTATTTTACCACAAAAATATCCGACAATATTTTCAAATACTTCTTGTACAGAATCTCCGTTTTCAGCAAGAGTTGTAACTTGTTCCTCAAAGGTACAAGATATGTCTGAATCGTCAATATACATTACACATTTCGAATCATACTTTCTTGCACAAGGATTTGGTTGTGGGCAAGGTGGTGCAGTGTTTTTTGGTGGAAGTACCTGAATCGGTGTTTCATTGCAGTCTTCGCAGTTCTGGCAGTTTTCGCACATAATCTTAGTCTAAATAAGTTATCATTTTGTATGCTGTCGCAATGCAACCGTTTGCATCTGTGACCTTTACTTTTATCAAAGAAGCATAGAAGTTTGGACTTCCGATGTTAGTTAAAGATGCATTCGTAATTTGTAATGTAGGGTTGCTTATGTCTACTTTCTCTGGGTTCACCGATTCAGGTGTCCAAAGGTAGGTGTATGGTGCTGTACCATTGGTAACATTTGCTTTAAAACTTCCATCCTCTTGGATTTCAATTTCTACATTTGTGTTGCAACCTCCTGCTTCTAAAAAACAAACTTTGTCAATAATTGCCTGAAATAAATCCTTGAATACTTTAATGTTACATTCATCTAAGTTTAAGCACTCAATGTTATATGTTTCTGGACTTAGTTGTTCGTATAAGTCACAAAAATTTATGGCTAAATCATAAATTACTTGTGTGATATTATCCCCCTTACAAAGTGATAAACAAGGGATTTCAGGTCCTTGCCAAATAATACAATTTGAGGACATTGGCGAACAGCCAGTCTTATTGAGGTTTAGTGGTTTTGATTTTAGTTTCTTAGCCATTGCAACAATTATTTTCTGATGTACAAATATCACCTCTTACTACTGAAACCGCAATAAAATTGTCGTTTTGATAATAACCTAATAGTGGTATTCCAAGTACACAATACTCATTCGTACCTGCTGTAGTAATACGAACTGTTGTAGGGTTTTCTTGCTTGCATCCAAAATATGTGAAGAATACAACATTGTTCTTGTCAGTGTCTGTGTTTCCGGTAGCATTTGAAATTTGTGTCGAATCTACAACTATACTGTAAGTGTGACAATCATGCGGACTACTTTCACCACTCGATTGGCAATTACAAGTTTCGGCCACAACTGTTTCACATGGTTTGCAAAGTGTCGGAGCACAACTTTTAGTTGTATCAATACAACACTCAATAATTTCTGGTTCCGGAAGATCTGGTGTATCTTGGCAAAGTAAGTGGTGAGATAACTTTTCATATCGCACAAGTGCATCGACTGCATTAGCTGGGCAACAAAACTTGATACCTATTCGCTTTGCCATCATTTGTTGATGCATTGAGTCAATAAACTCGTCTACAACCTCTTCGATGTGTTCAGGTTTGCATCCACAATAATCTTCATTAGGATCAACTGACTCTTGTTCGGCACAAGCTGCACAAGTATTGTATATGTTTGAGTATCCTATGTATGTTATTGGTGTTGTAAAATGTGTGTATGGAACTCTTGTTACTGTAAAGCAATTGTTTTCGTAGTAAGATACTTTGATAATGTAGCCGATCAAATCTTCTAATCTTTCATCTACTGATAAGAGTTCTACTGCGGGATTGTTACAATCTCTTAACGCATACATTGGTCTCCAACAAGATTCACATGTGGTATAACACTCAAGAATATTTTGTGGGGTTGTTGCTGGAAGCGTAGCACTCGTAATAAGGCTGTCGAGTTCGAAGCTACTTTCATCTACTGCAAAAGTCCAATCACTAAATACTGGTATTTCAACATCTGTAGAATTCACGTATGTAGAACCTAACCCCGTAGCAGTATTTATATAACCAAACACCCAAAGTCCTGGTGCATCGTCTGGATTCCAAAATATTAATACTTGATAAGAGTCAGGTAAATCAAGCGTATAAATGTTATGTCCTGCACCAACACCCACTTTCGGCACATCGTAAGTATGTGTCACTCCATTAAGTACAAAAACTACATGGATTGAGTTATCGTTTGGCTTTACATAATCTTCTACTCGAAAACATTTATCTTGCCCCTCAACTGCAACAACTTTACCAACAAAAATTGATAAGTCAGTTTCTGTATATAAGACATTTTCTGAGTCTAAACAATCTGTCAGTTGGTATATTGGCATTTCTTAAAGTGTTTTGTTTTTTGCTTCTACGCAGTTTTTACAGCATGAAGTACCATCCATTGCTAATCTTCTTTCACAAGCCTTGATACTTTTTTTGCAGTTTTTACATTTTGTTGCTTGACATCCCATAACTAGCAGTGTTTACAGTCAATTCTATCTAAGAGTTTTAGAGCGTAATTAAATAGCTCCATACCTCTTTTTGAATCTCCTTTTATTTCTACACATTCTCTTGCTGCTTTGAGGTAGTTTTCTACTTCGTTTAGCTTGACCAATTTTGTTTTCTTTACTTCAGGTAATTGTGATGTTGGTAAATCTAGTTGTCCGTAAATTTTTCCAATGCGGTTTTTCACAATTGTTTGGCGCAAATGGTTCTTCTCTACAAAAACATATTCCGCAGGAGAAACACTATATTTTATTGCGTATATTCCATCAGGAATTGTATTCATTTCTGCATCACAGTTTCTTACTTGGATTTCTAAGTTGCATGCTGTTAGTGTCAGATTGAAATTTTGTGTGGGTACGTGTCTTGATGAAAATTGGAAGCCAGGTGCCGTTATTAAAATCTCTGGGCAAATGTATGGCATTTCTGAAGTATATACACTTTCGTCCAGTAGGTTGAATACTAATGGATTGTTTGTATCTAATACTTGGAAACCTAGTTTATGTTCTATCATTTCGTTACTTTATTTAAGTCTTTTTCCTCCAGGACCTTTACCATTTCTGGCACGATTTTTTGATCTATCTTCCAAAACCATCTTACCATCTCTTGTGTGGCTTCGGTCTTTACCCATTTTCGTCATTTTTCCATACGTGCCTGCATCACGATTAGCTTGATTCAGTTCTGTACGATATTTAATCTGACTTTTACGAGCATTGTATTTTTTGGCATAAGCAATCTTTTTCTTTCTTGCTTCTGGGTTGGCAGCAAAATATTTTGCAGATGTGCTCTTACCTGTCGATTTTCCCGCTAATCCATTTCTTGCCATCACTTTATTATTGCAACGACTCCAGCAACTATTGTTGTTAGTATCGCAATGTTCCTTTGTCGCTTGAGTTTCTTAATTTGTGCTTTATCTACCAAAATTAGTGTATCTTGATTTTTTATGATAATTTCTTGCACACCAACTAATTTGTCAAGATTCGTTATTACACAATCTTTCTTCTGGCTTTCTTTGAAGAGTTCTGTGATTAGTTTGTCTTGCTCTTTGATAATTAAGACCGTATCGTGCTTTTGTTTTGACACCTTCAGTTGTTCGTTTATCTCAGAGATTTTTCTGCTCAAAGAGTCTACCAACTTTTTGTCGGTTTTTATTTGAGTAGTAATTTGTGGGATCAACTCTTTTTGTGTTTCAATTCTTTTTTCCAAGGTGCTTACTACCGGTACTGGGATTATTTGAGAATCTTTTCTCAGATAAAGAAAAGCCACAATGCCTCCTAAAGCTAGGAGGCATGTAAGCATTATGTAGTCTTTTGTTTTCATAATTCTAAAATTTGTCCGACACGAAGTAAATCTGAGTCTATATCGTTAATTTCTTTCAATCTTGAAACGGAAACTCCTGTTTTCTTAGAAACTTGGTACAGAGTATCTCCTTTTACTACCGTATAAGATTTACCTTCGACAACTGGTTTATTCTCTTTTGGTGGGTTTTGCCACGGGTATGCTGTTGTATAAAGAACATCTGCAATTGTTTCGCACAACTTGTCAAAATTCTTTACATAGCTTTCCATGTCACTTTTGTTGGAGATGAAAGCTGTTTCCAAAAGAATATTACACCCTGTCAGACGCATCCAACCAAGTGTCTTATGTTGGCTCTCTGCTTCAGAACGAACACCTTTGTAATTCATAAAATTACCTCTCGTAGGGATGCCCAGTACTTCTGAAACCTTATCAGACATTTTCTTTGCTGCATCAAGTTCAGTTTTTGTTGGTTTAGCTGGGACAATTGTTTCAACTCCTGTGGCAGTTGGTGATCCTGCATTAAAATGGATGTCAATTAAAACTGAATCTGGGTTTGTCAGTTTTTTGAAAAAATTCATAGATTGTGCTAGGATTGAGTCATCTGCATCAATCACTGCAACTTCATCGTACTTTTCTTTTAAAATCTCAACTACTTTGTGTCGGATTTTTACAGATTCTTCTCCCTCGATGAATCCGTTTCCTGCTGCACCCCTATCGACTCCACGTTTGTTCGAGTGCCCTGCGCTAATAAATATCTTACTCATAAAATTCGTCTTTTTTTTCTTTAATAAACTTTGCTACACTAAATACTTTTTTAATCATTCCCCACATACCTTTACCTTTTCCTCGCACTCTTACAAGTTTTTCTTCAATTGACCCAAGTTCGTTTACAGCTATAATTACCAATGCAAATCTTGTAACTAACATTGGAAACTGTATCCCAAGCAACTTGTCAAACCCAATAAAATCTATCAAATAGGCTGTCAGAATTAAGAAATTATAGACTACCATCTTATAGATTATTCTTGCTGCGCTTGTTGAAGTTATCTCTTGTTTCAGCTTATAAGCAGACCATATTCCAAAGCATGTATCTGCAAATATAAAGAATCCTGTGATAATAAAGTACGGTACAACCGGTGCGATAAATCCTCCAATAATTAGAAGTAGGTATTGTAAGTCTTTCATTACTGTAAGTTTTCTGGGTTTTTAGCTGTGAACTGTGCTACACCTGCAATCGCAATTCCGCAGAATAATAGGTGTGGTGCAATTGAAACTGCATAAGGCGGCATACTTTCTTGCATGCCCATAATCCCGGTTCCAATGGTTGTGGCAACAACCCCAATTGCCCTTACTTTTTTAAAGAAATTGGGTGTCTCTGCTTTTAGGCGGTTAAACATCGTTTTCATGGTAATGTTGTTTAGTGTAAAATTACAATTATGTATGTTTAGCAAAAAACAAATTGTTTCTGCGAAAACAAAAAGACCACCTTTTTGTGGTGGTCTTTCGTTATCTCAGTTGTTTATGCTTACGCTTGAACTCCTGGTACTCCTGCATTTCCTGCTAAATCATTTAGCAATGTTTGTAATGGAGCATGTTTTCCAAGTTCTACACGAATTTCATACTCTGCTCCATGAGCCGACTGTGATCCGAAACCACCTGTGTATGATTCATGTTTTATTTCTACGTAGAATGCGATGTACTGACGTGTATTCTCTTGAACTGCTGCTTCCTGTCCTAACAATACTCTTGTCAAGTAGTTTGGTTGGTAGTTAGTTCCTTTGAAAAATGCACGACTTTCGTTTTCCATCAAATCTGCGTTTCCGTAAAGATGTGTTCTTGGTACAAAGCGAGAAATCCACTCTTTGTTATCTTCACCTTTTGGTAAGTACCCAATGAATTCACGGATTTCGTCTGTATATCCAGAAGCGACATCAATTTGAGTAGCGGATTCTACAAATCCAACTGTATCTCTTAATGCTTCGTCCGGACTCAATGTAAAGAATTTACCCTTGAAACGGATACCGCACAAACAGTTTCCATTAGGATTTACCGCAGTAGCTACTTTAGTCCATGCCTTATTTACATAAGGTTTTGGAGCATCTGTACGATAGAAGTCTAAGAATACATCAGAACACTCTTCGCAAACCAAGTTTGTATTTACTGTTGCAATATATTGCGTAGAACAGTTTACTCGGAAAGGTACATTTTGAACTGCTGCTGCTAAAGATCCTGCTAAGTTTCCTGTTGCGTTTGCAATTGAAATTGTTCCTACTGCCGCTGTTGTCCCTTCAAAAGTTAGAATTGCACCATTAGCTGTAACAACTAACCCATCATCAGCCAAGATATCACTTGCATGTGAAGTCACAAAGTTTGCAGCTGTAGTTGTCAAGTTGGATGCATACGTGGCTGTGTATGTATGTGTTCCAATTGTAACAGTTGCTGTACCTGAGCTTCCAGTTAAAGTTAATGCTCGTGTTCGTTTTGCTGGGTCAGTGTCGATTGCAATTGTCAGTCCTGGGTAAGCTGCTTGCAATTCTGCTAAACGATCTTCTCCACACTCGTTGTCACGTAAGTTCAAAGTGTATTGCTCTGTTGTAGCATTACAAGAATCACCTTGTGTCCAAGCAGTTGTTGTTGTAGAAGAATCTGTACAGAATGCAGAAGCTTCACCAACTAACTGAACTGTTGCTGTGTTACGTCCGTTTGTAGTTGTTCCTACAAAAGTTTGAACTTCAGCAGCTGTGATAGCAGAAGAATAGATTGCAGTATAGTTTCCTACACCTGCATCATTTCCATTTTTCAAAATTGTTCCTGAAACATATTTTGAACTTGCCAACGCAGCAGTGATTACAGATGAACGGTCAACACCACCATCTTCGATTGTAATTGCATACAACAAACCACCCTCAGTTGCAGTATATCCGGCAGGACAATCTGCACAACCTTTCAATAATGAGTCGATAGATTGAACATAAGCCGATGGGTTTGAGTCATTCTCAGAAACTAAGATTTTGTACGTTGATACAGAACCTACACGATTTGAACGTTCAACTGGGTAGTTGTATTGTTGTTGTACAGCAGATAATGCATACGCATCACCTGTATCACAAACTTCCAATGTCCATGTATAGTACGCTGTCAAGTTTGGTGTTGGGTTGTTGTCGCACTCACCTAATACTGGTGTGATATCAACGAACTCTTCCAACTTCTTACCTCCAGACAATACGTAGTTACGTAATCTTTCAATAGCTTCCAAAACTACTACTTGGCAATCAACTGCATCACAAGTGTCACAATCTTCACAAGTATTCATTGGGTCACAACCTGGAATATGAACTTTTACGTTCACTAACTCTTCAGCTGTTGTACCTCCACGGTACATAATTGCACCATCTTTAATTAACAACGCAATGTTCCAATATGCTTGACCTTTTGTAAAAGCCAAAGATGTTGAAGCATCAAAACCATTGTAACCGATGATAACCTCGTCATGTGTAATCTCAGTTCTTTCTGGTACCGAAACACGAACTTTCTTTACGTTGTGTAACGCAAACTCAGCCGAAGACAAGTTCTTGTTATCAAAACTTCTTGAAGGTTCAACATTAGGTCCACCAACTTGAAACGCAAAACGTACATCATCTTTTGGTTTCCCATCGAATGTGCTGACGATTGCAGGTCCAGTTGCTGTTCCTTGTTTTGTGTCAACAATACCGAACTGACCATCTGCTAAGGAATTTGCACCTCCAGATGTTTTTACACCGCCATTCTTAATGAAGAATGTTTTTGTAATTGGTCTGTTCATTTTTTACTAATTATTTAGATCGTGAAAAGCCTGTCTTTATCCATCTGATAAGCAGATGTGTTATCTGTAATAGCTGCGAACTCTTTAGACATTGCTAAGACAATTCGTTCTACTACTTTAGTATCGAACTCTGGGTGGATGTCGGTGGATTGGATATTGTTCTCATTTATATAACCCGAAATATCAACCTTTTGCGGATACCTGTAATACGTCAAAAAAACTTTTTCTATTTCAAAATTTTTCTTGTACAATATTACGGAATTATTTGAAAAGTGATAAAAAGATTCTCTCCAAGGAAATGATGGTTCATTGTTGGTATCTTTCCATAACTCTTCTACATCCTCTGACTTTACCTCAAACAATGAAATATCGTCAGCTGGACAACAATCTGCTTTTACTCTTGCGTAGATATTTGCAAAATTAAAATAGTTGTCTGGCAGACCATAAGATGTGTACCTTACGTCTTTTTTGTCGAAGACTAGAGGGACATCTTTTTGCAGAAGCAGTTGGATGTCCCTAATAGCATCTTCATTTCTTTTTTCCAAAACCCATTCAACATATCGGTTTTGTACGTTGTTAAACATTTTTACAAAACGATCCAGGCTAACATTTGTATTGTTGTTAGTTGCGTTTCTGTTTACAAATTGTAAAAAGAGTAATCTTGCGCTTTGAATCGTTGTTGTTGTCATGTTTATTATTCAGGTGTTGCTACAATTTTTCCGTCTGAAAGAATTTCTTCTCGGTAAGCTTGTAAGTCTGGATTTCTAGCTAAGTTTTCAGCAGCAGATTTAGGCTCTGGACCTAATTCTATTCCTGCATAGAAAAATCTTCCGTTGGCTCCGACAGTAATATTTCTATTTCTTCCTTTTTGGTCGACTAATTTTTGGTGTAAGAAGTATTTTAAGTGTCCCTCCTCTTGTCCTTTTATTTCGTCATACGCTTTTAAGAATTGACGAATTTTTGCTGGGTCATCTTGTACTCTTTCACGGAACATTGTTGAAATAGTATCGATATCTGTACCTTCAGAGAAGCTTCCTAATGATAGCCATGTAAGGATAGTTTTCAATGATTCTGGATCAGACTCGTACATTTTTTCAAATTGACGTACAGCTTTTGTTAAATTAACACCATCCTCATTTTTCTGTTTTGATACTCTTGTTGCATCATCAATTAAATATGAGCATAGGCGGTACACTGGATTTTTTTCTTCGCTTCTTGGTGCAACTTTTTTGCCTAGTAATGCGGCATATAATGCCATCCTTTGAACTGGGTCTGATGTTGCATAAGTTTGATTATCAAAAACCTCGAAGTGTGGTTTATCCAAGAATTCTGGGTTTGACAACTCGAAAGCAGTTGTATCACCCTTGACATCTTGATATGGTTTTAAGATATTTTTTCTTCTGGTAGCAACCATGTCTTTAATATCTGCCGCCTCTTGTTGGCGATAACATGGTGATTTGTCGTGAAAACCTGTGTCCCAGATTTCTCCGATAAACTTAAAACTGAAAGTGTCTCCAATTCCTTCAGATGGGATTTTAGATGTTTTCTCTTTAATTAGTCCAGATGGTGCATCTAAATTTTGTTTATTAAACACACGGTAAACTCTGTCATCATAGACTTCGAATCCGTCGACTGTAAATAAAATTTTTTCTTTTTTTGACATAATTTTTGGCTTTTAAAATTGACAACTCCATTACTAAAGTGTGTTGGATTCTGCTAACAAAGCTTAAACTGTTATTTTACTTTAAAGTTAGCTTGGATCTGCCCCAACCCAAATTTATTAATTTAAAAATAAGCGGGGCTTTTACACCCCGCTCTATGTTTTACTGATCTAGTTCAATCCAAATCTGGTTTGTAACATCTAATGCTAAAGCAGCAGAAGTCGAGTGTGCCCAAAAAGAACGTCCCATTGTTTTCAATGAACTTTGAACCCAGCTAGTTTGACCTCCTTCGTTGGCCATTCTACCTTGTTCGTATCCAAATACCACATGACTTCCTTCAGGTTTTATGTAGTAAGTAGGTGCGTTTGACATACCACCTTCTACCAACTCTGTTCCTGTTGTTCTCTTGTTCACATTTGAAGCTAAAGCTGCGTTTGCATCTTCAATCAACAATGAATAAGATGTTCTTGATACACCTTTATTTCCGTGGAATCCTGCTGAAATTTTATCAGTCATTCCTTGGTAGTCAAGTGTTTCATCCAACTCAACCTCAATTGTACCAATACCTGGTATTGCAACGCTCTTGAATTTAAGAACATTCATCTCAAGAGCATCTAAAGATCCTGTGAAAAGTTTTCCAGTTACTTTAGATTCTGTACCAAATAATGTCGGGTCAATATAAGCAAGTTGGTGCTTAACTTCCTCACGGAAAATTTGCATCACGTTGTTGTAAGCCATCGAACCTGCTTTCATACGTAATACTCTTGACTCAACTGGCATTTCTGAGTTTTTGAATACGTAAGCAGCTGCTTGCTGGATATGGTCTAATGTTAAACCTCCAGGGCGAGAATAGTTGATGATTTTACTTCTACGGTACTGGTGCCACAAACCTTCGTTCAAACGTTTTATTCCGTAGTTTGTAGAGATAACACCACCTTTAGCATAAGCCAATGCTTTTGCTTCTAACAATGCTAACTCTGCCAATACGAAGTATTCCAATGCTGGACCAACTTTTGCGATATTTTTATCCATACGCATTCCGGTCACATTTCCTTGTGCATCTTTCACTGTGCTTGTAATAAAGTACATGTCTTTACCATTTGCAAGTTTCTCTAACTCAGACATTGCTTGAGTACGAGTCTCATTTGCAACTCTAGTTAAACCGTTTGCATTTGCTGAAGCAGCTTTCGCAGTGTAGAATGTTTCTAATGCACGAGGATCTCCAAGGACAAACTCGTTTGTAATTGTTCCAACTGGATTTGCTTGTAAGTCGATGTTTGCAAAACGCTCGTCAAACTCACCTGCTACAGTTGTTACACGGAAATACTCAGTTCCTGGTTTCAATTTTGATGGGTCCCAACCTGTCTCTTTGTCAAAAGACATGATTTTTACCCAGTGACGGAAGCTGTCGCCTACTGGCTCAACATCCATTACAATTGCTTGTTGTCCATACAACTCATCATACGTAATAGTAGATGAAGCAGAAAATTCTCTCGATAATACGATTGGGAATTGAGCTTCACCGATACCAAAGTATTCTGCTGTTGTTGATGTGTCTTCTGTAACAGTAGCTTTCGTAGCTTCTCTGTGTACAGGTAAATCATACGTTACCGATTCTAAAGGGTTAACATTCAAAACCGCTTGAGATTTCAAGAGATTTCGCATAACCTTCATCGGTCTTTTGTGGCTTGTAGCAAACAAGTTAATCAAGCCTAAGTGCTTCCGGTGGGAATTTTCACCATCGAGCAAGGCAGATGATACTCTTGACGCATCCAACCACCCTAAGTTTTTTATCTCCTTCGAAGATGTAAATGCAACAACGGTATCTCCGTTGATGGATTTAAAAGGGCTAAATTGATTACTCATTTTTGTTTAAATTAAAAGTTACTCGAGGGGTACGATAAACCCACCGCCTTGTTTTCCTGATGTGATCAGGTCATCCACTCCTGCTCGATTATCCCTTGCCTTTTTCACCTCTCCTAGTCGAATTGCTGTCTTAATCTTTTCATCAGTGACTTTTTTATTAGTCACTTGTTTAATGTACTCTTCTTTATCGAGCACAAAAAGGGCTAATTCAGCTGCTTCTTCTGGGTTCATGCGAATTTCTCGCAACTTCTCATCAAGCAGGAACTTGTTTTCGTTTGTTGGTTTTGCAGCAAAATCAACGAGTTTCTTTTTAGCTGAATCATTTAATTCGAATCTTGCTCCAATTTTTTCCGTTAAATTTTTACGGTATTCTTTCAAAGCTTCTTCGGTTTTTGTTTTAGCCTCAATAGCACGTTCTTTTTCCTGTTCAACAAACTTGTCGAAAGCTTTGCGGATTTCTCCTTGGAATTCTTCTGCTTTTTCAGCTAAAATACCTTTCTCTCTATAAAGCTTTATACGAGCCTCAATGTCTTCTTGGTCTTTTCCTGTTTGATGCAAAAAGAATGCAATAGCTTTCTCTTGTCCTTCTGAGGTTGAAATATCAATTGATTCGATTGGATCCAAAACTTTTAATTTCTCTTCTAGTATTGCAGTGACGTTTCCGCCTTTCTTATCAATCTCAAGAAGTTTCTTTGCGAGTTCAGATGCGCCTTCGACAGAAACTTTGTCCTTTTGAACTTCTTCTTTCTGCTTCTCAATGTAAGCGGAGATTAGTCCTTCAAAAGTATCTTCGTCTATGTCTACATCGTCAATAGATACTTCTTCCTCTTCGCCAGATTCGTTATCTTTTAATACGGTTGAAATCCCAATGTTTTTCAATCGTGTTTTCAAGACATCTTGTATAGGATTTACAATTGGTTTTTCTTCTCCTGGTTGCTTTTCACGACCTGGGTTCGTTCCAGAAAGAAGTATATCATCTTCCTCTTGCTTTTCACTAACGTTTGTATCCTCTGGTTTGTCAGGGTCCTTTATTTCAATTTTTCCGGTAAGATCGTTATCTTCACCTTTATTAAGACCAAAAAGGTCTTGTGAGTCTAATTCATCAAAATAAATGATGCCTTCAGTTTTTTCGTCTTTTGTTGTCATGGCAAATTTTTACATTATTATTTAACCCCACAAGTTTATGTTATTTGTAGGGAATTTATTAATTTGATATTTTGAAATTACCAATAAACTAATTTTTATTGATTGTTGCAATGTATCTCTTGTTTTCTTCAGCATTTGCTTTCTGGCGTAACTCTTGTGCTTTTAGTTCTAACTCTTTCATTCTCAACTCAAAGTTTCTGTCTGTCTCATACTTTTTAGTATCTGCATCCATTTCTTTGAGAGATGTCGCATGGTCGAGTTTATTTTGCTCTAGTGCTCGTTGCTCAGTCTTATCGATTTCTGAAGCTGCTTGAGAGGCATTGTCATAATTATCTAAGGAGTCACCTTTTGCTTTAATTGCAGCAGCACTGATTCGAGCTTCGTTGTTTTTCTCGTCACGTTGCAATTGTCTTTCATGCTCTCTTTGTGCTTTCTGATCATCAAGTTGTGCTTTCTGGTCTTGCAATTGCATGTCTTGTTGATGTTTCTTATCCTCTGCTTGTGCTCTTCGCTCCATTGCTCTATATGCAATTTCCATAAGTTCTCTTGCAGAATCTGAGAATAACAATTTAGCAACTTCAAGTGGGTCGGCTCCAACAGTATTTGTTTGAATCAACCACTGTTTGTAATTCTCTATTTCTGCCCTACGTTTTGAATCTGTTGTTGGAATGATACCAAATCTTCGTAGTGGTAAGTTTGGATCCGATATTTGTAAGAATGCGAGCGAACCATCTGATTTTGTATACGTAAGGGATAAGTCTTTTTTGTTAGATTGAGCGTATTGTGCTACTGCAAGGTGGACTTCCCATGCACCTTTTAATCCCATATTGAACTCCTGGAAAATCTCAGATACTTGTGAGTATTTTGCTTTATTTCCAATCTGTACTCCAGTTGCAGTTTCGTATGTTGTAGGTTGTAGTGCAAGTTGTGGGTTTGAACCGATAGATTCGTAGGCTTGTTTTTTATAATACTCTGCAAGAGTTATTCTTGACTGAATCTGTGGTGCATAAGAGAGGTTTTGTGTAGAGAATTGATTGAAGTGTGTGTTATTTCTCTGCGCATCTCCTGAAGTTGCAATTGGTAAAAATCCTACGTCTTTAGCCAATTCACGTAACTCAATAACCGCATCTTCTACTGTTCCATGTTCGTTAAATTCTGATGGGATAAATGCAACGTCCAACAAGAAGAACATACCAATTTCTTTCTCAAGCATGTTGTATATTTGATTCATACACAAATTGTAGCTTGCTTGGTAAGGCATGATTTTATTTGCGAAAGGTTCTCCAACCCAACCGGCTACTGGCAAGATTCTCTCAAAATCACTGCTACCTTTTATTTGGTAGTCCATTGCTTTACAATATAAGTAAAGGTCTTCTGGTAGGTTTAGACAAGAAACTTTTACTCCTTCATACGTCACCGGTCGTGTATACCAACGTATTGTATTTTCATCTTCATCTGTAATTTGTCTTCCGAGTTTGAACTCGTCTGCCATTATAGATTTGAAGTTTTGCTTGATATTGTTTTCCTTTAAAAATTCAGGAAGTATGTCTTCTGTTACATCCACAGTTACAAGCAGCCCTGTTTCAGATCTGTACGTAAGTATTCCCCAATATTCTTCTACAATAAAATATGCCTCTGTTACTTGGCACAAATCTTTCCTGTGTTGGAAATCTTCACGTAGTGCAGATGCGTAGCGATAGTAGTTTGAAAAAGATGTCTTTGCGTGGTATCTTGGTAAATATCTGTCAGTTTGTCTGTACTCACCCGTTTCGTTATCTAGCCAAGTAGCCTCTCCCATTGGAATTCCGGTCATATCTTGGAGATTCAAATTGAAGTTGTAGTCATGGTACCCTTCAAATGGAACCCATTGTGGTGTACTCCAATCTTTAATTGTCTCGGGGGCAATAGCATTTGTAATTGCAGAGTTCCCAACATAATTTTTCCAATCTGGGTTTCCACCCATTAATTGTTTTTTAGTGTCAGATGAGATATGTTCGTGGTATTTTCGGATGAACTCTACAGGTGTCATAAAATGAAACCTCCCTATGTACTCAGCTTTTTGCGGTTGTTTTATGTCAACTTCTTTTGAAATAAATGTGTTTCTTGGATCCCAATGGTAGCACTTGTAATCGTCAAGCCCAATCTTATATTCTCGGAACCATCTTCCTGTCAAGAGTTTATCTTTTAACTCAAGTTTTTTAAATTCTCGCAGATCAAATTTTTCTTCGTCTTTCTCCATGACATGCTCTGCCCACTTGACACCAATTGTTTTGAATTTTGGTTTATCATAAAGCGGTTTTTCTTCTGGAGTTGCTTTCTGAGTTTCCTCTTGAATTTTTTGTAAATATGCTTGTTTTTCCTCTTCGCTTGCAAAATCTTGGTTTGTGTCTGGGTTGAAACCTCTTTTTGCAAGGCGATACTTAATTTCTTTTTCAAAGCCTTGATTTAATACTTCGACTATCCTATCGTTGTAGTATCGGAGTGTTTCGTTTTCAGCTACCTCCCCTAAATCTGCAATATGAAATTGATCTTGTGAGTCAATAAATTTTGCACAGATATCTCTGATGATTCCGCCAATTAAGTCATAGTGTTTTAAGAAAGCAGGGATTTCCGCATTCTCTAAAAGTTGTGCAGTCTTATCTAATTGAGGGACGGCTTCTCGAAGTTCTTGGTAGGACATTCTTCCGTTTACCATGCGGTAATAGTCCCAGTACTTTGAGTTTTCAAAAAACTGTTCTCTACCTATTTGCTCAAAAGCATCCATCATGGCTTTTTGCCAAGCCTTTGAATCCCTTACATTTTTCTTAACAAGTCTTGGTGGCAATATATCATTCTTGCTGATAGAGTTTTGCCAGAGCGGGTAAATCATAGGAACAAATATAAATTAGAAAATTTTTTGAATGAAAATTGTTGTCGCATAACAAATCAAAAGCGTCTTCCGTATGGATTTTTAACTCTTCTTTTTCCGTATGGGTTTTCCTTTTTTTGTGTTTGGAACCGATGACCAAGTAATCCTTCAGAGGTTTCTTGCTTCACAACCTTTGGTTTTCCAAGTGATTTAGGGAGAACATTATCATTGTCAAGAAGTTTACAGCGCAAAAGTGCGTGTGAAAAGGCCACAATTCTGTCGACGTTTTTACCTTTTCTATACTCTAACATTTCTTTTAATAAATCAATATCTTCTATAAACTCTACAGAAAGTTTTTCTATTGGATTATCATTTTCATCAAAACCTATTGTATGTCTTTTCCAACACCAATCTTGAAGAACATTCATTCTGTATGTGTTATTCCATCCTGTTGGTTGCAAACCAAATTTATTGGCCTGAGTTTTTGTATTCTTCTTGCCGGCAGATGGTGCAAATGAAAGTGCTGGTGTTAGGTACTCCCATGATTTTTGTTGTCTCTCTAAGTGCCCAATGAAAGTTGTATCTGCAGCTTCCATTAAACATTCTGCATTAAACGCCTCTATCCCATGTTGTACTTGCATGTGGAATTCTTCGTGGCGGCTAGGTCTTGCTACGTAAGAGAATACAATTTTTTCACAAGGCGTATTTAACTCAAGGTTTGCTCTCTGTAGTACATAAAAGGCTCCTAACGAGTCTGTGTAGGAGATGTCTGTTTTATAGTCATCTAGTCCAGATATGTAGAAATATTTTTCTGGTCTAGCTTGTGGGATTTCTTTAAATAGGTATCCGGGAGAATCTGACGGTCCTCCTGGGTGTGTTACTTTTGATCTTTTCTTGTCTGAATATTCTGTACGAATAGTTCCGTCTTCTTTGTAAAGTGTTACCGGTTTTCCAAAAAGACCTTCATTTTCAATTCTTTTTATTGTTCTGGTAATTGCCTCTACTGGGAATGGATTCTTACTCTCTGATAAGAAAATGTCATCGATCTCCAAAGGGTGGTACATTTTGTTGCTTCGGGCTTTTTCATCTTTACCAGACTCTCCTAGTCGGTGCATTTCTTGCACATGTTCAGTAGCCTTTTTCCAATCAGTAACTTGTATCGGAATATCCTCTAAACCTCTTCCTCGATAGTTTAGGTAGTCTGCTAGGTTTGATTTTACTTTTGGTACTCCTTCAAGACGGCTTGACATTTGTGCTGGTACAAAAGTACCAAACTTCTTATCTTTGTCATTTTTCCAAGTACGGTATTCTTCAGGTACTCCTCTACTTAATCTATCATAGTCGAATTCATAGATAGACCAAAGTTTTGGGTTTTCAAGAACTTCTCTAGCATACTGTGCTTTGTCCATGTCTCCGGACGTTCCTGAGATAATTGGAGTCAATCTAAACCCGTATGGTGTTCTAAAAGAAGGTAGTGCCGACTCAAGTGGTCCGACACCATTAAACTTACCAAATTCATCAACTACAAAACCAATTGGACTTAAACCAGCTCCCTTTTCCTTCGAATCTGTCCTATTTTCAGTAGCATTTGTAATAGCAATTTCTCCATGAATATATTTTCTACCACTTGTAGATTTATCTTTCACGCCAAAAATAATATGATCCTCCCAGTCGGCAGACAGTGTTGGAAGATAGAATGCGGGTGTAACATTGCTAAACGTTTTCATCATTAAACTTGATATAGCTTTCAAGTCGACTGCCGAACCGCCTATTATTGAGTAAATACCTTGGGACTTTGTACACATTGTCCAGTGAACGTGTGACGAAATGAAAGTTGTCTTCCTAAATCCACGAGTACCAAATAGGGCTAAAATCTTGTGGTTTTTTTGTGCGCCCTCTAATGAGTCTGCTAATAACATCTCATTATCAGAGAGTGGTGGGTGCATCAATTTATCAGACTTATCTGGTTGTGGAATTGGTGTCTTGAATACGTTTAAATGGAAGTATAGCCACGGGTGCATTTTGTACCCATTAATGTTAATTCCCTTTGTGAGTTTTTTTCGTTCTTCATCCCAAAATTGTCTCACAGTTGTTTTCTGGTCATGGTAGCCAAGTTTAGAGTTCCATTCTGGAACTTCTTTCATATTGACTAACATTTCTGGAGATTTTC
>Ga0214923_10003711_pt1 | contig 18981 bp, 11 predicted proteins | sample LL1510_MetaG_FD_177993 | JGI IMG/M metagenome (GOLD analysis project Ga0214923, IMG submission 177993) | Freshwater microbial communities from Lake Lanier, Atlanta, Georgia, United States - LL-1510 | ecosystem: Environmental > Aquatic > Freshwater > Lake | place: USA: Georgia | collected...
AGAGCAGATGGGGCAGGTCGATCACCCACGCACCGCCGAGGCCCACCGCCACGCTCGTCACCCGCGTCCCCTGGTCCCAGAAGACCGTGCGTTCGTCGTGACGACCGTCACCGTCGCGGTCCGCGAGCACGACGATCCGGTCACGGAGCGTGTCGTCCCAGCCGCCGACGGCGGCGCCGGCCCAGGTAAAGTTCTCGGCCACCCACAGGCGGCCACGGGCGTCGGTGCAGATCCCGATCGGGTTCGCCACGTCCGGTTCCGCAGCGAAGACATCGAGCCGGAACCCTGGCGGAAGCCGCGCCGAGTCACAGACCTCGCGGGGCGAAAGCGGCCCCCCCGGGGCCTTTTCGCTGTTCGTCGGCGTCGGGAAGTCGGCGGCCACGGCCGACAGGCAGCAGACGGTGGCCGTGGCGAGCAGGGCGGAGGCCCGCCTCACGCGTGGAATCGAGGATGCATGACATGCCATGGCACGGGCCTCAGAGAGCGACCGGACGAACCCACCGCAAACGTATCAGCCCATGGCGCGGCCCCGCCAACGCCCGGCATCGAGCACGCGGCAGCCGTGGAACCCATGGGAGGGTAGATCCAATCAACTTGACCGCGGTTGTACCGCCCATGAAAATGTTTTTGAGATAGTTCCGCGTGGCCCATTCCGCCGGACGGATGGCGGTGCCTGACGGGAACGCGGGCCCGCAGTTCCTCACGGCGCGGGGGATGCCCCACATGGAGCGGCTCTCCCGTCGGCTGCGCGAGTCGTGCCACCTCACGATCGTCGTCCGAAACACATGCTCGTCGTCACCCGCGCCGAGGGCAATGCCGACGTGATGCACGCGGTGCGCATCGGCGCGACCTCCGGGCTTCATCAGCGGGTGAGGGGTTTCGTCGCGCAGGGTGACGCCATGATGCCGCCCCGTCTCCGGTCGCACGCGGGCCTGCGGATCGGTGTCGCGGCGTTCCTCACGATCGTTGCGGTGACGAGCCGCTCGGCCGACCCCGACCCGGCCGCGCTCGAGTTCTTCGAAAAGCGGGTGCGGCCGCTCCTGGTCACCCACTGCTACGAGTGCCACGCCGAGGGCGAGACAAGCGGCGGCCTCGCCCTCGACACGCGGTCGGGCCTGCTCGTCGGCGGAGATTCCGGGCCTGCACTCGTCCCCGGCAGGCCCGACGAGAGCCGGATCGTCGAGGCGGTGCGGTATGCGAACCCCGACCTGCGGATGCCGCCGCAGAACAAGCTGCCGGCCGAGGACGTGGCGACCCTCGAGCGTTGGATCGCGACCGGCGCGGTCGACCCGCGCGAGGACGTCGCCGCCGCACCCGCCGCGGCACCGCTCGGCATGAGCCTCGAGGAGGGCACGTCGTTCTGGTCGCTGCGGCCGATCGCCCGGCCCGCCGTCCCCGTGGTGCGGCGAGCCGACTGGGTGCGCACGCCGATCGACGCCTTCGTGCTCGCGGCCCTGGAGGAGTCGGGCCTGGAGCCGGCACCACCGGCCGATCGCCGCACGCTCCTGCGTCGCGTGACGTTCGACCTCACCGGTCTGCCACCGACACCCGACGAGGTCGCCGCGTTCCTGGCGGACGACTCGGCCGATGCGTTCGAGCGGGTCGTGGAGCGGCTCCTCTCGTCCTCCGACTACGGCGTGCGCTGGGGCCGGCACTGGCTCGACGTGGCCCGCTACGCCGATTCCAACGGTCTCGACGAGAACCTCGCGTTCGGGCATGCCTGGCGCTACCGCGACTACGTCGTCGACTCGTTCAATGCGGGCAAGCCCTACGATCGCTTCCTCGTCGAACAGATCGCCGGCGACCTGCTCCCCGATGCGAGCGCCGAGACGATCACGGGCACCGGCTACCTCGTGCTCGGGGCGAAGGTCCTCGCGGAGCCCGACCGCGAGAAACTCACGATGGACACGATCGACGAGCAGATCGACGCGATCGGCAAGGGATTCCTCGGCATGACGCTCGGGTGCGTGCGGTGTCACGACCACAAGTTCGACCCGCTGACGCAGGCCGACTACTACGGCCTCGCCGCGATCTTCAAGAGCACCCGCACGTTCGCCGACACGAACACCGGGGCGATCAAGCACTGGCACGAGCACGGCCTCGCCACCGATGCGGAGAGGGAGGTGATGAAGACGATCGACGAGGAGATCGCCGCCCTTCAGAAGGCGGCCTCCTCGTTTCGCTCCGAGGCGATGGGGAAGCTCCGCGCGGCGGCCCGCGAGAAGGCCGCCGACTACCTCGTGGCCTGCGCCGCCTTCGGCCCCGACGCGCCGCTCACGGAGGTCGCCGCGATCGGCACCCCGCGCGGGCTGCATCCCTACGTCCTCCATCACTGCCGCCTCCACCTGGCCTACCACCCGGACGACGCGGTGTTCGGTCGCTGGCATGAACTGGCCGCCGCCGGGGATGTCGCGGCGATCGACCGCCACTACCGGGCCCTCTTCGCCGACGCGGAGGAGGCGTGGCGGGCGGCAAAGGAGGCCGATGCCAAGGCCACGTCGGTCGCCGACCCGCGGCTCGAGTCGGCGCGGGTCGCGCTCCACGACGCCGCGGGCTTCCTGGCCGTGCCGCCGAAGCCGGAATTCGCCTTCGATCCGGAGACGCTCGCCGAGTACCACCGGCTCGAGGAGGCGGCCCGCATCGCCGAGAGCGGCGCCCCCGACCTGCCGGCCGCCATGGCCGTCGGCGAGGGGACCATCCTCACGGACATGCCGATCCATGTCCGCGGCAACCATCGCAACCACGGCCGGTCGGTCGCACGCGGATTCCCGCGCGTGATGCTCGCGGCCCATGCGGCGCGGAGCGACCTGCCCGCCGGGTCGAGCGGCCGGCTGGAACTCGCCCGCTGGCTCGCCGACCCGGAGCACCCGCTCACGTCCCGCGTCTTCGTCAATCGGGTCTGGCGGTGGCATTTCGGGCAGGGCATCGTGGGCACGACCGACAACTTCGGCGTGCTCGGCGACCGTCCGTCACACCCCGAGCTGCTCGACTGGTTGGCGCGTCGGTTCACCGACTCGGGCTGGTCGGTGAAGGAGATGCATCGGCTCGTCCTCGCATCGAGCACGTATCGCATGGCATCCACGCATCCGCGCGAGGCCGCCGCCCTGGGCATCGACCCCGAGAACCGGCTCCTCTGGAAGTTTCCGCCGCGTCGGCTCGAGGCCGAGGAGATTCGCGACGCCCTGCTCGCCACGACCGAGCGCCTCGAGCGCGGTCTCGGTGGCAAGACCGTGCCGCTGAGGAACCGGCAGTTCGTCTTCAATCACACCTCGGTCGATCACACGAAGTACGACAGCCTGCGACGGGCCATCTACCTGCCGGTGATCCGCAACAATCTCTACACGCTCTTCGAGCAGTTCGACTTCCCCGACCCGACGATGCCGACCGGCAGCCGGGCGGCGACCGTGGTGGCGCCGCAGGCGCTGTTCATGCTCAACGCCCCGCTCGTCATGGATTCCGCGGCAACCTGGGCCCGCGCCCTGATCGCCCGCGAGGGGACCGACGCCGAACGGGTGCACGCCGCCTACGAGGCCGCCTACGCGCGGCCGCCGACCGAGGTCGAGACGACGCGGGCGCTCGCCTTCCTGCGGGATTCCGCCGCCGACGGCACCGAGCGGGCCTGGTCGCTCCTGTGCCAGGGCATCCTCGCGGCGAACGAATTCGTGTACGTACGCTGAGGTCGACACCCGTCCGAGCGACTCACCATGCACGAGCCAGCAGCGACCATGCCCACGACCTCGACGCGGAACCTCGCGACCCGTCGCCGAATCCTGCAGACCTCGGCCGTGGGCTTCGGGCACCTCGCGTTCCGGGCGCTGCTCGACGCGGAGGTCCTGGCGGAGACGGCGGCCGAATCGGGCCACGTCGCGAACCCGCTCGCCGCGAAGCCGCCGCATCTGCCGGCCCGCGCCCGCCGCATCGTCTTTCTCTTCATGAAGGGCGGGCCGTCCCACGTCGATACCTTCGACCCCAAGCCGTTGCTCGACCGCGACCACGGCAAGCCGCCCCCGTTCGAACTGCCGAAGGTGACGTTCGCGGCGCAGGGCAACCTGCTCCGCTCCCCGTGGAAGTTCCGCCGGTACGGCCAGAGCGGCCTGCCGGTGAGCGACCTCTTCCCGCAGGTGGCCCGCCATGTCGACGACCTCTGCATCCTCCGGAGCGTGCACGGCACGAACCCGGCACACGGCGGCGCGCTCTTGAAGCTCCACACCGGCAGCGATCAGTTCGTGCGTCCGAGCATGGGGTCGTGGATCAGCTACGGCCTCGGCACGGAGAACGAGAACCTGCCCGCCTTCGTCACGATCTGCCCCACGCTCGCCCATGGCGGCGTGAACAACTGGGGGGCCGCCTTCCTGCCGGCCTTTTGCCAGGGCACTCCGATCGGCAACGCGTCCACCGGGTCGGCGCAGGCGGCGGTGAAGCACATCCGGAACGACCGGCTCGGCCGCCCCGAGCAGCGGCGGCAGCTCGACCTCATCGCGGCGATGAACCGCGACCACATCGCCGCCGCCGGCGCGGAACGCTTCCTCGAGGGCCGGCTCGACTCGTTCGAGCTGGCCTTCCGGATGCAGGCGACGATGCCCGAACTGCAGGACCTCTCCGGTGAGACCGGGGCCATGCAGCGGCTCTACGGGCTCGACGACCCGATCACGGCCGATTTCGGCCGACAGTGCCTCATGGCGAGGCGGTTCCTGGAGGCGGGCGTGCGGTTCGTGCAGGTCACGCACAGCGACAGCGAAGTCCAGTGGGATCAGCACGGCAACCTCTACCAGGGGCATACGAAGAATGCGGCCGAGGTCGATCGGCCGATCGCCGGCTTCCTCCAGGACCTCAAGGCCCGCGGCCTGCTCGACGACACGCTCGTGCTGTGGGGCGGCGAGTTCGGGCGCACGCCGACGGCCCAGGGAACCGACGGTCGCGACCACAACCCGCACGGCTTCACGATGTGGATGGCCGGCGGGGGTGTGAAGGCCGGCTTCGCCTACGGGGCGACCGACGACCACGGCTACTACGCGGTCCAGGACGCGATGCACGTGCATGATCTGCACGCGACGATCCTGCACCTGCTCGGCCTCGACCACACGCGGCTGACCTACCGTCACGCGGGCCGGGACTTCCGGCTCACCGACGTCGCCGGCCGCGTGGCGACGGGCATCCTCGCCTGACCCTCCGACCGGTCGGAGGCGACGGCCGGACGGGTGGACACGGACCGATTCCGGTCTTACGATTCGGCAAGTGGCGTCGAGGGGTGGCGGAGTTCCGTGGAGGTCCATGCCATGATGAGATCATGTGCCGGGCGCGACCGGCGAGGCTTCACGCTCGTGGAACTGCTTGTCGTCATCGCGATCATCGCGGTCTTGATCGGGCTGCTGCTGCCGGCGGTGCAGAGCGCACGCGAGGCGGCGCGGCGCAGCGCCTGTGGGAACAACGTCCGTCAACTCGGACTCGGTGTGCTCTCCTTCCACGACGCGAACAAGTACCTTCCGTATCGCGAGGGACGATTCGCGCAGGGCTATGGAGCACGCATGAGCGGCCTCATCCTCCTGCTGCCGTTCGTCGAGCAGGGTGACATGTACGACGGCATCCTCGGCGAGATTCCTGCCGGCCAGCCGCCGTGGGGCAGCATCAATTCGTGGCGGCAGGTGGTGTCGGCTTTCCTGTGTCCCTCCGACAGCCTCGCCAATCCCGCGCCCGGCAACATTCAGCACACCAACTACATGCTCTGCGGTGGCGACTCGGTCGATCTCCACACGTCGAGCAATGCCAGCCGCGGCATGTTCGGCATGGACGTGTCACGTGCTCCGGGTCGGGGATTCACGATCACGCAGATATCGGACGGCCTGAGCAACACGATCGCGATGGGGGAGCGCCTTCGCGGCAACGGCGCTGTTCCGCGGAGCCTCACAATGACGCAGGCGGGCGGTTGGTTCACGACTCCGAACCAGTGCGTCTCGAATTACGGTCCGGGCACGCGATCGTGGACCGGAGCAGCGGATGTTCGCGCCTGGTCCGGTGTTCGCTGGCCCGACGGCGGCATGGGCTTCGGGGGACTCACGACGAACGCTCCGCCCAACTCGGTATCGTGCGCTTGGAACAGCCACGACGCGCAGCCCGGCCTGTATCCGCCCTCGAGCAACCATCCGGGCGGCGTGACCATGATCATGGGGGATGCCGCGATCCGTTTCGTCTCCGATTCGATCGACGTCGGCAACTTGAATGCGTCGGCTACGGGCCTCAGCGGCGCCAGCCCATTCGGCGTGTTCGGTGCCATGGGGACCCGGGCCGGCTCGGAGGCCACGGCACGATGATCGGGCACCTCCGGAGCAGGCGACCGGTCGCCGGCGCGGCATGCATGCTGCTCGCGACCGTCGGGGTCGTGGCGAACGTCAGCGGCTGCGGACGGCCGGCAGCGACACCGTCAGCCGGGATGCCCAGGCAGGGCACCGTACCCGTGGCGGGAACCGTTCGGCATCGCGGTCAGCCAGTGGCCAACGCGTCGCTCGCGATGCAGTCGGCCGACGGCACGATCCTCGCGCGCGGCCGGACCGACGCGGCGGGCGCATTTGGCGCGGTGTCGACGTACGGTACGGACGACGGCGTCCCGCCCGGCCGCTACCGGGTGATGGTGGCGGTCAGTGGCACGCAGGAGATCGAGCCGGGCGTACTCGCCCCGGAGCCGCCCGGCGGATTCGTATCCCCGATTCCGCGGAAGTACGCCTCCCTCGACACGACGGACCTCGAGGTCGAGATCGCCGCCGGGGGCGCGACCGATCTGGTCATCGACGTGCCCTGAGCGGACACCCGCGCGGGCCCGGAGGGCGGGCGGCGCGAGGTTTTCTCATCGAACGGGGGGAGGCCCTCGTCAGCCACCCTCGCGTGCTTTGCCCGGAAGCACCCTGCGACGTAGGTTTGCGGGTCGCCGTCCCACCGGGGGCGGGCCCGTCGCCCCAGTCGCTCGTCATGACGACGACCATGCCACCCTCCGAGCAGTCCGGCGCCGCCGACGGCGCGGCGCCGTCCCGGGTCGTGCTCATCGGCCGCGCGCCCGGCAACGACATCGTGCTCCGCGCCCCGGGGGTTTCCGCGCGTCACGCGCGCGTGCTCGTCGAACCGGGCCGCCTCGTGCTCGAGGACCTCGGCAGCCGCAACGGGACGTTCGTCGGGTCGCCACCACGGCGGATCGACCGGGCCGAGATCGTGCTCGACGACCCGCTCACGTTCGGCGACACGCTCCTCCCGGCGACCGCGCTGGGCGACCTGCTCGCCCGCACGCGTCCTCGGGATACGGCCGCCGGCGTGATCCATCTCGAGGACGACGCGCTCGTGACGTTCGGTCGTGGCGCGAGGGCGAGCGTCGCGATCGATCGGCCGCTCGTGTCCGCGCTCCACTCGTCCCTGTCGGTGGAGCGTGGACGGGTGATCGTCCGCGACCTCGGAAGCATGACGGGCACGTTCGTCGACGGGCGGAGGATCGCCGGGCCGGTCGAGATCGCCCCCGGCGCACTCGTGCAGATCGAGGATCGCCGCTACCGGCTCGCTGCCGACGCCCGTGCGCTCGAGCCGGTCGATACGCGGGCCGACGGGATCGAGGCGATCGACGTCGCCGTGTCGGCGCCGGGTCGTGTCGGGCGACTGCTCCTCGAGGGCGTGTCGCTCGTCATCGAGCCGGGGGAACTCGTGGCGGTGATGGGGCCGAGCGGAGCCGGCAAGAGCACGCTCCTGTCGCTGGTCAACGGGCAGGCCGTGCCCTCGGCGGGCCGCGTGCTCGTGGGTGGCCTCGACCTGCACGATCACGTCGAACTCTTCCGTGGCCGCATCGGCTTCGTGCCGCAGGACGACATCCTCCATGCCGACCTCACCGTCTGGCAGGCCCTCTGGTATGCCGCGCGGCTGCGGCTTCCCGCCGACACGACCGACGCGGAGATCGCGACGCGGCTGCGGACCGTGATCGCGCAGCTCGGACTCGAGGGCACCGAGGGCACCCGCGTGGGCGACCAGCGGAAGCGCGGCGTCAGCGGCGGCCAGCGGAAGCGGGTGAATCTCGCGATGGAGCTGCTCACCGACCCGCCGATCCTCGTCCTCGATGAGCCGACCTCGGGCCTCTCGAGCACCGACGCGCTCTCGGTGATCGAGCTGCTGCGCTCGCTCGCCGACGCGGGCAAGACGATCATCGTCACGATCCACCAGCCGGGCGTCGACTCCTTCCGGCTCTTCGATGCGGTCGCCGTGATCGCCCGCGACGCATCGACGCGTCAGGTGGGCAGGCTCGCGTTCTTCGGGCGTGCCTGGCCCGATGCCGTCCATTTCTTCGAGCCACCGGCCCCGGGCGCCGCGCCGCCCGCGAGCGTCGACGGGCTGTTGCGCGGGCTCGCCGGACGGCCTGTCGGAGAGTGGATCCGACGGTGGGAGTCCTCCGCGGCCCGATCGATCTGGGTGGATGGCCGTGCCAGCGGGACGACGGCGGAGACGCGCGGCCGGCGCCGGCCGGCGCCGCGCCCGGTCGCCCGCCTGATGCAGTGGCGGACCCTCGTCGCGCGCACGCTCGCCCTCAAGCTCGCCGATCCCTGGAACACCGCGGTGCTCCTCCTGCAGGCACCGCTCGTGGCGGGACTCATCGCGGCCGTCTTCGCGCGGGTGCTGCGCGAGCCGCCCACGCTCCAGACGTGGCCCCGGGTGGGCCTCGACATGGCCACGACGATGTTCGTGACGGCGCTCGCCGCGATCTGGTTCGGATGCTCGGGCACCGCGCGGGAGATCGTGCAGGAGTGGCCCGTCTACCGTCGTGAACGCATGGTGGGGCTCTCCATCGCCTCCTACCTCGCCTCGAAGATCACGATGCTTGCCGTGCTCGTCGCCATCCAGACCGGGTGCCTCGTCGGGATCGTCGGGATCGCGTGCGGCTTCCAGGGATCCTGGTGGCAGGCGTGGCTCGTGCTGTCGGCTGCCGCGCTCGCCGGCGGCGCACTGGGGCTCGTGATCTCGGCGACACTGCGCACCACCGAGGCGGCCGCGGGAGTCCTGCCGATCCTGCTCCTGCCGATGATCGTGCTCGGGGGCATCCTCGTGCCCCTCGCCGACCTGCCCGGGGCGACGCGGCTGCTCGCCGCGGCCATGCCGTCGCGATGGGCATTCGAAGGCCTCGTCGTGCCGGAGGCACTCGCGAGGCCACGGGCGCGACACGCTTCCCCGCCCGCCCCGGATCGTGGGGAGCGATCGACGCCCGACCACGGCTCGACGGAACAGCGAGTCCGTCCGGTCGAGGCCGCCCCCGATGCCGACGAGTCGACCAGCCTCGATCCCGCGCACCCCGGCCCCTTCCGCCTCGTCGCCGGACCCCAGCGGCGCTTCATCCTGCCGGGCCGCCAGCGGATCGCCGAGGCGCTCGAGGAGGCGGCGGGGCAGGCGGAGGCCGAACTGCGACGGGCCGAGACGGCAGCCGAGCAGAAGGCGGCGGACATGCAGCGGCAGGTGGAAGCCGACGTCGAGCGACGGGCGGCTGAGATGCGGCGGGCGATCGAGGCGGATGGCGAACGGAAGGTGGCCGAACTCCGGCAGGCGATGCAGGCGGACGCCGAGCGCAAGGCGGAGGAGATGCGTCTCGGCGTGGAGGCGGAGATGCGGCGGGCGGTCGCCGCGTCGCAGGCCGACTTCGAGAAGCGTTCGGCCGAGATGCGGCGCACGCTCGAGGCCGATGCCGAGCGCAAGACCGCCGATGCGCGGCTTTCGATGCAAGCCGAGGTGCAGCGGGCGATCGAGGCGTCGCGGGCCGACTTCGAGAAGCGTTCGGCCGACATGAATGCCGAGGTGGAGAAGCGGATCGAGGCCCGCATCCGGGAGGCGAACGCGGAGGTGGAGGCCAGGCTGCGCGAGATGCAGGGGGGCATCGAGGCGGAGCGGGCGAAGATGGCCGCCACGATGGAGCGTGTCGCCGGCAACGTGCCGACCGAGGTCGTCGCGCCCGACCGGCCTGCCACGAGCGGCGACATCGACATGGCCGAGCGTTTCTTCTCACGATCCGCGTGGCGTTCGCCATCGGGCATGCCGCTCGCCGTGCTCGGGGGCATGTTCGTCGCCGGCGTCGGCGTCGCCGGCCTGATGCTCCGCCGTCGCGACCTCACGGGACGCTGACGGGTACACTCGGCGCCGTGACTCGCCACGACGACACACACGACGACGATCGCCCCGGCGGGGCCGACGGCCTCGACGTGCCACCCACGGTGGTGGCCACCACCGAGATCCTCATCACCCGCCGGCTGGGGCGGGGCGGGCTGGGGGACGTCTACACCGCGAGCGACCGGGCGACGGGCCGCAGCCTCGCCGTCAAGTTTCTCAACGTCGCGGCGAGCGCGCAGGCCTCCTGCCGCGAGTCCTTCGCGATCGAGGCCCGTGTCACGAGCCAGCTCGAGCACCCGAACATCGTGCCGGTCTACGTCACGGGCGACGCGCCGGACGGCAGGCCCTATTACGCCATGCGGCTCATCCAGGGTCGCACGTTCGCGGCGGCCATCGCCGACCTCCACGACCGGCGTCGCGTGCGCGACCGCGCCGACGAGCGCACCTCCCGGTTGAGCGAGCTCCTGTCGCAGTTCGCCCTCGTCTGCAAGGCGATCGCCTATGCCCATGACCGCGGCGTGATCCATCGCGACATCAAGCCGGCCAACATCATGCTCGGCCGCTTCGGGGAGGTGGTCGTGCTCGACTGGGGCCTGGCCTCGCGCATCGATCGCGACGACCGCGCCCGGTCGAGCGGCGAGGAAAGCATCCTCATGCCGACCATGGGATTCGACGAGCCACCTGCCGCGCGTCGGCCGGTGTCGGGCACGCCCGCCTACATGAGTCCCGAACAGCATGACGGGGGACGACACGTCGGCACGGCCAGCGATGTCTACGGCCTCGGGGCGACGCTCTACCACATGCTGGCCGGCGAGCCCGCCTACGCCGGCGAGGTCGCCGCGATCCGGGAGAGCGTGCTCGCCGGCCGACTCGTCCCGCCGACGCGGGTGAAGCGGGGCATCTCGCCGGCCCTCGAGGCCGTCTGCCTCAAGGCGATGGCCCATGATCCGGCCGAGCGCTACGATTCTCCGCTCGATCTCGCGCGGGACGTCGAGCACTATCTGACCGACCTGCCGGTGGCGGCCTATCGCGAGCCCCTGGCGCGGCGCGTGGCCCGCTGGACGAGGAGGCATCGCACGCTCGCCCAGGGCGGTTTTCTCGCGCTCATGACCCTGCTCGCGGTGACCGGCGCCGCGGCGGTGCTGCTCCGCCGCATGGCCGGGGACGAGTATCGCGCGCGGAAGACGGCGCTGACGATGGCGGCCCGGCTCGCCGCCGACACGGCCGCCCTCCAGATCGACTCGCGCTGGAGGATTCTGGAGCACGAGGCGAGTGACGCGCGGCTCGTGGCCGCACTCGGGTCGCACGAGGCCGAGCGGGCGACGGCGGCCGGTGCGGGCTCGCCTCCGCCGCCCGTCGATCGAGCCCGGTGGGCGGGGATCCAGGTGGCCCTCGAGCGCATCGCCTCGGAGAACCGCGATGCGGTGGATGCCGAGAGCTGGGTGGTGTGCGACGTGGCGGGGCTGCAGGTCGCCCGCTCGCCACCGGGCGACACGATCGGGCAGTCCTTCTCCCATCGCGATTACTTCCACGGTGGCGACGGGGACCTGCCGGTCGGGACGTCGACGCAGCCGCTCGCGGAGCCGCACCGCTCCACGGTCTACAAGAGCCAGACGACGGGTCGCCTCAAGGTGGCCTTTTCGGCGCCGATCTGGAACGGGCCCGCCGACGCGCCGGGACGCGAGCGCCTCGGCGTCCTCGTGATGACGTTCGACGTCGGCCTGCTCTTCCGCTCGATCGACGCCATCGCCGGCTGGAACGCCTCGGACCTGCCGTTCGCCGTCGCCGTGATCGATCTGCGCGACGACCTGGTCGACGGCGTCCCGCGGGCCGGCCTCGTGCTCGAGAACCCGGACCTCGTCCGGGGCGAGATCGGGGAGAGCGATGTCCAGGCGGTGCGCGCCCCCGCGGCGATCGTGTCCCGGCTGCGGAAGGCCGGACGACTCCGGCTCGACGGCGGGGCTCCGGTGGCAGCCGCGCCCATCACGTTCGACGAGGAGGTGCCCACGATCGCGGCCGCCGAGGCGATCGTGCTGACCACCCGTCCACGTCATCTGGCCGATGTCGGCTGGGCCGTGCTCGTGCAGGAGCGCTGAGGTCGGCTCCGGATCGTGGGACGAGAGGACGTGCGGGGCGCTCGCTGGATCGATCGAGGAGAACGAAGATGATGCTGGCAACGCGTGATCGGACGGGGCTCCCTGGCGTGGCCGCGATCGTCTCGCGGCTCACCATGCTCGCGGGGACGGTGCTCGTCGGCCCGGTGGTCGTGGGCCGTGCGGCCGAGGGCGTTGCGGCATCACGAGGCGGCCTCGGAGCCGACGACTGGCCGTCCTGGCGGGGGCCGACGCACGACGGGCACGCAGCGGCGGGGCAGGTGGTGCCGCTGACCTGGTCGGCAGGCGACAACGTGCGCTGGGTGGTCGACGTGCCGGGCCGCGGCAGCAGCTCGCCGACGGATCGGCGACGCTCGACTGGGAGAACGGCGAGCGCGAATACGTTCCGTCGATGATCGTGCACGGCGGCCATCTCTACGGCGTGCTCGACGCGGGCATCGCCGTCTGCTGGGACGCGGCCACGGGCGTCGAGCGGTGGAAGCACCGGCTCGGCGGGAACTTCAGCGCCTCGCCGGTCCTGCTCGACGGCCGCATCTTCGCCACGAGCGAGACGGGGCAGACACACGTCTTTCGAGCGAGCCCGGACGCCTTCGAGGCGCTGGCCGTCAACACGCTCGGCGACGAGGCCTTCGCGTCGCCCACGATCTGTGGCGGCCGGATCTACCTGCGCTACGCCACGCATGACGGCGGCCGGCGCCACGAGCGCCTGGCCTGCATCGGCACGCGTTGATCACACCGCGCCGTCGCTCGAGCGATCTGGAGCACGGGGGCGAAGGCGGGGGGCGACGCGTCAGGCGAGCGCCTCGCGCACGACCTCGCCATGCACGTTCGTGAGGCGGCGGCGGATGCCGTTGTGGTAGAAGGTGAGTCGTTCGTGGTCGATGCCGAAAAGGTGCAGGATCGTGGCATGGAAGTCGTGCCACGGGATGGGACGCTCCACCGCCTTCCAGCCGAGTTCGTCGGTGGCGCCGACGGCGGTGCCCGGTGCGAGGCCGGCGCCGGCGAGCCAGCAGCTGAAGCCGTAGCGGTTGTGGTCGCGGCCCTCGCCGACGGTGTCGGCCGCCGACTGCGTGAACGGTGTGCGGCCGAACTCCGTCGTGAAGAGCACGAGCGTGTCGTCGAGCATGCCGCGCTGGCGGAGGTCGCGGAGGAGCGCGGCGACGGGTCGGTCGATCCGCGCCGCCTCGGCGGCATGGTTCTCCCGCACGTTCTCGTGGGCGTCCCAGCTCGCCCGGGGGCTGCCGGCGATCGGTCCGCCGGAAAAAAGCTGCACGAACCGCACGCCCCGTTCGAGGAGGCGGCGGCCCAGGAGGCAGCGGCGCCCCATGTCGGCCGTCCGCGGGTCGCGCAGCCCGTAGGCCTCCTCGGTGGCCGGCGACTCCGAGTCGAGGCGGGTGACGTCCGGGATCGACGCCTGCATCCGCGCGGCGAGTTCGTAGCTGCGCACCCGATCCGCGAGCATGGCGTCGAGGGCGTCGGCCTCCGCGCGTCGCCGGTTCACGGTCTGCACGAACTCGAGCGTGGCCCGGTCGGTCGCCGCGTCGATCGGTCGCGCGGGGAAGAGGTCGCTCACCGCCTGCCGGCCGCCGCCGAGCACCACGCCCTGATGGCTCGACGGCAGGAAGGCGCTGCTCCAGGTCGAGGCGCCGGTGTTGGGCGGCCCGCGTTCGTCGTTGAGCACGACGTAGGCCGGCAGCGATTCGTTCTCCACGCCCAGTCCGTAGGAGATCCAGCTCCCCATCGACGGAAACCCGCCGAACTCGAAGCCGCTGTTGGCGAGGAACAGCGCCGGCGTGTGATTGGCCGACTTCGACTCCATCGACCGCAGCACCGTGAGCTCGTCGGCGAGCTCCGCGATGCACGGGAAGAGGTCCGAGATGACCAGTCCACTCGCTCCGCGCGGCCGGAATGCCCAGTCGGCCTGCCGGAGGAGGCCCATCTTGCCGAAGAAGAGGTCGGGCTGTTCGGTCGTCTCGAGCTTCGTGCCGTGGAGGCGGGCCAGGGCGGGCTTGTGGTCGAAGGAATCGATGTGGCTGAGGCCGCCGATGAGGCAGATGTGGATCGCCCGCCGTGCCCGTCGAGATGTCGCATCGTCGGGCGGCCGCGGCGACGCGGCCCGCGCCTCGGCGTCGAGCAGCACGGCCACCGCCGTCGCCCCGAGCCCGTGCAGCCCCCAGTCCAGCAGGTCACGCCGTGTCGGCAGGAGGTGCGGGGGACGCGGTTCGTCGGACATGGCAGCTCGCTCCGGCGGACATGCGGGGGATATCGGGTCGCCTTCAGTCGACGACGACGAACTCGGTGACGTTGAAGAGCCCGCGGCACAGGGCCGCGAGTCCGTGGTCCATGACGAGCCGCTCGGAGAGCCGCCGCTCACCGTCGTCCGGGTCCCGGCCGATCGCCAGTCGCCATGCCCGCGTGGCCTGTCGGGTGACGTCGTCGCCCTGTTCGCGCTCGACCCGCGAGGCGAACGCGTCCGCCATCCGGAACACGAAGGCGTCGTTCAACAGGGCGAGGGACTGGAGTGGCGTGGTCGTCACCGTGCGTCGCGGCGCGGTCGCCGACGGATCGGGGCAGTCGAACGTCTCCAGCAGGGGACTCCGGCTGCCCCGAGGACCGAAGCGGTAGATCGTGCGCCGCAGCGAGCCGGGCACGTCGGTGTCGAGCGGCTCGTAGTAGGTGGTGCCGTTATTCAGCGTGATCGACACGTCACGAAAGCCGGGGCCGCCACGCGTCTCGTCGAGCGCGCCGGAGACGGCGAGCATCGCGTCGCGGAGCGACTCGGCCTCCAGCCGTCGTGACGGGCCATGCCAGAGCAGCCGATTGTCGACGTCGGTCGCCGGGCCGCGGGGATCGGCGTCCGATGGCCGGCTCGCCTGCCGGTAGGTCTGCGACGTGACGATGAGGCGGTGCAGCCACGAGAGCCTCTGGCCGTGCCGACGGAACTCGAAGGCGAGCCAGTCGAGGAGGTCGGGATGGCTCGGCCTGCCGCCGTTGAAGCCGAAATCGCTCGGTGTCTCCACCAGCCCGGTGCCGAAATGATGGTGCCACACGCGGTTGACGACGACGCGGTCGAAGAGTGGATTGTCCTCGTGCGTGATCCAGTCGGCGAGTCGACGGCGGCGTTCCGCCTCGGACGCGTCGGGTGGCAGCCCGAAGTCGGCGGCCACCGAGGCGATGGCGGTGGTCGTGCCGGGTGCCACGATTTCGCCGGCGGCGTCGGGGTCGCCCCGGCCGAGCACGCGGACCGTCTCTCCCGCCCCGGGGGTGAGCGTGTGGACCTGCACCGCAGCCAGGGCCGCCTGCGTCGCGCGCTTCCGGGACACGTCCTCGATCTCCCCCGCGAGCGCCGTGCGCCGCATCCGCTCGGACGCGGTGAGCACCGCGGTCCGCTCCGCCTCCGAGACCGACTCCCCCGCGGCGGCCGCCGATGCGGCGATTTCCGCGGCCGACAGGGCGCGGTCGTAGAACGCGGCCCTGTGAATCTCGCCTGTGAGCAGCCGGTCGCCGCCGGCCGGTCGATGGCGGAGGCCGAAGACGATCTCCGCATCGCCGGGGGCGAAGCCCTGCAGCGGTGCGATGCGGGTCGGTCGGCCGTACGGCCTGCCCTCGCGATAGCCCTCGATCGTGCCGTCCGCCCGGTAGACGATCGCCACGTGCACCGGTCGATGCTCGGCCTCGGCCTCATCCGACCCGTCGAACGAGCCGCTGCGTTGAAAGTTGTTGCTGCCGGCCATCCACCTCCCCGGCTCACGCTCCCCGAAGACGAGCGCGTCGAAGATGACGCCGTCGCGCGTGCCGATCGCGATCGCGGCCCCGCCCCGCTGCGCGAGCGTGCCCAGACGCACCCACGCCTCGAGCGTCTTCTCCGCGACACCCGTCTGGACCGGGGGCGTGGCGACGAAGCTCGTGCCGTCGAGAACGAGGGCTCCGCGCTCGGTGCGGGCCGGGCCGACGGCCGTGCCGTGCAGCGAGCCGATCGAGTCGCGCAGGTCGCCCTCGAAGTCCCACCGCGCGAGCGGCCGGGGCGGTGCCGGCCCGGGCGCGCCCCGTTTCCGCGACGCGAGCACGCGGCGGTCGGCCGCCTCGTCGAGCGCCGCGAGCATGGTCCGCAGATTCTCCAGCCTTCGGTCGAGCTCCGCGAGCGTCGCCTGCTCGTCCGGGACCGAGACGGTGCGCGTGCCGAAGCCGAGCCCGGAGATCGCCGACGCGAGCTGGTAGTACTCGCGCTGGGTGACGGGGTCGAACTTGTGGTCGTGGCACCGGGCGCAGTGGAACGTCAGGCCGAGGAACGTCTGACCGAGTGTGGCCAGCACCTCCTCGACCTCGTCCTCCCGTGCGAGCCGCCGCATGCGGGGATTGCCGCCGACGGTGGTGTTGTGGACCCCCGCCACCCAGAAGCCGGTCGCGGCGGCGCCATCCACGCCACCCACGAGCAGATCGCCGACGAGCTGCATCCTCACGAAGCGGTCGTAGGGCATGTCGGCGGCGATCGCGTCGATCACCCAGTCGCGGTAGTGCCAGGCGTGGTCCCTCGCGAAATTGCGCTCGAAGCCGTCGCTCTCGCCGAAGCGGACGACGTCGAGCCAGTGGCGGGCCCACCGCTCACCGTGCGCGGGGGACGCGAGCAGGGCGTCCACGATCGCCCGATAGGCGTCGTCGGAAGGATCGGCGACGAAGGCGTCGATCTGCTCGGGTGTGGGAGGCAGCCCCACGAGGTCGAACGTGAGTCGCCGCAGCAGCGTCCGGGGATCGGCCTCGGGGGCCGGTCGCAGTCCGGCCTCGCGTTGCTTCGCCGCGACGAAGGCGTCGATGGGGTTGGCCGCCCACGCGTTCGGAGGGTCGCCCGCGGGTGCCGCCGGCGGCACGACGTGTCGCAGCGGCTTGAGCGACCACCAGTCTCGGCCGGCCCTGCTCGCCGTCGAGACGGAATAGAGGTCGAGCGCTCCACCCTCCCACGGGGCGTCGGCGTCGATCCAACGCGCGAGCACGTCCTTTTCCTCGGCGGGCAGCGGATGCTTCGGCGGCATCTCGTCCGTCGCGACCCGCTGCCAGAGCAGGCTTGCGGCGGACGCTCCCGGAACGATCGCCGGGCCGGTGTCGCCCCCGCGACGGAGCCCGTCGTGGTCCACGAGCCTGAGACCTCCCTCCGGCTGCGTGCCCCCGTGACACTCGAGGCATCGCGCGACGAGGATCGGCGCCACGTCCCGCGTGAAGTCGACCGGGGACGCGGCCCGGAGCGGTGCGACCGACGCCACGGCCACCATGCCGACGAGCGCGGCGGGCAGTCGGCGTGCTGCCGCCCGACACCCTCCGCGGCGGCGGTTCTCCGCATGGCGGTCCATCGTGAGGCGCTCCGTCGGCGGGACACGGCCGGCCGCGCGGCGACCGGACCGGGATCGTGCCTCAAGTGTCATCCGGCGCGCGGGGCGCTGCAATCGCAACGCCCGCGACATGCGGCCGAAGGCCGGGATTCACGGCGACCGGGGCGCCGCACCGGACGGCTCCGCGGCCGGGCGGGCCTCCGCCGGCGCAGCCGTTGCGGGCCGCTCGTCGCCGGCGGGCCCGCTCCCCTCGGGCCGTGCGTCGATGTACACCTCCATCTGCTGCCCGACGAACAGCGGCGGCAGACCGACCGGGTCGCACGTGTAGATCACCTGGAGCACGCGGGTGTCCACCCGCTCGGTCGTCTCTCCGGTGAGCGACTTTTTCGGCACGACGAACGGCTCGACGCGAAAGAACTCGAGGGGATACCGCTGCTGCAGGTTGCCCCGTGGCACCGCCGTCGCCGTGGCGGAATCGTGGAAGCGGGGAATGTCGAACTCGTCGATGTCGACGCGCACGTGGAGCCTGTCGACGTTGCCGAGGACGACGAGCGGCTGGCCGGGCGGCGCACCGACGTACTCGCCGGGCCGAACGTTCACCTGCAGGACGCGGCCGGCGACGAGCGAACGCACGATGAGACGATCGAGATCGGTCTCGATCCGCTGCACCTCGGCCTCGGCCTTCGAGACGGAGGATCGCGCCACGTCGCGGTCGTATTCCCACGAGCCCGCCTTGAGCAGGTCGAGATCGGCGGTGGCCCGCTCGAACTGGGCCCGCGCCCCGGCGAGCAGCTCTCGTTTGGCGACGAGGTCCTGCTCGGTCGAGACCTTCTTGGCGAACGTCTCCTCGGATCGCCGCAGTGCGTCCTCGGCGAGCACGACCGCCGCCTGCGCCTCGTTGACCTGCGCCACGAGCACCGGGATCTTCTCCTTGCGGGGCTCCGCCTCGAGCCGCACGAGCTGGCTCTTCGACTCCGAGACGGCGGCCCGCTTCACGGCCAGTTCTCCCTGGAGCGCCCGGTCGTCGAGCTTGAAGAGCGGCGTCCCCGGCGTGACCTCGTCGCCCACCTTCACATCCACCCTCGTCACGACACCCGGGGTCGCGGAACCGACGGCGATGTTCTCCGTCTGGGCCTCGACGACGCCCGCCGCGGCGAGGGTCGTCGCGAACGGGCTGTGGGAAGGCTGGATGGGCGGCGGCGGGGAGACGACGACGACGCGCTTCGTCCAGACGTACCAGCCGGCGAACGCGAGCAGCGCGGCGGCGAGGAGCGGCAGTCCGTACTGCGTGAGGATGTCGCCGAACGTGCTGCGACGCGTGAGCCGTCTCGCCCTCGGCGTCGCCGGTGACACGTCCGGGGTCGCGATGGCCATGCACGATTCTCCCTGACGTCGGACGCCGGCGGGTCGGGCGTCCGACCTGCCCGGCTCTA
>Ga0214923_10003712_pt1 | contig 18981 bp, 21 predicted proteins | sample LL1510_MetaG_FD_177993 | JGI IMG/M metagenome (GOLD analysis project Ga0214923, IMG submission 177993) | Freshwater microbial communities from Lake Lanier, Atlanta, Georgia, United States - LL-1510 | ecosystem: Environmental > Aquatic > Freshwater > Lake | place: USA: Georgia | collected...
ATGAAAGCACTCGAACGATAGCACTCTATGAAGGCGCTGCGGCGACCAATGTTACCCTTTCTCAGTATTGTATTGGTGAAGTCACGGTATGCTTCTCGGCAGAAAAAAACGATGGCACGGGCAGGCATATTCTGTTCTCCGTTATTCCGCGCCCACTTGGCTATCCCGGCGAAGTAATAAAGTGGCTCGACGATAAATCAATCTTAAAACAGAAGCTTCGTGCGGCGAAACTACCACATGCCTCGGGTGGCTCTGCCCGCACGTTTGATGAGGCACGTACGATTTTTCAGGCACAAGGACAGCGAGTTGTGGTCAAGCCCCATCGCGGAAGTCGAGGCAGGCACACTACGCTTGATATTCGTTCTGAAGATGAGTTACGCGCCGCATGTGCTATCGCACTTCAAGTTACCGACGAAGTCGTTGTTGAGCGATACTTCAAGGGAACGGTGCATCGCGTTACGTTAATTGGAGGAAAGCCTGTTGCAGTTGCACGTTGTGAATATCCTCATGTAATCGGCGATGGAGTACATACTGTTTCTGAACTTATCACTCTTGAAAATAAAAAGCCGTATCGTGATGGGCGTTTTTTCAAGCCTCTTGATCCTGAATACCGTGTCGATATGTCGCTCAAAAAGCAGTCACTCACACGACTATCGGTGCCTGCGTGTGGTCAAAAAGTGATACTGAGTGATAAAAACAGTCGACTCCATGGAACACTTACCGAAGATGTAACTCAGCAAACCCATCCCGAAACCATGCAGTTGTTTGCAGCGCTCGGTGAGGTCCTTGGCGACTCGGTAGTTGGTGTCGATTTTATGTGTGCTGATATTACGCAGTCATGGAAGGAAGACTCTGATGCGGGTTTTCTCGAATGTAATTCCTTGCCGTTTATCGATGTGCATCACCGGGTTATCAGCGGAGACACCGTGAATGTGGCTGCATATTTATGGGACGTAGTCTTTCCGCCTCAAAACACTGATTCGTTGCCCGCGCGGTATCTCGTATGAGCGGTACGTACTCGCTTGAAAAAATCAGTCATTTTCGCTGTGCTCACTGTAACCGATGGTGGAGTATTGCTGATGTTCCCACTACTCCGACAGAGCGGGAATGGTTTTGTCCGTGGTGTGGGGAGAAGCAGGCGGTTCGAGATAGTACGCCGCAACATCTCCTATGATGTTGATGATAGTGTTTAAAGAAAGAGGTATCGAGGAGTACCTAACATGTCACGTCTTGTTTTCTAAGCCGGAGTACCGGTAAGAAAAATTGGTCGCTAGCCACACAACGCCCCGTCTTCCTCTTTGTGCCCCACAACTCAAAACTTTACCGTCGCAAAGTTTCGGTCGCCGGCCCCGCATCGCGGTTGTGTGTCGCTACATGCAACATCGCTGGGGCTTCCACAGACGCAGAAAAACCTCCCGCAAGGGAATATATCTGGTCTATGTGGTCAGGGATATTTTCTTCGCCGCCGCTCACGAAATTTTCGGGAGATTTATAAGCAGAAGGAGACTCTCTCAAGAGCTCGAAAAGTTTTCGTCAAAACTTTTCTCCTCCCGGTCCTGTTCGGACATCCCCGCCTGCTAGCGGGTCCCCAGTCCTCACTTTTGAGTCTCCATGGAGTCCTACCAGTAATAACAAAACCGAGGCATGTCCTCGGTTTTGATTACTGGTGGACCCATGGAGACTCGAACTCCAGACCTTCCGCTTGCAAAGCGGTTGCTCTACCAACTGAGCTATGGGCCCTTATAGGGGGTACTAGCTACAAGGAGATAGTGTTTAGAAAAACCAAACACAAATCCAAGCTAGGTGGACACATTATGCAGTGGGTGCCATTTTTTCGCAATGGAGTGGAAAAATGAAGGCGGCACTCACAGAGTGCCGCCTCGGCTATCGTCCCAACCGTCCAAGCTGATCCGCAACTTCACGCAGTGCGGTAGAAAGCTTTGTCGTGAGCTTGAGATGGATTGGGCCGTCAATGAAACAGACACCATTTTTATCTCCCAGACCCCACACGGTTACTTCAGTGGGGTGCAGCGATACTCTAATTTGCGTGATACGAGTCAGGTCTTCATCGTTTAGCGGAGGCATGCTTCTGCGCAGATGTGCCATTTTCAGTCTCCCACAGCGTTTAACTGGAGCTAACCTTACGCTACCTTGGCAGTGCCGTAAAGTACCGCCTTGACTTTGATTCAGAAAGCTCTATAATGTCCGCAAATGTACGTTTCCGCCCCGGTGCAGGTGTTTTGCCACGCAAGGTTTTAGGAAGGAGTCGATGTACATAGTTACAAAAAAAACATACTTGCATGGCAAAAAAGCTTTATGTTGGTGGTCTGCCTTACGCAACTACCGACGCAGAACTCAAGGAGGCTTTCGCGAAGGCAGGATCTGTTGATTCGGCCACGATCATTATGGATAAGATGACTGGTCGTTCAAAGGGTTTTGGTTTCGTTGAAATGTCTTCTGACGAGGAAGCACAGGCTGCTATCGACATGTGGAACGGGAAGGATTTCGGCGGGCGTACGCTCACCGTGAATGAAGCTCGTCCCTTGGAGGCTCGTCCTCCCCGCCGCGAATACGGCGGTGATCGTGGCGGTTACAGTGGCGGAGGCTACGGTGGTGGAAACCGCGGTGGTGGTCGCTGGTAATTTCTCGAGACTCACTCTCGCAAAGAGCCCCTGAAAGGGGGCTCTTTGCTATCCAAAAGTGCTTCAAATCTTATTTTCTACAAACGTGGTAGCATTTCCCGTAATGGAACGCATGCCTCGTACGTCTTTTTCAGCAGAGCATGGCACTGAGAGCCCTGTTGAGCGCATGTTTTTGCAATCGTACGATGATTATGCTAACGCACTCTTCCGCCATGCAGTGCTGCGGGTTCGCGATCGCGACCTTGCTCGAGATCTGGTGCAAGAGACATTTACCCGCGTATGGGACTACCTTGCAAAAGGGAAATCCATCGAGCATGTACGAGCCTTTTTGTACCGCACGCTCAACAGCGCGCTCGTTGATGCCATGAGAAAAAAGCGACCCGTATCACTGGATCAGCTTGCCGAAGATGATGGATTTGATCCGCCTGAAGAGTACACTGATCCGACGCCCGAGGTGCGCGAAGAATACCGAGCAGCACTTCATATGGTGAACGCGCTCGACGATCGATACAAAACCCCGCTTTTGATGCGCTATGTCGATGGGCTTTCGCCGAAAGAAATAGCTGCGCTTCTTGGGGTTACCGAAAATGTCGTCTCGGTGCGGATTCATCGTGGTCTCAAAGAGTTGCGAGGATCACTTCGTCAATAAGCTATGGAATACTTCAACGAACATATTAATCGAATACAAAAAGCGGCGGGCGATGTCGGGCTTTCCGAGAGCGAGAAGGCTCGCGTGCGTACGCACGTCTATTCATACATGCGCGCCCACCCAGTTCGTACGGGATTTTTTGCGCGCTTTCACCTATGGCTTAGTGAAGAATTTTTGGTGGCACGACTGCACCCGATTGCGCTTGGCCTCGTCTGTGCGGTGACAATAAGTGCTGGGAGCGCGTATGCTGCAGAAGGTTCGCTCCCGGGAGATCGTTTATATCCTATCAAACTAAACGTCACAGAACCTCTCCAGCGTTTTGCTGCGTGGACTCCACAGTCGCGTGCGCAGGTCGCACTGTTGCATACACAGCGACGCCTTGAGGAGGCAGAAGCGCTCGTCGCGCGCGGAGCACTCACGGACGAGAATCAAAAAGATTTGACTCAGCGAATTACACAGCATGCAGTTGAATTGGAATCGGAAGCAGAAAAACAAGATGATTCTCAGGCGCTCGCAGTTCGTTCTGACTTTGAGGCGGTACTCAGTGCACATGCTGACGTCCTTGACGAGGTGGCGCTTGATCCTGAAGATGGCACCGTGCTGCAGCCAGTACTTGCGGTAGTACGTGAGCGTGAGTATCGTTTGCGGGAGCTGCGCGCGGCTTTTGCACGCCAAAAAGAAACTGAGGCGACAGGAACGGTGCTTGCACTGGTAGAGCGCCATCGCGCTCACGCGGAGGAAAAAATGAAGATGTCACCGGGTACTGACCTTGCTGCCGCTCGTAGTGCTTCATCCGGACCAGAAAGTGATTTTGGTCGTGGCAATGAAGACTTGCGAGAGGGTAATCTCGTGCCCGCACTCATAGCGTTTGACGATGCTGCACGTGGTGCAGAAAAAATGCGTGAGCGAAAAGTGGCAGAGAGTCGCCTGCGTGAGCGGCTTGCGATGCGTGACATGTCTCGTGCTAAACACAGTAATGAAGGGGTTTCTGGTCAAGAGAGTGCTGCAAGTATGCCGAATCCCGCCGCAGCGACAATGATGATGGTGTTGCCCGCATCATCAACGGCAACCTCTACCGCTACGAGTACCGAGCCCTTACCTGAAGAACACAAAAAACGAGAAGACCGTTAATCCACATTATCTTCGTCACTCAAGTATAAATTCGCCTATACTTAGGCGTGTGAACACTACTTCGGCATACGCAGCGCATCGTGCGCTTCTTCGAGTGGTGCAAGTCTCGGGCGGGCTTTTTGTATGGGTTGCTTTATATGCCGCGCTCACTCTCTCGCTTCATGACGTTCGATCGGCTTTTATTGGCATCGTTCTTGCCTATGCACTCTCGCACGCGCTGACGATACTCTTCCTGCCATTGTGTATGGAAGGAATTGAGAACGGAATTCGTCGCATGATGCTTTTAGGAACAGGGGTGCTTTCGTTTTCCTTCGCATTTCTTGCGCTCACGTTTGGTGCCTGGGGTGACGAAGGGACATTATGGAATGTCATGATATTTGCGGCACTATGGGGCCTGTATCGCACACTGTATCTTGTCCCCTATGAAGTTGCTTCGCGAACTCGCAGAAGTCTTCTTGTGGAATTTTGTTTGACCATTGTTCCTTTTTTGACCGCGCTCATGTTCGTTCTTTTTGATGAAGGCCCGCGCGGTGTCTTCGTAGCATCTTCAATCCTTACGCTACTCTCAATGCTGCCGCTATTCTCGGTTCCTGACTCACGAGAATATTTTGCGTGGAGCAGTGGGGAAGTGTATCGACGACTCTTTGACGTTCGTTCGCGTGAGCTCGTTGTGCGAGCGTTTCTCGGAGGCCTCGAGCGGGCCGCATTCCTGCTTGTATGGTCCCTGGTTATTCTTACGTGGGTCAAATCGCTTCTTCTCTGGGGAATTATTATGTCATTCACGCTGCTTACAATGATGCTCTTTGCACTCGTTCGTGCCCGTGTGCACCGTGCAATGCCACAGACGCCACTTGTTTTGGAGACCGCTCGCATATCGACATGGATTTTGCGCGGACTCGCTGCTTCACCTGCAGGAGTACTCTTTGTCCAGCTTTACAGTATTGCAATGCCGCAGAGCGTGATTCACGATGTCTCTGACGCCGGCATTTATATTGATGAATACACGGCACTCAAAGAAGTCGCTGCATCAATCGGCGCAGTTCTTTTGTGTGCTTTTGCAGCATTGTGCGCCACGATACTTTCTATACCACTGACGGCGTTTTGGTGCTTTGTACTCGTTGCCGTACTCGGGACCTTTGTTCGTCTTACTCAATACGAACGGTTTTAATCAAAGAGTTTTGTTACCACCTCTTTCACGTCGCTGCCGTCTGCGCGGCCTGCAAACTCTTTCATCACGGCACCCATAAGTTTACCTATACCTGCTTTATCCACGTTCATTTCTTCCTTTTTAGCGCGAGCAACTTTCTCAATTTCTTCTTTCGAAGCGCCTGCGGGAATATACGCCTTAATGTAAGTGAGTTCTTTTGCTTCTTTTTCTGCAAGTTCTGGCCTGCCACCCGCAGTGAACTGCTCGATAGAATCTTGGCGTTGTTTTGCAAGGCGCTTCAACACCACAATCATTTCGTCGTCGGTAAGGGCGTCGGTAGGTTTTTTCATCTTCGCAACAAGCTCATTCGTAAACGCCGCAAGCGCACCGCGGAGTGTTTGCACGCGGACGTCGTCTTTTGCTTTCATTGCTTCCTTTAAGTCATCTCGTATGTTCTGATTGAGCATATACGACGCAGTATAGCATCATGCTACAATCGTGCCATGGAGACCATTCTGCTGCTCGTTCTCATTGCTGGTGTCGCTCTAGTTTTGTATTTGCAGTTTTCTGGTAGTCAAAAGAAAGAAAACATCGATAGTCTTTTGATACTGCAAAATCAAGTGCAGTCACTTACGAAATCGCTGGAAGAAAAATTAGGAGAAGGAACAGAGCGCATGTTTGAGTCAATCGAGCGTCAATTTGGTGAATCAAAGCGCTTAGCAACTGATATTCGCGACTTGGTCGGAAAACAGCTTTCTGACATTACGCGTGAGCAGACAAAAACCAACGAGGCGACAGGGCGATTCGTTACGATTGCAGAACAGCTTGCAAACCTCGAAAAGACGCTCAAGCACCAAAAGCAGCGCGGAAATCTAGGCGAGGCATCGCTTGAACTCAGTCTAAGCAACATTCTTCCGCCAGGAACCTTCAAAATGCAATACGAATTTCCTGGCGGAGAGACCGTTGATGCGGCAATTATTACCAAGGAGGGAATTATCCCGATTGATGCAAAGTTCTCTTTGGATAACTACAGCCGAGTAGTGAACGCGATTGACGACACTCAAAAGGCGGAGCTTGAGAAACAGTTTAAAAACGATTTGAAGCTACGCATCGATGAAACGGCAAAATACGTGCGACCAAAAGACGGCACGCTTCCTTTTGCGTTTATGTATATTCCTGCCGAGGGTATCTACTACGACCTTCTCGTGAATGAGGTGGGCTCGGTTAAGGTCAATACAAGGAACTTGATTGATTATGCATACTCCGAAAAGAAAGTGATTATTGTCTCGCCAACGACATTTGCTGCGTACCTGCAATCAGTTCTCTATGGATTCAAAGCATTCAAGATTGAGGAGACTGCAAAAGATATTGCAAAAAACGTCGAGGCTCTCGGCAGACACTTAAAGGCCTACGAGGACTTCTACAAAAAGCTTGGCACTTCGCTCTCTACCACCGTCAATCATTTTAATGCGGGTCAAAAGGAGCTCGGCAAGATTGATAAAGATGTTCTCAAGATAACGGGGGAAAGTGTGGGGTTTGACGGGCTTCCAATAGGCAAACCTGAGGTAATTGATGGCTAACTACAAAAAGGTGACGCCGCTCTTGGAGCGGCGTCTGGTCGTCAGGAGAGGGATTTGAGGACAAGTCCCCCAAAAAGGATGACGACGAACAAGGCGCTGTTCACTGAGTTGTAGCGGATTCCAAAGAATGTGATTGCTAGGATACCGTACCACCATGCATCAAAGGTTGACATGTAGACTCTCCAATTGTTTAAAAATAATCTTAACACTATTTATATAGGATGTTAATAAATTGATGTCAGAAGTTTCTGTTCTCGTTTATGGCGTTCGAGGGCAAGCTAGATGAGTTTGTCTACCAATTCAGTTTGTGACATACCTGTCGCTCCCCATAACTTTGGATACATAGTAACGGTACTGGAAGTGTTACCCTTGCACTATGCTGGAAAAATTTTTTAGGAAATGTAGTATGCATGTATGGCACAAAAGAAGAAAGTTGCAGTCTTCGACGTTGATGGCACTATTTTCCGATCAAGTCTTTTCGTTGAGCTCACTGAGCGGCTTATTGATAAAGGGGTATTTCCGCAGTATGCGCGCGGCGTGTATGAGCGTGCTCACAAGCGCTGGATTGAACGCGAGGGGGATTACGAAGCGTACATCGGCGGAGTTGTTGAGGCGTTCAGAACTCACATTCAAGGCGTGTATTACGGTATTTTTGCTGACACCGCAAAAGAAGTGGTGAATGCACACTGGAAGCGCACCTACCGCTTTACGCGCGATCTTATACAAGATTTAAAAATGAAAGATTACTTTCTTCTGGCAGTATCTCATTCTCCTAAAACGATTCTCGATCAGTTTTGTCCCCGGCTAGGCTTCGACAAGGTGTATGGCGTTATGTACGAACTGGGTGCACAAGACAGGTTTACCGGAGAAATCATGGATGAGCATCTTATTTTTAATAAAGCGAGTATTGTGAAGCGGGCACTGGAGAAGGAGAACCTCACCCTTACGCGCTCTATTGGTGTAGGTGATACTGAAGGTGATATTTCGTTTTTGGAACTCATGGCAAAGCCAATTTGTTTTAATCCGAATCAAAAACTGTATCGCTATGCGCGCCGGATGGATTGGAATGTGGTAGTTGAACGAAAAGACGTCATTTATGAGCTTTAAGGTGATTATTGGTTTTGGCATCGGAGTATATATAGCATTCATCGCCATCTCTCTTTTTGTTGCAAAACAGTGGGGGAACGAGATAGCACGCAATACTGCACCGTTTTTGCGCGAGAAAGGGTCTATTTCCCTGTTGGTCCTCGGTGACAGTACCGCCTATGGTGTCGGCGCCTCGGCTCCTGACAAAAGTGTGCCGGGGCGTTTAGCAGATTTTCTAAATGGGTCAGTAGAAAATTATGCTCGCTCGGGTGCGCTCACGAGAGAGATACGAGATCAATTTTTACAGTCACAACGTTCTCGCTACGATCTTGTGCTTATTCAGGTCGGTGCGAACGATGTCATGTTTGGAAAATCACTTGAAAGCGCTGCACGTTCTTTGCAGGAAACAATACGGCTCGTTCACTCAAAATCTGAGCGAGTCCTTGTTCTTACTGCGGGGGATATAGGCTTAGCAGAGATATTTCCCTGGCCTCTCTCGACGATATTTTCCTACCGTACACGCATCTTACGTGAAGCATTTAAGCGTGTCTGTGTTGAGGAAAAAGCAGTATATGTCGATATCTATGCTCAACCCGACATTTTTGGGACTGCTCCTCACAAGTACTATGCGAAAGATGGTCTTCATCTTTTGGATTCGGGATATGAATACTGGTTTGATATAGTGCGCGGGTATGTCGAGAAAAACTGGCCCGAACTTACCACAACTGCGCGCGTTCACTAGGGAAGTTGTATCTTTTTACCGCACACAGGGAAGGCATGATTTACCGTGGCGACGGACACGGGACCCGTATCATATTCTTGTTTCCGAAATAATGCTCCAACAAACGCAGGTTGAGAGGGTTTTACCGTTTTATCTGCGATTTCTAGAGAAATTTCCGACAATTGAGGTGCTAGCGTCGGTACACCTTTCTGATGTGCTCAAACTATGGCAAGGCCTGGGTTACAACCGTCGTGCAAAGATGCTTTACGAGGCATCTAAGGAGGTTATTGAGCGTTTTGATGGTGCTATGCCGCGATCACGAGAAGAGCTTGAATCACTCCCAGGGATTGGTCACTATACGGCAGGCGCCGTACGGGCATTTGCGTTTAACGAACCTGATGTTTTTATTGAAACCAATATTCGTACCGTACTCATACATCATTTCTTCCCGCACAAAAACAGCGTGGATGATGCTGATTTACTACCAATTTTGCAAAAACTAGTCACCCCACTTAATTTGTGCAAGTCAGACTTGCACAATAAGAATACAGAAAACAAAAAAAGCAAGCAGCATGGCAGTGCACAGGACGCGATTGATGTGCGGACGTGGTACGCCGCGCTGATGGACTACGGCTCACATCTCAAGAAGATTCATCCTAATCCATCTCGAAAAAGCAAACACCACACAAAACAGTCAAAGTTTGAGGGCTCGTTGCGGCAGATGCGGGGAGAGATTGTGCGTGCGCTCAGTAATGGAACAAAGCTTGGCTATCTAAAACGAGACATGCGGTTTGAAAAAGCCGTTGAGGGCCTTGAAAAAGACGGCATGATACAAAAGAAAAGGGAAACATGGATACTAGTGTAAATGAATGCGGGTCGCTGCAGTGCGCAGCGACCCGCTCGTTGTCACAGTGGCAGATACGGTCGCGCGAGCGACCACAGCCACTCTTTTTGCGCCCAGAGCGCGGCCCCGAGCCCGATTTGAAATAGGCTCATCGTTACCCGTTGTTTGAGTGGACGGCTGCGGTATACAACCCTGTCACGGTACTCGACGCGAGCCGCATCGGTTGTCTGAGTGCTCAGCTCACCTCCAGCGAGTAGTTTTGCAAGCTGGATGCGAAGTGTGTGAGCGAATCTGCCGAGATACGGTGCAAGGACTTTGCTGAGTGTCGTACGCACCCAAGCAGGCGTATACTTGTAGATGAACAGCGCCATACAGAAGTAGAAGGCGGTCTGAATGAACCATCCGAAGAAAGGGAGTGCAAACGCGATGTTGAGCGTTCCCCACACCACCTTCCACACGGCTTTCAGTACAAGGTAGATTTCGTACATCTTAGTCTCCTTTGCAGACTAAAATTATTTTACCACAAAAATATATTTTTACAAGCTAAATCGTCACAATTACTGGAATCACAATTGGTCGCTTCATGGTGCGGGCGAGGAGGAATTGTGCAACTGCATCAGAGAGGTCATCGCGAGCGCGGTCAGCATCGACGCGAGGGTTTCGGAGCGACGCTTCGACACTCTTACGAACAATGAGTCGTGTTTGATCCATAAGGTCTTTGTTGTCACGCAAGTACACAAAGCCGCGAGAAATGATGTCAGGAGATTTGTGCAAGCGCCCAGTGCGGCGGTCTACCGTTGCCACGACGACACAAAAACCGTCTTGCCCGAGCGCTTTGCGATCACGCATCAGGACTTCTGAAATTTCAGAAACGACATTTCCTTCCACAACATGCAGTGCTACCGGCGCCTTATGCTGAGTCATATGGATTTTCTGTCCGTCAACGATTTCTATAACGGCACTATTGTCAGGAATGACGATATGATTTTTGGGCATACCTAATTCATGGGCAACATTTCCGTGCTCACGGAGCATGTAGTGATAGCCGTGCACAGGAATAAAGAATTTTGGACGAACTTGTTTGTGAATCCACACTGCCTCTTCACGATTACCGTGACCCGATGCGTGCACGTCCGATGCGTGATACGTGATTATTTTTGCCCCTTGGCGCGAAAGATTATCCTTCAACTTCTGCACTGCACGTTCGTTACCAGGAATAACCGACGAAGAGAGCACGATCGTATCGCTCGGCTGCAAGCGGATATATTTGTGGCTCTTGTTACCGATGCGAGCGAGGGACGCGAATTCGTCACCTTGAGCGCCCGTTGCGAGAATAACTAATTTTTCGGGAGGATACTCAGGAATTGCTTCTACCGGTATCACCGTTTCATCTTTGTACTTAATCAATCCAAGTTCGCGTGCAATTTCGATGTTGGTGCGCATCGATCGGCCGTCAATAACGATTCGTTTGCCATGATCCTCAGCAAATTTCACCACACGAATGAGTCGCTCGAGGTGTGAAGCAAACATCGCGATAATAAGTCGTCCGTCAGTCTCACGAACAATCTTTTCAAGCGTTGTATATACATTTTTTTCTGGAATGGAGAAGCCGGGCTGCCAGACGTTGGTCGAATCCATAAGAAGGCAGAGCACAGTGCGGTCCTTGAAGATACCGAACTCGCGTTTTTCTTCATCAGACGGTTCGCCATCGTCGTGCGAGAGCTTGATGTCACCGGTAAAGACAACATCACCCCACGCCGTCTCAATGATGATACCCATCGAATCAGGGACGGTGTGCGTGACGCCAAAAAAGCGCACGGTGTGATTTCCTAGTTTCAATACTTCATCTCGCTCGACTTCGCGAATAGTGACAGGCGCGGTCATAGCAAATTCTTCTTGGCGTTTCTTGATCATCATGCCCGTGAGGCGGCGCGTGTAAATCATTGGATTACCAATACGGTCGATGATGAACGGAATCCCGCCGATGTGGTCCAAGTGACCGTGTGAAATAAGAAGTCCGCGAATACGATCTCGATTTTCTTCAAGATATCCGGTATTCGGAAGAATGTAATCAATACCGGGCGTATCGTCTTCTTTGAATTGAAATCCGCAATCGAGCACATAAATGTCGTTACCGATTTCAATTGCGGTCATGTTGCGGCCGATTTCCTCGACGCCGCCCAAAGGAATAATGCGCACGACGCCTTCGGCAACGGGTGGGACGATGACGCGGCGTTCGCCGGTCTCGCGAGCAGGCTGGTGTTCAAGATGCATTTTTCCGCGGCGCTTTGGCGGGCGCGATCCTCCCATGGGGCGGCGGCCAGAGGGGTGAGGGCGCGCATGTCCGGCGCCGTGTGGAGAGCGCTGTGGGGGACGAGGCCCCCGTGGTCGAAACGGGCCGCGTGCAGGACGCGGTGCATTATTATCTGATGATTGCGGCATAGCGTAGAAACGGTAGTTACGTAGTTATCTTACTAATGAATACTAATTAAAGAGTCAAATCTTGTGCCTTGGTGAAAATCGTCCACACACGCTCGGTTGTGGTATACCACTCGTACACATTTGAGAAGCGATCCGAGGGGTCTCCGATGTGGGAGAGGCGTACGCCTTTGACATCTGTAGGTATAGCATAAGAAAACGTTGGTGCAAAGAGGAAGACAGCAGGTACTTCTTTTTGCAGAAGCGAAGCAAACGAACTGTAGAGCGCATCTCGCTCTTTTCTATTACTCGATGAGCGCGCTTTGGTAAGGAGAGAATCAGCCGTACTGTTTGCAAACAGTGAAAGATTGAGCCCAGGATCCTGGCGTTCTTTTGAATGCCAAAATGCATAGAGGTCGAGTGTTCTTCCCACGACTTCGCCAAAAAGAAGCACATCATAATTGCGTGGACGAATGACGTTCGTGTTGAATTCGGTTATGTCATGCAACCGCACTTCAGTCGGCACGCCAAGCGTGCGCCACGTTGCGGCGACAAAATCAGCGGTCTCGCGCAGTTCGGGCGTGTCCGCAGTATCTATCGAAATCGAAAGCGTCTTTTTATTCTTACTCCACGTTTTTTCTTGATCATCAAATTTCCATCCGGCTTTTTGTAATGCTGAGTGCATCTCTTCAATCGAGGAAGTGCTTGAGACATACGGTTGTTGGGGCACAAATGGCGTGTTGAGTGGAACTGCATATCCCTTGAGTACGGTCATGACGAGCGCTTCTTTGTCGATGACGTCGTTGAGCGCTTGCCGTACCGCGCTGTCGGCAAGAACGGGAGCGTGACTTTGGTTGAAAAAGAGACCAAAGACGCGCGGGAGCGCAGTAGTGTAGAGCGTACTTCCATTCCAGGTGCTTGAGGCGAGTGTTTGTGGGGAGAGGCCGCCAAGTGAATCAATGGTTCCCGCCGCATGCGCATTTTTCAGAGACCGTTCGTTGTCGAAAAAGAGCGCAGTAATACTCTGAAGATACGGCGCACCCAAGGTAAATCGAGAAAATGGCTGAAGCACATACTGAGTAACTGCTCCGCTTGAGTCGGTTTCGGCAGACTTGATTTCAAAGGGACCCGAGCCTACTGGTTCAGTATTGAGGGGGCTAAATGCAAACTCGTTTGCTTTCACGCCCTCCCAGACCCTGCGCGGAATAATACCGATAGTAGTGTTTTCAAGAAATGGCGCATACGGTTTCGGAAGCGTGAAGGTGATGGTGCGAGCATTTGAGGTGACCTCAACTCCTTCCCAGTCAGCGCGGTGCGGTGAACGAACTTCAGGATTTTTTATCATGGCGATGGTGTAGAGCACATCGTCCGGAGTCATGAGTGTCCCATCATGAAATCGCGCATCATCGCGCAAGGTAAATGTATATGTTGTACCATCAGGCGATATTGAATAGTCAGTGGCGAGGTCAGGAATGAGCGTACCGTCAGGTGTCGCGCGCATGAGGCCCGAAAATACGAGGCGCGAGAGATCAAGATCGGTTTGAGAGATTGCAAGTACGGGGTTTACAAAACGGGGTGCACCAATGAATCCTTCGGTTATAGCGCCACCTTGTGCTGGCACCGTGACTGAAAACGCATCGTTCGTATATCCGAGTATGGCGAGTGTCGAGAGACCGAGCGCGACAGAGCACGCATACAGAATAAGGCGTTCTGCCGGTGAAAAGCGCACGAGCAAATCTTCTGCGTAGCGTAAACTGCCCGCAGGCCGCATACGCAGCAGTATCTCGCGCCATGACGGTGGCGTTGAAGCAGGATCAGGAGATGAAGGTGTATCAAAAACAGGCATGCGGTGCATGCAGGTTGGTGCGAGAGTCGCATCAACGTGCGTTATCGAATAATGAGAGTTACCAAGGCAGACAGCGCAAACAGAATGCCAAGTACAATGGTAGCGCGGAAGAGGAATCGTTCCAACCCCCTTCGGGTGTGGAAACCTGAACTAAAGTTATCAGCACCAAACGCGCCTCCCAAAGAAGCGCCCGTGCGCTGCAAAACAATAGTGACGATAATCGCGATAGAAAGCGCAAGTTGTATATACGGAAGTACCTGAAGGAAATAGTTCATATGGCCCGTAGTATAGCCCTAAAAAGGGGGGTTGAGTACCTTGACTTTTTAACATTTTAGAGTATAATTGTCAAATCATGGATCTGCCTACCCCCGTACAAACAGTATCGAGACAGAAGCCCCCTCAGACCGTATTTTTCGCTGTCGTTGTTATCTTTTTTGTACTCGGACTCTCCGCTGCACATTCGATTGGTTTTGTGCCGTACTATCTCGATGGCTCTGCGCCCCGCGATGGTTCGGTTGCGCTACAATCTCTCCCTGAACTAACTGATACCGTAACTCCAGCTTCGGGTACGGAAATGAAACCAAACGTACAGAGCACAAATGAAAAACCGGTATACCCGACACGACTGCGCATCTCTGCCATCAATCTCGACGTACCGATTGTAAATCCTGACACCCGTGACATCGCGGCTCTCGATGAGTACTTGGCAAAGGCACCGGTACGGTATGTAGACTCAGCGCGTCTTGCGGAAGATGGAAATATATTAATTTTTGGACACTCATCGCACCTCGCAGTTGTGCACAATCAGATGTACAAAGTATTCAATGGACTTCCTGAACTTTCAGCGGGGGACATGATTACGCTCACCGGAGATGGAAATGATTACCTCTACCGCATCTCAAATGTTCGCAAAACTGACGCCAATGAAGAGGTGATTGATCTTTCAAAGAAAAATGGTCGCCGTCTCACTATTTCCACCTGCGACAACTTTGGTGCAAAAACATCGCGATGGGTCGTTGAGGCTGAGTACGTAGGAATGGCACCATAGCAGTGATATCGCAGGCGATTTCACGACATCTTGACAAATTGTCAATTTTTGATATAGTCCAAAAAGTCCTCAACCTCTCAACCAAAGCCCAATAGGGCGGAAAGGATAGATCACATGCAGTACCTTCTGGGTGCATTGGTCGCTCTTGTTGGCTCGGCACTGCTCTTCAGTGGTGTCGTGCAAGTGACGTTTGACACGGCGAGAATTCGAAATCTCGCTCCGGCAAACGCCGCGCCCGTCGCGACTGAGAGGGTCACGATGGATTCCTGCACGCATGCCGGCAAAACCGGCGTCTACGTGTTCAAGCCCCGCGCAGGCGGCGGTGAGGACCGGTTCTGCCGTGTTCCAAATCCGAAGTGAGCGCGGCCTATGGAAATGAGGTGGTGCAGCACCTCATTTCCAAACTTTTTAATTCTTATGAAGAACGAAAAGAACATTATACTTTTGATACTTGGCATGGCTCTCGTGCCGCTTTTTGTTTTTGCACAAGAATACACGGATTACCCAGCTCCGTATACTGATTATCCTGCAAGTAATGACAGCTCTGCCACCTATACTGATTACCCAGCACCCTATACAGACAATCCAGCACCTTATACTGACTATACAACAAACAACGACGTTCCGGCTCAGTACACCGACTACCCAGCGCCTTATACTGACCATGCTGCAAACAACGACGTTCTTGCGTCTTATACGGATTACCCAGCTCCGTATACTGATTATCCTGTGTCAGGCTACACGGATTACCCGGCTCTCTATACTGACCATGGCACGTCGGGTTACACCGATTACCCGGCACCTTATGGTGATGTGAGCGTGCGCAACTACCAAGGTCAGACCGATTATTATCCATACTACGGTGGAACCGGTTACAGTGGGGTGGGTGGTTATTCAGGCCATTCCTATTATTCTTCAGGCGGATCTATTGGAGGATACTCGCGCGGTATTTCAGGTGGCGGAATGATCGGTGGATACGGCGGTACTTACGGTGGTGGTTATACCGTTGGTGAGGGGTATACAGGTGGCGGTGGCCGCTGTATTGCAAACTGTCAACCGCCACGTTCAGGCACTGGTGTTGGCTTTGATTATGCACCGTATCACACCGGATATACCTCATATGGTTCTGGCGTCGGATATAGCGCATCAGTGGGTTCGGTATATGCGCCCTATACCTCAGGCACAATGAACTACGTTGCTTCGGTCAATGCACCGTCTGTCCCATCGACCTATTCAGCGACGGCGTATACTAGTGATTACAGTGAATTCGAATACGGTAATCAGGGGGAAAGACATGGTGGCCAGTACTTATCTCTTTCGCAGATTCCCTACACGGGTATCGATGTTGACCCCGTAGTACAAGGCGTGATCTTGGTCGCCTGGTTTGCAATTGTGCTCGTAGTTTTGATTCGCGCGATGCTTAAATACGCTGAGAGTGCGTATCAGTAGTACTACTCTGAATACACAGGAGGGCTTAGGGAAAAAGAAAATGGCTGGTATACTAATCCATAATGGATGAGTCACTTGCTAAACCCAAGAAAAATGGGAAGCAAAACGAAAGATTGCGGCCTATAAACCGTGGTTTGAGAAATGCCTTGGCAGCTCTCGTGACGCTCGTACCCACTGTAGTTGATGCACAGCAGCCATCTCAAAATACTCGTGATTTAACACGAAGACATGCTGCTCCAGGTATCGATAGGCCATTAACCCTCCAAAAGCCACTGTCCGGCCCGGATACTCTCAGTTTGCAAGAACTAGTAGCAAATGATCGCTTCTATTCCTACGATACCGTGCATTCTAAAGAGTGGATAAGATTTCTCGGGCCTTTTTTTGCACCATCTTCTGGTGGTGGCGGTGACGTGAGTAAATGGCCCGCTGTGCCCGTCAATGCCCCGAGAATCGATGGGAACGGTTATCAGTATTTGAATGTAATTCCACGCCCTGGCGGTAATGTTCTGAGTACGGCTACTGCGTTTATGTCCACCATCGGCCAGGATTTGCAAAATGGATTTTTAGAGCAAGGTATTAATATAACTGAAAAACCTGCACCGTTAACGCCGCCTTTCGATGCTGCCCCTAAGTTGGAACGAAAGCATATTGCACGCTCGGGGGATGTGGTGCCAGTCACGACGTTAGGGTATCGGTTTAATCCTGAAAATGGTAAATGGGTTCCGGATGCGCATTATGGTATTGCCCGACGTCTTGGTGCAAACACCAGACTTTATAATACAGTTCGTGACAGTATTGTTCTTTCTGCAAAGATGGAAGACCCTGCAAAAATAAAAATGTTAGAGCAATTTCTTAAAATGAGTTACGTGATGAGGGTTGATGCGTCACCAGATCAGGCGGTCCAGGATTTAGTTGCAACCGGTGCGCCAGTTATTACAACTGAGAAAGCGAATCTTCCCAACCCACAAGCAACCTTTGGCTGGTTTGGGGTGGCAAATCAGAAAATTCAGGTCGGAAAGCATACTTTTTTGCTCATACAAGGACCCGAGGTTCTCAAAAGGTCAGTTATTGAGTGGTAGGGAGGAGGTATTGACTTTTAATTAATTATGTGCTAACATTTTATTAGAGGCGAAATCCTCCTGGTCTTTTACAGCACTATGAACTGGATCACTTTTTGAACATAAGTGAAGGTGTGTGCAAAACGTGACCCAGTTCACCAACCGGCAACCCAGGAGATCTAATGGTCCGGCTGTTCGCTAGCATCGCACTGCTCGCAACCGTGTGCGTAAACACGGTCAATGCAACTGCGTCAGCTGTCAGCTGCCCGGAAAGGCATGTCTGCATCGGCGACAAAGCGCTTCCCATGCGGACCCCGAGAGAGGTTCGTACTTTGCAGAACACCGACAAGATGAAATGCACTGGGCGGTGGAAGGAGCGAGTGCTCAACCTGCCGGGTGGCCTCAAGCGTCACCAGGGGCGCTGCGTTCACTAACGCGGCTGCATTGCGGCGCGAGGCGTCCTTCTCCGGACGCCTCGTGCTGAACTTCTTGAACACAAACTTGACATTTTATCAAAATTAGTGTAGGTTACTGCATTATTCACTCATTACCACTGTTCGCACCACTTAATTTTATGAACACAAAAAACATTGCTTCTGTGCTTGTTCTCTCTCTCATTCTTTTTGGGGGCTTTTTTGTTGCTACTACTCACGCACAGGAGGACGGTGGTTGGACTGACTACGGTGTGACAGATTTTGACGGAGGATATGACGGCGTCGACTGGGGTACTATTTCACGCGGCTCGCTAAAAGATTCAACAGGTTGGACCGATTACGGTGTTACTGGCGGCATTGGTTGGACAGATTATGGAGTGACTGGAGATACCAGTTGGACTGACTATGGTGTTACTGGCGATACCGTTTGGACCGACTACGGTGTTACTGGCGGCATTGGTTGGACAGATTATGGAGTGACTGGAGATACCAGTTGGACTGACTATGGTGTTACTGGCGATACCGTTTGGACCGACTACGGTGTTACTGACGGCACTGGTTGGAAAGATTATGGAGTGAGTGGTGGTTATTCAACCCCCGCATATTCATCCGGCTATTCATATGGCGGTGGTTACTCTACCGGCGGTAGTTACAGCACGGGTCGCTCTTCAGGTGTCGGCTACACTGGCGGTGTTGGATACACCGGTGGTGTTGGCTACACAGGAGGAGTTGGCTACAACGGCGGTGTTGGATACACGGGTGGTGTCGGTTACAGCGGCGGTGTTGGATACACTGGCGGCGTAACATACTCTCCCGTTACCTACGTTACTCCACAGCCTCCCGTCGTCTACCCTCCAAATCCTCAGCCTCCTGTTGTTCGTCCTGCTCCTTCATGCCAAATCTACCAAGCACTTGCGAGCGGTAACAA
>Ga0214923_10003716_pt1 | contig 18973 bp, 8 predicted proteins | sample LL1510_MetaG_FD_177993 | JGI IMG/M metagenome (GOLD analysis project Ga0214923, IMG submission 177993) | Freshwater microbial communities from Lake Lanier, Atlanta, Georgia, United States - LL-1510 | ecosystem: Environmental > Aquatic > Freshwater > Lake | place: USA: Georgia | collected 2015-10-15
CTACTACAGTAGGCAGCAATAATACAATAACTGCAGATAATATTGAAAAACTTTTTCTTTATCATCTAGTTAGTTGCACTATTACTTCTACGACGGCCACAAATTGTATATCCAATCTTTCACAAATAATATCAAACATAGGCGTTCTAGAAAACGGCACAGCATCTTATGCTACATTCACAAGCAATTTCGCTGTAGATGCAAACAATTTAAGCCAAAGTTGCACAAATGCAATAACCAGTCAACAAATACCGTATTATGTAGCCGATTACGAACCAAGAGCTATCTGCTACGATCTCGAAGAATATGTAGGTAGAGTTGCTGATATTCCTTTTGTTGTCAATAGCTTGCTAATTGATAAAGGACTAAAAACACTAGCAAAAATATCAAATACGGAGTATGGCAACCTTCACGATCCAACCAATACTTACTCTATAGACGAAAATTCGGCAATAACAAATATCGGCAGTTTTAAAGTTCCAGAATCAAGAAATCTTAAGCTAATGTTTATCGATAACGACGATTTGAAAGATTCTTTTAATAGATCCAGCCCTCTACAAGGTGAATTTTCTATAAAATTTAATAAAATAGAAACATACAAAAACGGACAAATGCTAAAAGTAATCCTTTGTCAAGAAGATGCCGACTCTTATGATATGACACCAGCAATGCCAAAATACAATTCTTCTTATAGCTCAAAATGCAATAGCTTTACTGCCGATCCTAAAAATATCACAGACATAATAACATATACTTACAGCTCAGATTATCGTTACGGTGGATCACCAAAACCGCTAGCAAAAAATATTTTCAATAGCGATGGCGATGCCGTTATTGATGATAATCAAAATATGTACTATAAAGATTCTGCACTTAATTTGTTATTATTGAATGACAAAAAATATCTTGATCTTGCAAATTTCAAAAACGACGATCATACAGATTCAGAAAAGCAGACGATAAAATACTCTTTCAATCCAGGCGATATATCCGTTGAAAAAACTACAAATACAATAAGTCAATCACCATATTCGTTTAATGAAGATGGTCAGCTTAAATTTTCGTTAGGTATATCAATACCAGATGGAAATATTCGCGGTCTACCAGAAAATGCCGACACTGTTGCCCACCCTTGTTTAAATTACGATTCTAGTATTTATTGCCACAATATTAAAAGCGATGCTCAATCTAAAAAAGACAAAGGTGAAAGTTACGAAGAAAAGAATATAGTTGCTCATGATTTAAGATTTGTTTTAGGTTTTCAGATAGACGATCCAGAGTTGCCTCAAATCAATAATCCCAACAGAAATCAATACTATCCAAATTCTTTTGAGCATAATTCTGCAACAGAAGAAGCTAATCTAAAAATAGCCAATAAAGCCTATAGCAATAATGAGGGTTCTTATACTGTGCGAATATCGGTCTCCAAACCAGAAAAAGAAATGCGAACATTTTTTGAAGATATAATCAAAAAAATGGTTGAAATAATAACTTTAGGAGCATATCAAACTTCAGGAAATGATATTGATGACGATGCTCTGCAATTAAACTGCAATGGCAATCCAGATTGTATCGAATTATTAGAGGATAAGCAAAAAGAAATAAAGTCTAATACTGTTTGCGATTCCAATAGTAGTATATTTGTTTGTCTACTATCAAAACCGCAACTAAGAGCGATTATAGATATTTTTGCTATAATAATGATAGCATTTTTTGCCATTTCTTATCTTATGGGCTTAAGCGAACTTAATCACATAAATCTAGTTTCTACTTTTTTTAAATTGGCCTTTGTTTATTCTTTTTTGCATCCATCGATGTGGTATTTTTATGATGAAATAGTTGTAAAATCTTTTACCAACGGTCTAAATAATATTAGCTATACCATAGGACAAGTATTCGCTTCTCAAGAGTCGCCAATGAATGCAAATGCAATTCAAGAAAAATCGCTATCTTCTTATTTTTATAGTTCAATAACAGCTTTGCAAATGATAACCCTCGATAAAAATCATCTCAAAATTTTATCTCTAGCATTTAGTTATCCATTTGGCTTTGTCTATGTTTATATTATTTATTATGGTATTTTTATATACATAATAGCTATTGCTAATGCTATTTTAATGTTCATGTTAGCGAAAGTAGTTTTGGTTATAATGCTTAATATTGCCCCTTTAATGTTGCTTACCATGATATTTAAGGCAAGCAAAAAAATGATTAGCAATTGGTTATCTATAGTTATGGGCTTTGCTTTTCAGCAGATATTTATTATTATCGCTGTTGCTTTTTTTAACATTATGATAGTTTATATTCTGAAAACGATTTTGGGCTATAAAATTTGTTGGGGCGATATATTGAGTATCAACAAAGGTTCGCTTGGCGGAGGGTATCCTGCGGAAGATATACCAATCTTTAAATTTTGGAGAGCAGATTCATCAATTCCTTCGCTGTTTCATATCTTATACTTTTTAATTTTAAGCTATCTACTCAGACACTTTGTAAGTTTTGCTGCCGATTTAGGATCGTCAATTGCTGATGGAGTTGGTGATATGAATAATATTTTAGGTGGCATTAAGAATGATTTGAATAATAATAGTGTAGCTAGAATGGCAAAAGAAAAAGCAACAGCAATTAAAGATAGAGCAACAGCAAAAATAAAAGAAAAAATGTTTGGCAAAGAAGATAGTCCTGAAGAGATCGAAAGAAAAAATAAAAATATATACAAAGCTAGAAATAATTTGGCAAAACTTAAAAGGCATCTTAAAAATTACGAACTTGCTAATTTAGATCGACATTCAGAAATGGATGAAGGCGATGTTAAAAAAGAGATGCAAGAAATTTCTAGTAAATATGCTCAAAGTATGGGTTATAAAAATCAACAAATGCTTGAAGAAATTGCAAAGCAAGATACCAAAAAAACTTATTCAACAGCTTTGTCTTTGTTATCCGATGCTACAAAATCAGTTCGACCTGTTAAATTTGGAGGCGACGATATATCTGGCAAAAAGTTAACAGGTGGCATTAAGAAATTGCTTAAAAAAGAAACGGTTGAGACTGCAAAATCACTTAAAGATGCTGGCAAAAATACTGCAGGCGTAGTAACTGAGGCCAGCAAGAATACTTGGCATGCCACAAAACTTGCAACAAAAGCTTCTTGGGGAGTGGTGCGATCTCCAGCAATTATATATCGCAATGCTCCGTGGCTTAAAAAAAGTTCTCTTTCGAAAATGGCAAATAGCCGTCTTGGTAATGGTGCAGTTGCCGCTGCAAATGCATTTGAGGGTAGTGCTGGCTATCTTGCGAATAAAACTGAGGGAGGCGCTGGCTATCTTGCGAATAAAACTGAGGGAGGTGCTGGCTATCTTGCAAATAAAGTGGAGAATGTTTCTGGTGTTTTTGCTACTTCTGCAAGCTCGGCAATTACCAAAGGTGCAAGTTGGGCAAAGCAACGGCTTACTGATAATAGAATTGCCAAAGTTGCAAGTTGGGCAAGGCAAAGATTAGTTGGCAAAACTCTCAAACAAAGAAAAGAAAATATTGAAAAATATAAAAGAGAACAGATTGCACAAGGCATAGCTCCAACCAGAGCAGAGTATCAAGCAGAAATAGAAAGGCATAGAAAAGAAAATTTGTTTTTACGGCTTAGACCTGAATTTCAGATGCGTTATAATCCGTTACGAGTTTTTAATCATGTGCTACAACCTTATGCAAAACAATTTTTTGATAGCCGCATAGAGAAACGAATATCTCTAGAAAATAAAATAGAAGAAAAATACATAGAACGGTTATCATCAACAACAGTAATTATTAATGATAGCAATAAAAATAAAATAAAAAAAATAATTATCGCAAATCTTATGACAGAAGAGCTTAGAAAGGTAAAAACAACTGATGTTTTTCTTGCTAAAAAAATAGAGCAAGAATTGCAACAAGAATGTTATCCTGAAATTAAATTTGCACTTCAAGATTTAAACAATATAACAAAAAAATGATCGCAACATTCAATAAAATCATACATAGTTTCTTGTTAATCTTGTTGCTGTTTTCTTGCAAAGATCGGGGCTGTGTTGAGGGCGATGATTTTGGCGAATTCACCACGACAAAATTACTATTGCCACCAGAGCAATCTTTTTCTGGCATGGACTTTTCTGCAAGTTTATGCGACGTGGCTTTTAAGGCAAAAATGGAAGAAAAAAACATTGTCGTCAATTATTATTGCACTGCTAATGGTCTATCAATAGCAATCAATTGTGCCAAAGATTTTACTGGCGACAATAAAAATTGTAGACCAGCAAAAAATATTTGTATTGGAGCCAATCAAATCGAAATACAAAGAGCTTGTTTACAAGAATATTTTGCCGCAACTCGAAGCTCCCCGACGATCAACACCACAACCGTAAAAACCCCAGCAAATTCTGGTCTTGCTGCCAATACCGATATCTCTATTAAAGTAAGAGGAAAGCTAACGATAAATTATCCATTACACAATGATTCATCTATATTAATAGCTTCTAACGACATCAGTAAAAATATTGATGTGAAAAGCGGAATGATTCAAAAATTTTTTTTAACTAATGTAGAGAGTCAGCGATTTTTTAATATACCTAATGAACCAAACTCAACAACAATAGACCAGCATTATTGCAACAGCAATACCTGCAATAATAATCAAAGACCAGTGCAAACAAAAGGAAAAGAAGTTTTTGCTTATTTACAGCCGTATCCACAAGATTATTTTCAGTATCTTAATTATGGCAAGCAAATTCCTAATAAACCATCGCCAAAAGCTTTTACATGTAAAACAGATAATTTTCAACTTATTTGCGGTGGCAGCGATATGAAGTCAAATTTTTACGGACCACTACTTCCCGCTTCTTCTACACCTGAAGACACTGTAAAAAAGACTAATTTCAATACTTTCTTTAGCCAACAATTAGACATAGACAACAGCAGAGATGATAATAAAGTAAATATGAGCACAGGACTTATTGTTAAGCATAATATCAATTCTTCAGATTATGCAGTTCCTAATTTAGTTAATTCTAATTATTATGCCCTAAAAGCAAATGTTTATTATCAAATCGAAAGCACAACAAACAATATTTGTTCAGATGTTGGGTGTAATGCAGCTGATAGCGGTGTGGTAAGTGGATTTTTTGATATCAGTGGCAGTAACTTTAAATTCAAAACCAAATTAAATGAAACAACAATTATAAAAAGTGCAAGTGATAAAAATATTTATTTCGATTCTGCTGTAACAATATTGCCATTATTATCACTAGATCTAAACTCAACTATAAATCCATTATCTGGGTATGCATATTTTGGTTTTTTACAGAGAGCTGATGTAGGCAAATCAAGATCATCGAAAATAAACATTATTTTACTTAATCAAGACGGCTCAACAGAAATTGCAACTCCAGCACCATTAGATTTGCAATCTCAAGATTATGCCTACGGCTCAACACCGTCTTCTTGCAACGATTCTATCGCTTGTGCAGAATTTAACAACAGTAAAATTACAACAAGTAACAAACAAATCCAAATACGAAAAAATCAGATAATTCTTATATCGCCACAATCAGGCACAACAGCGCAATTGGCAGATGAAGCAAAGCAATATGGCTTATTTATTGATACTAATCCTCGACCATCCTTGTATTGCTATAATCAAAAATACTTTTTAATGCAAAAAAACCCGCTTTGCCTAGCAAATCAGCCTTTTTCTTCAAAATATTCAACCGCAGACAAGACTAAATGCCAAATATCTCTTCAAGATACCTGCAAAGGCATAACATCAGGATCGACATCATATAGTTGCGATAATACAAATGTGCAGTTGCAAGAAATACAAAATACAGCTATTAACCCTACTTTGTCTACGACTACTCCGCCAGATCCTTGTAGTGTCTGTTTCGATATAATAAAAACACCTACAACTGCACAATACAATCAATCGCCAATTTCAGGTATCTATAACTTATTTTTTAATGCAGTAGCCGATGCGAAAAAAGCACTCTATCGGCATGATTTTTATGAACCCGTTTGCTTTGATCTCGAAAATTATCAAGGCAAAAAACAATCTATCGACAACTCTCTTGCATCATTAACAGCAACATATGAAAATGTTGATGATTTAGAGCTTAAATTATCTGCTCTTTTTGCTAAAGGATTGCGATTTGCTAACTATTTCAATGGTTCTGGTTATGGTATTTTGCCAAAAATAACATATTCAGGCAATAGCAATAATCCTTTACATACATCAATAACTACTTCTCTCGACGGCAAATTGCATTTTGCTCTAAATGAGGAAGGTAAGAGTTTAAATATATCTAGCTATGGCGGTAGTTTCACTTTGCAAGACGGCGAAGGTTTGGATATTATTTTAGAAAAACAAGAAGAAATTCCAATTAAATATAATGATCGTGCAGATGGAAAAATCATTGATGCAAACGAAACATGGAAAAATGTATATGATTTTAAGAGTGGCAACATCGTTCGTAACAATAAAGATTATGATTCGGCAATAAATATTTGTAAAAGAGATGATTATCCTTATCCGCAAAAAGGCACTTATCAAGAAGTATTTTGTTTTAATGAGCAAAGTGGTCAGGATCAAGATTTTTTATTAGAATTCAAACTAAATACCAATAGTATCGGCTTAAAAAAGGGATGCAAAAAATATAATAATCTTTTTGAAGATTGCGATCCAGGATTAGACCGAAATTGCGATAAATATAAACTACCAAATCCAAAATACTCTGCCAGTAGTGCAAATACATGTCCAGCTAGTCAAAATAACTATACCACAGTTTCAGCGAGCGAAAATCAGTGTTTATATATATGCGAAGATGATATTTTAAGATATATAAATGGCAATTATAATATCAATGTAACAACAAAAGATAAGAAAGATATTCCTAAATATGTAGATTTAATACTAAAACCAATCAATAATATTATGTATTCGCAACAACCAGACTGCGCTTTTGTTACAGAAAGCAAAAAAGGTAATAATTATTCAATACCATGCTCGGCTGGTGATAAAGACTGCGATGAAATTGCTAAAATGAACGAAATACCTGTCAAATGTCCAGTAAAAAAATGGGGTTATTCATTTGAATCTAATGACAAGATCTATAAATGCCTAGGCAAATCAATAAATAATCCAGCCAAAACAGTTAGCGATAATTCTTTTTGTAAAATAAAAAATTATAATGATTCAGATCGGCCAACAGATTGCAATGCAATCTGTACGCCAGCTCAAATTGGCGAAATTGAGAGAACATACAAAGATATTGTTAACAATGGCAAATTTGCTACAATTGTCAGAATTTCGGCATCTTTAATGATTATTTTCTATGCGATTTCTTATTTGATGGGCATAAACAAACTCAATCAAGGCGAAATCATAAACAGAATTATCAAAATAGGTATAATCTATTTATTTATCGATCCAACTCTTGGCTGGTATTGGTTTAACGAATATGTGGTTAAGTTTTTTGATGGTGGCACTGATTATTTATCTTATCTTATGGCCAGCATTCTAGAGCCGGAAGGTCAAACACAAATATCAAATGCTCTTGCTAACAGGGATTTTTCTGATAAAGCGTTGTTATTTGCTACTGCTAACGATATTTTTGGCTTACTAACATCCGAACAAACTTGGAAAAAAATATTTGCACTCTTCTTTTTTGATCTATTCGGGCCAATCTATTTGCTAATCGTGCTTTATGCGGTATTTAGCTATGTATTTATTATTGCTAATGTTTTATTGATATATGTTACTGCCAAATTATTAATCGGAATGCTGTTTTTAGTTGCGCCTATTTTTATTGCATTTTTACTATTTAAAAGAACACAAGAATATTTTAACAAATGGCTCAATACCATAATTAGCTTTGCCTTGCAGCAAATATTTGTTATATTCTGTCTCAATATTTTTAATATGCTAATTTACTATATTTTCAAATTAGTATTGGGATTTAAAATTTGTTGGGATTCTGTTTGGCAAGTAAATCTTGGTGCAATAAGTTTTACTATCTTAGAATTCTGGACACCTTATGCTAATCCATCTGCTCCTAAATTAGGTAAAGATCCAAATCTTTATCAACCAGAAGCAAATGTGCCAAGTATTGTGTCGATTTTACTGCTGTGGATAATTGTTAAAATTATGAAGGACTTTATACCCAAGGTCGCTGATCTTGCTAATACTCTAGCTGAAGGAGCAGATTCTGCCGTTCGTTATACTCAATCTATTGCTGACAATTTAGAAAAACTCGAGAAGCATCCTTTTGCTCCAACAAGACGAGTTTTTGATGCATTAGGAAGTGCTTTTGGTTATAAAAATGCAAGTAGCAGATTGTTATCTTTTGGCTCAGAAAAACTATTAAATTTTGGCGGTGTTTATTCTGAAAGGCAAAAACAAGGATTTATGAAAAAAGAAGAGCAGATGCGAAAAGATAAAGCGGCGGTCATGATGGCAGGCGACGATGCTGTAGCAAAATACAAAAAAGAAAACTTGGCTGATTTTGCCAATGGCAAAAAAACTGAAAAAGATCTAAAAGCGGCAAGAATTGATGCTATGCAAGAAAAATTAGCAGATATAAGATTAGAAAGATCAGCTGGATCCAAGTCATTTGAAGAAGCGAAGGCGCAAGGCATAAAAAATGCATTAGAATTCGCAAAAGACCAAAATTTAAGTGCGAAGGAACTCAATGATTTGAAAAAATTGTTTATTAGAGAAGAGATAAATAAATTGAGACAAAAAACAGTTATGAATTACGATTTTTCTTTAAATGAAAAAGGCAAACTAAGTAGCGAATATTTTGCTAAACATGATTCTGTTGCTGGGCTCGCTTTTAGTTTAGCCAAAGAAAGATTTGAAAAAGGCGGAACTTTAACATCAACACTAGTAGAACAAGCCAAGGCCAAAAAAGAAGATGCTAAAGTATCGGAAAAAGAGGCGAGAGATGCTGGAATTGATATCAAAACTATGCCAGCAGAAAATTTTCGTCAAAATACTTGGAAAGAAAGTGCGGGAGTTGTGCTTAATACACCTCTTAAATTATCATCTGCAAAATATCAAGAATTAAGAGAAAACGGACATAATCGAATTTTATCGGCTACGGCTGGAGGTCTCGTTGGTTTTGGTGTAGCCGTTGGTGGTACTGTCGGAGGAGTTATTGGAGTCGTTGGAGCTGTTAGTGCTATCGGAATCGCCGCAGTTGCTACACCTTTTGTGGCTTTGGGGGCTACTGCTTATGGAGCTTATAGAGCTATTGGAGTCGTTAAAGACATTGGATTTGCTAGAGCTGCTCAAGCTACTAGAGTTGCTGGATCTACTGTAGCTTCTGGAGCTGCTGGAGCGTTTAGAGCCGCTGTAGATTCTGGAGCTTATAGAACTAAATATGCTTTAGTTGCTGGAGTTGTTGAGGCTTATAGAATCGCTACATCGTTTCCAAAAATTGTTGATAGCGATGTTGCGGATGGTCCTATTGCTAATGCTCCTAGTGCTTACGATATACCATACATTGGTGGCACTCCCCCAACGGCAGAAGAATCATCATCCGTTGGCAGTGCTTCCCCAACGGCAGAAGAATCATCATCCGTTGGCAGTGCTTCCCCAGCGGCAGAAGAATCGCCACCTACTAGCAGAACTCCCCCAGCGGCAGAAATTTATACTGGAGCAGGGCTCGGATTAGACCACGATGATTAATAAGTTATTGCTTTTATTAATCAAAACCATCCTTGCCAAGTATCTCCAGAATTGCCAGTTATTGTAAAAACATTAACCGCATTATGCTCAAATGGTTGCAAAAGCTTGTTGTCACCTGGTAAATCTGGAGTCATGTTGGCTGACTGCAGTATGCCCAAAACGGATTGTCTGCAATAAAAATAAGCAATTGGAAAAATTTTTTTGTAATCACTGATGTTTTTATCAACCTCTTTTTGATTGTTCCAGTCTACTTTTTTTAACTCGCTACGATATCGTAGCCTAATTTTATTGTAATTTGGATTGCTCGAGACGATGTCTGGATCTTTTTTCCAGCCATAAAACATTTTGTAAACTTCGCCACCGAATTGAGTGCCTAAACCAGATTCACAACCATGAATCCAGCCAAGTTCGTAGCCGGGAGTGCCGCCTTTTGGCATAGTGCGAAATATTCTGCCCATTGGTTTATACCAATTTTTATAGCAAGAAGATAATAAAATAATCAGGGTAAGAGCAAGAAGTTTTTGTTTCATAGTAAATCAATAACTGCTTGCTCAATATTTTGTTGCCGCATTAGGCTTTCGCCAATTAAAAAGCAGTTAATGTTATGCTGTTGAAAAAACTGAATGTCGGCTTTTGTTTTGATGCCACTTTCTGCCACTAACAAGCGATCTGCTGGCACTAATTTTGCTAAATTAACTGCGGTATGCAAATTAACTTGCAGTGTTTTGAGATTGCGATTGTTGATGCCGATCAATTTGCTACGACATTGCAGGGCGGTTTCTAGCTCCAGTTCGTCGTGAACTTCGATTAATACAGACATATTTAGATCTGTCGCTATTTGCTCTAATTCTAACAATTGTTGCTTGGAAAGCATTGCCACTATCAACAAAATACAATCAGCATTGTAAAGTTTACTTTGATAAACTTGATAAGGATCGATAATAAAATCTTTTCGCAACAGTGGTAAATTACAATACTGGCGAGCTTGTTGTAAAAAATCAAGACTGCCCAAAAAATAAGTAGCATCAGTAAGAATTGAAATACAACTAGCTCCTGCCTTTTCGTAGCTTTGAACTATGTTTTTGATTACAAAATCTTGGCGAATAAGACCAGAAGATGGCGAGCCTTTTTTGGCCTCGCAAATTAATGCGGGCTTGCTTTTTTGTAAGGAAGAAAAAAAATTATATTTGCTTGGTTGTTGACATTTTAAATTAGCACAAATAGCAGAAAGTGATTGCTCTTTTTTAAAGTTTCGCACTTCTTGTTTTTTTATGGTGGCAATTGTTTGCAGAAAATCAGACATAATTTAGATATTTTTTGCAATTTTTAGGCCAAAAAACAATAATACAAAAGTGCAACAATAAGCTATAACTTGTGCTAAAGAAGGTCGATCGATATAGCCAACAACAAAATGCAAGATTTGCCCGATTATGCTATTTTGAGGAACGGATTGCGATAAATCAAATAGCGGATCGATTATTGGTGCAAAAATAGCGGCATCAGTCCAAAAACCTGTAGCCTTGCTTGCCATAGAGCAAGCAAATAAAACCAACAGCCAAGTAGTAATCGCAAAAAAGTAGCGACTTATTTTTTTGTTAAGCAAGCCAAAATAAATAGCAAAACCAACCAACGAGCCACAAAAAACACCGATTAACAAACCTAAAACAATCGCAAAAAATGGCGATCCGGAAATGTATTGACCATAACAAAACAATACTATCTCGGCACCTTCTCGCAACATTGTTAGCAACACCACGACACTGATAGCATAAAGATGTTTTTTGCCTTTACTTACCGAATTAGTTAAATTTTTGAGCTCTGAAGAAATTGTTTTGCTGTGTTTTTGCATCCAGATGGTTGTCCAGGCTATCATAAAAGCAGTGGCGAACAAAATAAGGCCATTAAAAAACTCTTGTCCTAGACCATTGAGTGCATCGGATATTTTGTCTGTAAAATATGCCATGGCTAGCGATGCCAAAATACCCAAAAATAAGCCAATACCAATAAACAAACCTCTTTTAGCAATGCCTTTGCTTGCCGAAATAAGGATAGTAAGGATTAGGGCTATTTCGAGTATTTCGCGAAATACAACTATTGATATTTGTAGGTAAGGCATAAAAAATATTATCAATAAAACGACAATAATCTTAAAAAAAGAAAATATTATTGCAATAATTAAATTGCTATTTTTTTTTATCTAGTTTAAATTTTACTATTTAATTTTCATTAATGCAATTTATATTGAGTTTTGTCGCAACAGCCCAAAAAATATATTTTATTAAAAAAGCTTATTGATTTTATCAATGTTGTTATTGATAATAAATTTTTTAAGCCCATAGCAATTACTATAATAGTCGTTGCCATATTTTTGCAACTACAGCATTATGCTGGTTTTTTTCTTGATTACTATCAGCAGGTCAAAAAACAAAAATCTCTCACTTCTCCTGTGAAAGTCAACATTGTTAACGATAAATTTTCTTTAGATTTAAAAGAAGATCAGGTTATAGACTATGTTATCAAAAACAACGATAACTTATCTAAAATACTCAGCGATCTTGGTGCGACTAATAGCGATGCCAACTCTATTATTGAAGCAATACAAAAAGTTAAAAGCAACTACCCACTTACCGCCGGAGATGCTATTAATATAACTTATACGATAGTTTTTGATTATTCGGCAAATAATAATCAAATCCAACAAGATTCGCAGCAAAAAAATAGCGAAAAAAACAAGGTAGAACAAAAAAAATCCCCTCAAAAAAATAATAAAAATACCAATAATAAAAATACTAATAGCAAAAATACTGCCAACAAAAACAGCAAAGAAAAAATCAGCAAAAAATCACAACAAAAATCAGAAAAGCCAATCGCTAAAACAGAAGTAATAAATTCTAGCGAGACTGCTAGCAATTACATCAAACGAAATATTTATATCAGCAAAATAATTTTACCGATAGGCGATCAGCAGCAAATCATAGTCGAAAAAACGGCCACAGGCACTTATGAAGCCAAAATAAAAGAGATTAAACTCACTCTTTACAAAATGCGTTATTTTGGTGCAATTAAAAATGGTCTATTTGCCGATGGCGTTGATTCTGGCATATCTGCCAGCTCAATGATGAGCATGATCAATCTTTATGCTTATGATATCGATTTTCAGCGAGATATTCATAGTGGCGATAAGTTCGAAATGCTAGTCGAAACATTTTTTGATGAAAATGGCAAAAAAGTAAAAGATGGAGCAGTATTGTATTCGTCAATCAAGTTGCAAAGTAAACAAGTAGAAACTTATGCCTACAAAATAAACGATCGCATCGAATATTTTGATGCTAAAGGCAATTCTGTTCGTAAATCTTTACTTCGCACTCCTGTCAACGGAGCGAGAATATCTTCTGGCTTTGGTATGCGTCGCCACCCTATTTTAGGATATTCAAAAATGCACAAAGGTGTTGATTTTGCTGCTTCCGCAGGCACTCCGATATTGGCAGCAGGCAACGGAACAATTATTTATATGGGAATAAAAGGTGGTTATGGCAATTATGTGCAAATAAAGCACAATGCAGATTATTCAACTGCCTACGGACATGCAAGCAAATTTAATCGCAAGTTTACAAGCGGTAGCAAGGTTAAACAAGGTGATGTAATCGCTTATGTTGGCTCAACTGGACGATCAACTGGTCCACACTTGCATTTTGAGCTAATCTACAAAGGAACACAAGTAAATCCTAGCAAGGTCAAGGCAACATCTGGCATCAAGCTAGTTGGCAAAGATTTAGCTAAATTTGAGGCAACCAAAAAAGATATCGATAAATATCGCAACAACACCCCTAATCAATATAAGCATATTTAGCTATGAGCAATCTTACGGTAATTTTTGTAAGTTTTCGCAGTGCTGAGATAATATTATCAGCAATTGAGTCTGTATCGCAACACCAAATAATTATGGTCGACAATGCATCTGGCGATAACACTATTGAACTAATCAAAACTAATTTTCCTAAAGTTACTATAATTAGCAATACCAAAAATATTGGTTTTGGCAGAGCTAATAATTTAGCTTTACAACAAGTAAAAACTCCTTATGCTTTGGCTCTTAATCCTGATGCTCGCATTTCTGCACTAGATATAGATCGCTGCCTCAAGATAATGCAACAACATCAGCAAATCGCCCTTGCTGGCCCAATGGTTTACAATGTTGAGCTAATCGATGGTAATTTTGTTGAAAAAGGCATTTGCGGTAAAGTGAATAAAAATATGCACTTGTTCGAACAGCAAGATTATTATGTAAATCAATTCATAACTGGAGCAGGTATGTTTTTTAATATGTCGATTATGCAAAATATTGGCTTTTTTGATCAAGGATTCTTCTTATACTGTGAAGACAATGAAATTTGCAAAAGAGTGATCAAAAAAGGCTATCAAACGGCCATCATTAAAAATACCAAATTATTACATCTTGGCAGTAAATCTGCAAAAACAACTCAAGTCGAAATAAATCGTACTCATTGGCATCGCTTTGGCTGGTCAAAGCTTTATTACACTCAACTAATTTGGGGCAGGGCAGTAGCTATTTTAAAAGGCATCAGAATGCTAATTAAATTTTTATTTTTATGCTTAAGAAAACAACCAAAAACAGCCGATAAACAAGCCCTAAAAGGTGTTTTATTTTATTTATGTGGCAAAAAAGCATTTGATAATAACGACAATCCGAGAGGATAAAAATCACAAAATATAATCAAAAAATAGACCATATTTGTAAGGTCTAGGCAATTTTAGAGAGTAGAAATATTTTTATATTGCATTCGCAACAAATTTAGCATTGCTTTTAGGAGATGCCTAAAATTAGCGATAAATTTATTGACAGCAAAAAAAATAACTATAAAATTTTGTTGTTTGAAATTTAACCAAATAATTATGCAAAATATTGTTAAAATAGGCATAGCCGGCTTAGGCAATGTTGGCAAATCAGTATATCAAATTGCTAGCAAAATCAATAAAGTGCAAATCGTTGCTGTCTCAGCCAAAACCCCAAAAGATTTTATCGCCGACAACATTAAATTTTACCAAAATCCACTTGATTTAGCTTGCGATCCCGAAATAGATATAGTAATAGAGCTAATTGGTAGTTACGAAACTGCCAAACAACTAATTATTACCGCATTGCAACAACAAAAAAAAGTAATCACTGCTAACAAAGCTTTGCTGGCTACTTGCGGTTACGAGCTAGCAAATATAGCTCATCAACACAATTCAGTAATCGCTTACGAAGCGGCGGTTGCAGGCTCAATCCCAATTATCAAAAACTTTCAGCAAGGTTTTGTGGCTAATCAAATCAGCGAAATATATGCTATTTTAAATGGTACTTGCAATTTTATTCTTACCAAAATGAGCTCTGAAAAGCAAGATTTTCTGCCTGCACTTGCTTTAGCACAGCAACTTGGCTTTGCTGAATCCGATCCTACTTTTGATATCGAAGGCATCGATACCGCTCACAAAATCTGCCTACTTTCTGCACTGGCACAAAAGTGTCGCCCAGATTTTAACAATATGTATATTGAAGGCATAACCAAAATATCTGCCAACGACATTAATCTTGCCGATCAACTTGGTTATAAAATCAAGTTGTTAGCAATCTACAAGCAACAGCAATCTGGTATTCAGCAATATGTCTATCCTGCACTTGTCAAGAAAGATAGCAAAATCGGACAAGTAGATAGCTCTTATAACTGCATTTTAACTAAGGGCAATTACTTCGATTATAACTTTATCGTTGGTAGAGGCGCAGGGGGCGATCCTACTGCATCAGCGGTAATAGCAGATTTATTCGATCTAATCAACGGCACTTATAGCTCCAATCTTTTTTCTTGCAAACCAGCGGATCTGCAAAATGCCAATATTTTGCCAATTAAGTCAAGAGTAGGCAACTATTTTATTCGCCTTGATATTGATAGAGCCAATGGTTTATATGATTTATCTACAATTTTCGAAGGCAAAATAGAATGCAAGCAAGCTAGTTTTATTGATCTGGGTAACAACAAAATTGCTTGCGGTATTATTACCGATACTGCAACCGAACAAGCCATCATCAATATTCTCGAGCTTCTCGACAAAACTTTTGTCATTGCTGCCAAATTTATCAGAATTGAAGATATTGATTTTTAATATGTCGCACTTTATTCTTGAGCTCTATTGCGAAGAAATACCAGCAAGAATGCAGCAAAATGCAGCTACTAATCTTGCTAATATCGCCAACGAGATCTTAACAAAAAACAACCTCAACTACACCAACCTAAATACACACATCAATTGCAATCGTATTTTTTTGCAAATCAGCAATATTGCCAATCAACAAGCCAACAAAATCGTCAAAAAAACAGGGCCGCAAATCAATGCTAATCAAGCCTCTATCGATGGTTTCCTCAAGGCAAATAAGTTGCAAAGCATAAGCGAATTACAAGTTGAAAACGGCTTTTTTGTATTATATCTCAAGCAAAATCAAAGCGATAATCAGCAAATTATCAGCAAATCTATGCCATTAATTTTGCAGAAAATGCAAAATGTATGGGATAAAACTATGCCATTTAACGGTATTAACTGGGTTCGTCCAATCAGAAATATTTTGGCATTGTTCAACAATAATATAGTTTCTTTTGAATTTGCTGGCCTAGCTAGCAACAATACTTTATTTATCGATAAATTTACCTCTATCAATATTGCTAATACCGACCAATATTTAAGCACTCTCAAGAATAATTCAATTATTCTTGATTTTAATGAGCGATGCGATTATCTTAATAAGCAACTACAACAACTAGCCACTAAACACAATATTAACTTAATCAATGACCCGCAATTGCTTGTCGAAGTGGCTGGTTTAAGCGAAAAGTTTGCAGTTTTACCAGCGACAATTAGGCCAGAGTTCTTGCAATTGCCAGCAGAAGCCTTGATTTTAACTCTTAAAAATAATCAAAAATATTTTTTAGGCAATTGCAATCAAGGTAAATTGGCTGGCACTTTCTTGTTTGTGACCAATCAACTCAATGCTGCCAATCATAACAAAATCATTGCTGATAACGAAAAAGTAGTCAATGCCCGACTCACTGATTTAGCTTTTTTTATCGATGAAGATTTAAAAATACCGCTGTATAATCGCCTCGAATCCCTCAAAAAAATCACCTTTCATCAACAATTAGGCACGGTATTTGCTAAAGTGCAACGAATCAAAGACAATGCTAAATTTATCTCTGTTTTTATACCGCATTGTCAACTTAATCTTATTGATACCGTCGTCAATTTGGCAAAAGCAGATCTAACAACCAAAGCGGTAAGCGAAATGCCAGAATTACAAGGTAAGATCGGCTCTTTTTATGCTACCAAACAAGGCGAAAGTGTAGTTGTTGCCGAGTCGATCTATCAACATTATTTGCCGATATCAATTAATTCTGCCTTGCCATCGCAACCTGTTGCGATTGCTATTAGTTTGGCAGATAAAATCGATAATTTGCTAGGATTTTTTATTATTGGCAAAAAACCAACCAGCTCCAAAGACCCGTTCGCCCTTCGTCGACAAGCTATAGCACTGATTCGCCTTATTTATCAACATAATTTGCAATTGCCTCTTGAGCTTATTTTTGATAAAGCTTTTTACAACTTCGATCGCCATATTTTTGCTGAGCAGAATCAGCAAAAAAAATGCAAAAATTTTAAAGCCGAAGTATTGTCTGAGCTCAAAAAATTTATTATCGAGCGACTAAAAGTTTTTGCTAAAGAACAACTTAATATTCCTTTTGCTCTACAGCTCGATAACAAAAAACTCAACATTGCCAATGTCTTAAACGATGCCGTTGCTTTTGTTAATCTTGGCGACAAGGGGCAAATGCTGATAAATGCTTATAAAAGAATCAGCAATCTCGGTCTCAACCAAGAGCAAGCAAAATTTACCAGCAAAGTAAAATGCACTCTTGAGCTAGAAAAATTATTATTGCAAGCAACTATCAATATCAAAAAATCTCTTTCAATCAACAGTGGCAATGCTTTGCCAATGCTAGGCGATCTTGCCGATCTGCTCCAAAACTTTCTTGACAACATCTTGATTAACGACAGCGATAAAAACAAAAAAAATGCTCGCCTAGCTTTAATCAATAATGTGTTGTTTTTATTTGCAAAAATTATACCGTTCATCAAAAATGTTACTTAGTTCGTATTTTTTACCCACTCTCAAAGAAAGCCCGCTCGAAGCATCGGTTGCTTCGCATCAACTCATGATTAGAGCAGGAATGATTCGTCAAACTGCTCTTGGTATTTACAGCTGGCTACCGCTAGGTTTAAAAGTCTTGCGAAAAGTCGAAAACATTATCAGAACTCATCTCAATCAAGCTGGTTTGCACGAAATATTAATGCCAACCATTCAGCCGGCAGATTTATGGCTTGAGTCGGGTCGCTATAATGCTTACGGCAAAGAAATGCTTCGCATCAAAGATCGCCATGATCGTGATTTGCTTTATGGGCCAACTCACGAAGAAGTTGTTACTGATTTATTTCGCAACAATATTTTCTCTTACAAAGACTTGCCTAAAAACCTATATCAAATTCACTGGAAGTTTCGTGACGAAATTAGGCCTAGATTTGGCTTGATGCGAGGCAGAGAATTTTTGATGAAAGATGCTTATTCGTTTGATCTTGATTATGAATCAGCCAAAAAAACCTATAATTTAATGTATTCGACTTATTTTGCTATTTTTAGAGCTATGGGGCTTAAACCAATCGCTTTAAGGGCAGATACTGGGGCAATAGGTGGCGATTTATCGCATGAGTTTCATATTTTGGCAGATACGGGCGAGAGTGCCATTTTTTACGACAAAAAATTCGATGCAATTGATGCTGATTTTGATCTAGACAAAATGCAACAAATATATGCTATGGCAGACGATTTACACATTGCCGACAAATGCCCAGTATCACCAGCAGATTTGGTGGCAAAAAGGGGCATAGAAGTTGGGCATATTTTTAATTTTGGCTCCAAATACTCGCAAAGTATGCAGGCAACAGTGCTTAACAAAGACGGTATCAAAATATATCCAAATATGGGTTCTTATGGCATTGGAGTTTCGCGAGTGGTGGCGGCAGCAATTGAGGCGAACCACGACGAAAAGGGCATTATTTGGCCTAAACAACTTGCTCCGTTTGATGTTGTATTAATCAATATCAAGCCAAACGATACAAAATGCACAGAAATTTGCAATCAACTTTATGCTACTTTAC
>Ga0214923_10003717_pt1 | contig 18964 bp, 14 predicted proteins | sample LL1510_MetaG_FD_177993 | JGI IMG/M metagenome (GOLD analysis project Ga0214923, IMG submission 177993) | Freshwater microbial communities from Lake Lanier, Atlanta, Georgia, United States - LL-1510 | ecosystem: Environmental > Aquatic > Freshwater > Lake | place: USA: Georgia | collected...
TGGTCAGGTGACAATTTTGAAAACCGTGAGTCTTTTAGCTCTGGCTGGATTTGGCTTTATTTATAGAACTCGATTTATTGCAAAGCTCAAAGAAAAGAGTGCAGGTTTTTTCAAACTGGTGACTCTGGAATTTTTGATTTTTGGTTTGGCTATTGGACTAGGAACAGCCTTAGCCAGAACTCCTAATCCAGTTTCTGATTACCCATTTGGTGATCTAACTCCAGCGGAGATCCTCACTGGCTCAAAGCTACCCCCGGAACCGAATGCCTGGTCATGGCTTACTGTTTGGAAACCAGATTTGCTTTGGAGCTTGATTTGCCTTGCCCTAATTGGTTTTTATCTTGCCGGTGTTATCAGGCTTTCTAAACGTGGAGATAAGTGGTCGGCTGGCAGAACAGCATCTTGGATCGGCGGTGATTTGCTGCTGTTTTATGTTACGAACGGGTATTTCAATCTCTATGAACAGTATCTGTTTAGTGCCCACATGCTTTCACATATGATTCTCACCATGGGTGTTCCAGTATTGCTGGTGCCTGGCGCTCCAGTGACACTAATTGCTCGGGCAGTTCGAAAACGCAGTGACGATTCTAGAGGGGTTAGAGAGTGGGTGCTTTGGGCGGTGCACACTAAATATGCTCAGTTCATCGCCCACCCGATTGTTGCTGCGGTTATATTTGCAAGCTCACTGATTATTTTCTATTTCACACCAGTGTTTGGCTGGTCAATGCGAGAGCACCTGGGGCACCAGTGGATGATTGTTCATTTTGTGATCACCGGCTATCTATTTGTTCAGGCGCTAATTGGTGTTGATCCAGGACCTAAGCGCTTAGGTTATCCGCAACGATTAATGCTGCTGATCGGCACGCTAGCTTTTCACGCATTCTTTGGTTTAGCCGTAATGAATGGTCAGACACTGCTGCTACCAGACTGGTTTGGAGCTATGGGCAGAACCTGGGGTGACCCACCGCTTATGGACCAGCAGATTGGTGGAGCTATTGCCTGGGGCGTTGGTGAGATACCAACGGCAATCCTGACGCTATTTGTTGCTATCAGTTGGGCTCGAAGCGATCAGCGTGATGCAAAACGTTTAGACAGGGCAAGCGATAGAAGCGGGAATGCCGATGTCTCGGAATACAATGAGTGGCTTGAACGAATAAATAAAGGTAAGTAGTTGTCGGAAATTAAGCTCTCTAAAGAGCAATTAGCGTTGTTTGAATACATCGAAAAAGATGGTCAAACCGTCTTTGTCACCGGTCGTGCCGGCACAGGCAAATCCACGTTACTGAGCTATCTCAGAGATAACACCGAACAAAATGTTGTGGTTTGTGCTCCCACCGGGGTTGCTGCCTATAACGTGGGTGGAATCACCATTCACTCACTTTTTGGATTTCCTTTTGGAGTGCTAACTGCAAGCGATGTTGCAAGACATCTGAGTAGAAGAGCCAGAGATGTTCTAAAGAGCATCGATATGCTCATCATCGACGAAGTGTCGATGGTTTCAGCAAATCTAATGGATGCCATTGATGTTGCACTCAAAGCCGCTAGAGGAAGACCGAAGGTTCCCTTTGGTGGCTGCAAAGTAGTTATGTTTGGTGACCCATACCAGTTGGCTCCAGTTCCAGCTCGAGGTCAGGAGCTTGCGCAACTGGTTGAAATGGAATATCGCTCGCAGTGGTTTTTTGATGCCAAGGTTTGGCTTAGTGAGCGCATGGAAATATTCGAACTGGTTGAAATCTTCAGACAGCGCGATCCCAAGTTCAAGAGCTTACTGAATCACATCAGAGTCGGTGAAGTAGATCAGAGCATCGTGGATGAAATCAACAATGCGGGTAATCGCTTCCCACCGCATGAAGATGTAATAAGGCTGGCGACCGTAAACAACATTGTTGATGCAGTGAATGCTAGTCGCTTAGAAAAACTGGATACCGAATCAAGAGTTTTCGAAGCAGCATTTGCTATGGGTGATGCGTCAGCATTTAACAACGCTCTGCCAGCTGAATATCAACTGCACCTGAAAATTGGTGCGCAGGTTATGTTTATCAAAAATGATGATCAAAAACCGACTAAGAACTCTGAGGGAGTTATGTCTTGGCGCTGGGTCAATGGAACAATCGGTAAGGTAATTGCATTTGGTGAGGGTAATCAGGTTTTAGTTGAAGCTGATGGTGAAGTTCACACGGTTGGCATGAGCACTTGGCAGAAGGTGCGCTACTTGGTTGAAGAAGAATTCAATGAAGGAACTGGAAAGTTTGATGAAACTCTAGTTCCAGAAGTATTGGCTGAATTCAAACAGATTCCTCTGCGATTGGCTTGGGCTGTGACAGTGCACAAATCTCAGGGGCAAACCTACGATGAAGTAATTGTTGATATGGGCTCTGGAGCATTTTCTTCAGGGCACACCTATGTTGCACTCTCCAGAGTTAGATCGCTAGAAGGTCTGTATCTGACTAAACCGATACGGCTGAAAGATATCCAGGTTGATCCAGCCGTGATTGAGTTTATGGGTCAGGCTAGATCGCCAATCATCGAAGATCCACTAGGAATTTAGCCACCAGTTAATTGGATGCTCAACCCTAGCTCCCCACCAAGATTCCTTATGCCCAGTGCCGGGGTAGATCTCGGCCTTGTATTGCTTGTCTCTAACCCAACCAGCTTTGTCCATCGCTTCAACAAAGTTGTAGTGCCAGGTGTAGTAGCTGGCATCTAGTTCCTCGGTTCCAACATCGCTATAGAGTCGGACATTTCTTGGTAATCCAGCAACCAGGTGATCAATTAGTTCCTGATGCCCAAGTGGCCAGGCGGTTGATAGCCCAAGTGCTGTCCCGAAAACTTCTGGGTGTCTAGAAACCCCATAGATTACAGCCAGTCCACCGAGTGATGCACCAATCTGAGCTGTTCTAGAAGGATCCAGTTTGAGGTTGTAGCGTTTAGCAAGTTCTGGCACTAGGCGCAGAGCGAGCATGTCTTGGTAATCATTGGCAGCGTAAACCAGATTTTCTGGTTTCATGATTGCGCCAAGGTTTTCCAGCATGTGTGGTCTTGGCTTCAAGATGTCTTCCGGAGCTAACTCAGCCATTCGCTGATTATCATCCACTCGATACACACCCACGATTATTGGCAACTTACCAGTTTTCGAAACAATTCTTCCAGCGGCTATTGCCTCGGGGATACCCCAGTTTTGATGATTCCAGGTTTGGCTTATATCCAGCAGGAAGTTTGCTCCATCATGAGCAATTAGTAGCGGTGTATCCGGGAAAACATCCTTTGGAATCCAAACATCAATTCTTCTTCCTTCAAATACAAAGTCTTCGAGTCTTCCACCAGCTAGCTCTCTTTCACCAACAACCGCATGAAAAGTTTTTCTGTCATTGGTCACATAGTTTTCCTTCCTCTGCTTAGCAAGGTGCAGTTCACGCATACCTAGGAAGAAGGGAAAGACAAAAGCAATAGCGGATACGAATCCAGCAAGAATGTAGAGATAGACCCGCTTCATGCCGATTCTTCTTGATTCAAAGACCATAAATGGCACAGCAGCAAAGGCGGTCAGTAGTAGATCTAAAGCAAGCACCCAGTCCGCATTGTTACCAAACCAAGAACCGAAGAAGTCTTCACCTCGCAGAATGGCTATCGTGTTGAAATACCAAGCGGTAATTAAGCCGATGGCTGAAACTGTGAAAAAGAACAAAGCTTTTTTATTCATCATTTTCTTTCCGAGGTAAATACTTTAGACTGAGGTGTCTATGCGTCCTCTAAGTAATTTTGTCATTCGCCACAGCAAACTAGCCCTCTTTGGCTTTGTTGGGCTGGTCCTACTTTCTCTAATCGGTGGTTTACAAGCCTTTGGCAACCTAAAAGGCGGTGGCTATAACGACCCAAATGCTCAATCAAGCAAAGTCACTGAGATCCTAAAAACAGACTTTAAGCAGGATGACCCAGAGGTAATCCTGATTGTCGATTTCAATCGAAGCACCGAGGATGTTCAATCCCAAGAAAGTGCGAACCTAATCACCTCTGCTCTTCTAGAAACAGATGGTGTCAATAAAGTTTCTTCATACTTCACCCTGGGTAGACCAGAAACCCTGCGGTCTGCAGATGGCAAGGCAATCTACATGTTTGTCAAACTCGATGACGATGCCAAACAGGCCAAGGTCGCTGAAACGATTGCCGATGAAATTGGTGGAAACAAATTCGGTGCAACAATTTACGTTGCAGGTTGGGCTCCGATAACTGCTGAGATAAATCACGTTATTGAACAGGATCTTGTTCGAGCAGAGTCGGTAGCTATTCCGCTGGTGATCCTGCTGATGATTTTTGTATTTGGCTCTGTTGTCGCAGCTGGATTACCGCTGATGATCGCAGGTCTTACCATCCTCGGTTCATTCTTCTTTATCTGGCTTTCATCACTATTTACGGACACCTCAACATTTTCTGTGAACCTGATTACCGGTTTAGGTTTGGGGCTCGGGATTGATTACGCCCTATTGATGGTGAACCGTTTCCGGGAAGAAAGACACAAAAATCTAACCGTCGCTCAATCGGTGGAAAACACTATCCTTAGCGCAGGTCGCACAGTCTTCTTCTCGGGTGTCACTGTAGTTCTAGTAATGGTTTCACTGAATTTCTTCCCGCAGTATTTCTTGAAATCATTTGCTTTCGCCGGTGTAGTCTCTGTGTCGCTAGCTGTTGCGGCAGCACTCATTGCTCTACCGGCACTACTAAACCTGGTTGGTGACAACATCAATCGTTGGCCACTGTTTAGGCACCGTGCTCCAAAGGACCACGGCTTCTGGGAGAAATTAGCAAAGTTTGTTATGCGTCGACCAGTCAGCATCATTCTGGTTACCCTGATTGGGCTAGGTTCACTGGCTGCCCTGGGTATGAATGTGAAGCTGGGGCAAGTCGATGACAGAATCCTGCCCAAGGATAACCGTGTAGTTGTGGCAACTAATCAGATCCGTGATCGATTTGATGGTCGCGAGGGTTCTCCAGTTGAGATCTTGATTCCAGAATCAACTGGTAAAGATATCGAGCAGGTTGCTAAAGATTTATCCAAGACAGAGAACATAACCAGGGTTGAAACAGCCACAGGTTTCTATGTCGATGGTGCGCTGGTTGCCCCATTCCCAAGACCTGATCTTGAAACTAACAATTACGCAAGAGTGATTGCGATAGCCGACGTTGAACCTAGAAGCCCCGATGGTGAAAGCCTTACCCGCTCAATTCGCGCTATCGATGCGGACTTCATTGTTGGTGGATCGGCTGCAATCTATACCGATTCACTGGCGGGTATTACCAACAACCTCCCAATTGCTGTGACCTGGATAATGCTGACCACCCTTATTTTGCTATTCCTATTTACCGGTTCAATTCTGTTGCCAATCAAGGCAGTGCTTCTCAACTTCATGTCACTGTTTGCCACGATGGGCTTTTTGGTTTGGGTATTCATGAACGGCAACCTGCAGTGGTTGATTGGCGATTTCGCCACCACTGGAACAATCGATTCTTCTTCACTGGTGCTAGTTGCAGTAATAAGTTTTGGTTTGTCGATGGACTATGAACTGTTCCTCCTATCTCGCATAAAGGAGCAACACGATGCCGGATTGAACACCATTGACTCGGTCGCTATAGGTTTGCAACGCAGTGGAAGAATCATCACAACAGCAGCATTAGTATTGGCGGTTTCATTCGCCGCTTTTGTTTCCAGTGGCGTAAGCATCATGAAGATGCTTGGGCTTGGAATTGCATTTGCTGTATTACTTGATGCAACTGTGATTAGAGCACTCTTGGTTCCAGCTTTGATGAGATTATTTGGTGAAGCTAACTGGTATGCACCTAAGTGGATGAAGTGGATCCAACGCAAAGTTGGACTAGAACACTAATTACTTATTCAGATCTTTTTTGATGTGTTCAGCAAGTTTGCTGGTAAGTCTCAAATATTCGAGCATCTCTTCTTCAGTAAAGACTGAGAACAACTGAGACATCATTTTTTCGTGCTTAGGCATTAACTGTTTGGCTAATTCCTCGGCCTTAGGACTTATTGAGATTATGTATACGCGCTTATCCAATGGAGATGCTTGCCTTAGGACCATGTCCTCTTTTTCCAAGCTATCGACCAGTCTGGTGATGGCTCTCGGTGTGACATCAAGTAGTTCGGCAGCTTCACCCATAGTCAGCGATTTATGTCTGCCAAGGATTGCCAAGAGCATTAGCTGAGGCGCTGATCCGTGCCAGTGACTATCGACATTTCTTTCTAGCCATCTAGAAAACAGGTGAGAAAGCCTCAGTGTGACAGCGGCTGCTAAGGGACCCCGCTTAGCTTTCGGAACCTTTTTGAGCGATTCAGGCTCACCTTCGAAGACCCGCTTGATTTTTTCAGGTGGGCTGATTCGCTCATCACGATTACGCATAGTCTCTATTTTGCCCTAGACACCAGGCTCAAGAAGACCCGCTCAGATAGAAAAGACAAGGTAACCTTTTCATTATGTTGATGTCAGACCGCGATATAAGAAGTCAAATTGAGCAGGGCCGAATCGGCCTAGAACCACTGGAAATGGGTTTATTGCAACCTTCCAGCATGGATGTCAGATTGGACAGGTTCTTCAGACTCTTTGATAACCACAAGTATGCCTTTATCGATCCAGCGGAAGAGCAACCAGAACTAACTAGGCTCATTGAAGTAAAGTCTGACGAACCTTTCATCCTTCACCCAGGTGAATTTGTTCTAGGTTCAACCTATGAGTTTGTTTCTCTCCCTGATGACATCGCAGCCAGATTAGAAGGGAAGTCTTCCTTGGGAAGACTGGGGCTGCTCACTCACTCCACTGCAGGTTTTGTTGATCCAGGATTCAGAGGTCACGTGACACTGGAACTATCAAATGTTGCGACATTACCAATCAAACTGTGGCCGGGTATGAAAATCGGTCAGCTCTGCTTCTTCCAGCTTTCAAGCGCTAGTGAAACACCATACGGTAGCGCTAAATACAACAGCAGATATCAGGGCCAACGAGGACCAACTGCTTCACGCTCATTCCTCAACTTCTATAAAACAGATGTTGGCAATGAACCGCTAGAGCAATCCAACTAATCAATCACCTTAGGTCTTGGGTGAACTCTTAGGAGTAGGAAGAGTCCAACTGTAAGAATCAAAACGATTCCCCAAATTCCATAAACAGTTGTGTTGCCCTGAACTCCAGCTTGAACTGCAGCCCAGATGCTAATCGCCCACAGTGAGCCTGATAAGAATGAGACCGCCCTACCGGTGAACTGGTAGAGACCAAATACTTCACCTTCACGACCAGTAGGTGTGAAACGAGAAACAAATGTTCTACTCGATGCTTGCGCGGGTCCAACAAATAGCGAGAGTGTTAGACCAAAGATCCAGTAGGCGATAGCACCCCAGGAGCTGAAAATAAAGACACAACTTCCCGCAAGTATCAAACCAATTAGAGAACCGATAATCACTGAGCGTGAACCAATTCTGTCATCAAGAACACCACCGAGTGCTGCACCAATTCCGGCAACTATATTTGCTGCAACACCATAAAAGATGATTGATGATTGATCAAAACCAAAAGCGAGTGTTCCTAATACCGCACCAAAAGTGAACACACCAGCTAGACCATCGCGATAGATAGCACTTGAGATTAGAAACTTTAGAGTCTCTGGTGCTTGCTGGCGAAGAGTCTTTAGTTGAGCCCATAGTTTTCCATAAGAAGCCGCAATTGATTCCTTTTGAGCATTAGCCTTCTTAGGAATCTCAGGAACAAAAAGCATCAGTGGAATGGAAAACACTAAAGTCCAGATGGCGCAGAAAACAAATATTGCTCTGATGTTTAGTGAATCATCAGTTGGAATAACTGGATTGTCTGGGAGAACAAATGCAACTAGCGAAACCATCAGCAGGATGATTCCACCAACGTAACCAAGTGCCCAAGCGAAACCCGAAATCTTTCCGATGTTAGATTCTTTGGTAACACCTTTGAGCATCGCGTAGTAATTTATGAAGGCAGATTCTTGAACAACTGATCCAAGAGCGTAAAGAACTAAACCGAATAAGAAGAACTCCGCTTTAGGTTCAACAAAGAATGATGCCGCCATGATAGCCACCAGAGTGAACGTATTAGCAACGAGCCAAAACTTTCTTCGTCCGTTTTCGTCAGAGCGACGACCTAGCACTGGAGCAATTAGAGCCAAAACCACACCGGCGATGGCCGTTGCCCAACCAATAGCTTGATCTGGATTCTGGGCTGTCGTCGCCACGGCTCCTGCCAGGTACACCGGGAAGATGAAGGTCTGCATGATGGTGGGGTAGGGCTGTTCCGCCCAGTCCCAAAGCATCCAAGAAAACGTTTTTAGTTTTGAGCTCGAGTTCGTCATAGCCCCTAGTTTGGCGGTAAAAAGGGCTATTTGCGCGGCAATTTTGGCAACAATTCACTACCAGTTAGCCTTGAGCGAACTTGAGTCGAGATGACTCAACATTACTTGACATGTCCTAAGGATTAAGTGAAACTTGAGTCAACAAGGCTCAAGTTTGAGCCTAGATGATTGCGGCCCAGCAAGGGCGAATCTATATAAGGAGAACAAATAAATGGCACGAGCAGTAGGAATTGACCTGGGAACCACTAACAGCGCGGTAAGCGTCTTGGAAGGTGGCGAGCCCACAGTTATTGCTAACGCGGAAGGCTTCAGAACCACCCCATCTGTTGTGGCTTTCACCAAGGATGGTCAGGTGCTAGTTGGTGAGACCGCTAAGCGTCAGGCAGTAACCAACGTCGATAGAACGATCTCATCCGTCAAGCGTCACATGGGAACCACCTGGAGCTTTGACGTAGATGGCAAAAAATACACCCCGCAGGAGATCTCATCTCGTATCTTGATGAAACTGAAGAGAGATGCAGAGACCTATTTGGGTGAACCAGTAACCGATGCAGTAATTACCGTACCGGCATACTTCAATGACGCAGAGCGTCAAGCAACTAAAGAAGCTGGTGAAATCGCTGGCCTTAATGTTTTGCGTATCATCAACGAACCAACCGCTGCAGCTCTTGCATATGGTTTGGACAAGGGTAAAGAAGACGAACTAATCCTGGTCTTTGACCTTGGTGGTGGAACCTTTGACGTATCTCTTCTTGAAGTTGGTAAGGACGATGGATTCTCAACCATTCAGGTTAAAGCAACCGCGGGTGATAACCGTCTTGGTGGAGATGACTGGGACTCCAGAGTCGTTGAACACCTGACCAAGAAATTCAAGGACACCACTGGTGTTGATGTTTCAAAAGACAAAATTGCACTGCAAAGACTAAAAGAAGCTGCAGAGCAGGCTAAGAAAGAACTTTCTCAGTCAATGTCAACCACAGTTCAGCTACCATACCTCTCGCTAACCGAGAATGGTCCAGCTAACTTGGATGAGACAATCACCAGAGCACAGTTTGAGCAGATGACCTCAGATCTCCTTGAGCGCACCAAGAAACCATTCAACGATGTAATCAAAGAAGCTGGAATTAAAGTTTCAGATATTGATCACGTTGTTTTGGTTGGTGGATCAACTCGCATGCCACAGGTTGCCGAACTAGTGAAGCAACTAACCGGTGGTAAGGAACCAAACAAGGGTGTCAACCCTGATGAGGTTGTTGCTGTTGGTGCATCACTGCAAGCAGGTGTGCTAAAGGGTGAGCGTAAAGATGTTCTCTTGATTGACGTCACTCCACTATCTCTAGGTATTGAAACCAAGGGTGGAATCATGACTAAGTTGATTGAGCGTAACACCGCAATTCCAACTAAGCGTTCAGAGGTGTTCACCACAGCTGATGACAACCAACCTGCAGTTAGCATCCAGGTCTTCCAAGGTGAGCGTGAGTTCACTCGTGATAACAAGTCACTTGGAAACTTTGAACTAACCGGTATTGCACCAGCACCTCGTGGTATCCCTCAGATTGAAGTCACCTTCGACATCGACGCAAACGGTATCGTTCACGTGTCTGCTAAAGACAAGGGAACCAACAAAGAGCAGTCGATGACCATCACCGGTGGATCTTCACTTTCTAAGGAAGACATCGAGAGAATGGTGCGCGATGCAGAAGAGCACGCCGCGGAAGACAAGAAGCGTCGTGAAGAAGCTGACACTCGCAACCAGGGTGAGCAAATGGTTTATCAGATTGAGAAGTTAATCAAGGATAACGACCAGAAGCTTTCCGAGGAGATCAAGACCGAGGTTCAGGCTGACGTTGATGCCCTCAAGACAGCTCTTGCTGGAGAAGACTTTGATGCAGTGAAGAGCTCGATTGAGAAACTAAACCAGTCTCAGTCAAAGCTCGGTGAGGCTATCTATGCCGCTGCTTCCCAGGAAACCCCAGCCCAAGAAGCTTCCAGCGAAGACGTCGTCGACGCTGAGGTCGTTGAGGAAGAGGAAACCAAGTAATGTCGGACGAGTTTGAGTCGGCACCGGAAGGTGCCGACTTACCGACCGATCCGCTGGATCAGGAACTAGCTGATCTGGTTGAAGAGGTTGGGCCTATAAGTAAGGAAGCGGAGCTGGAGGCAGACCTGAAGCGCATTTCTGCCGAGTTCACCAACTACAAGGCGAGAGTTGAACGCGACAGGGATGTGTCACGGAACTTTGCAATTGCTGAAGTCTTTAGAGCACTGCTACCTGCCCTTGATGATTTGGCCTTAGCTGAATCACACGGTGATTTAGAAGGATCACCGTTACAGGCGGTTGCTTCGAAGATTCGTGCAGCGGGAGATAAGTTCGGCTTGGTTTCTTTTGGAGCCAAGGGTGAAGTTTTTGATCCAGAAAAACACAATGCTCTGCTTCAAACTCCAAATGCGGAAGTGAAGGAAACAGTGCTTGCTGATGTTGTGTCAGCCGGATATATGCTTGGCGATAAGTTGATTCGTCCAGCGATGGTTGCTGTTTTCATTCCAGAAGAGAAGTGATCTAGATGGCAAGTCAAGATTGGTTAGAAAAAGATTTCTATAAAGTTCTTGGCGTAGCTAAAGATGTTTCTGATGCGGAACTTAAAAAGGTTTATCGAAAGCTAGCCAGGAAGTATCACCCCGATTCAAATCCGGGTGATGCCAAAGCTGAAGCTAAGTTCAAAGAAATAACTGAAGCCTATTCGGTGCTATCCGATCAGGAGCAGCGTAAAGAATACGATGCCATTAGAGCTATGGGTGGCGGAGCAAGATTTACCGCGCCTAATGGTGCAGGTGGTCAATCCGCTCAAGGATTTGAAGATGTCTTTGCAAATCTCTTTGGTGGTCGCGGAGGCTTTGGTGGTTTTGGAGGATTTGGTGGACCGATTCCCGGTAATGACCTAACTGCTGCAACTTCAATACCTTTTATTGATTCAGTAAATGGCACCACGATAAAACTCTCCTATGAAGGACTAGCTCCAATCAATGCAAAGATTCCAGCTGGCGTTATGGATGGGCAAAAGATTAAGTTGCGTGGCAAAGGTCAGCCATCACCAAATGGTGGCCCAAATGGAGATCTGATCATCACCGTAAATGTGAAACCACATCCGGTATTTAGTCGTGATGGCAACAACCTTCGAGTGACCGTACCCATTACATTTGCCGAAGCAGTTCTAGGAGCAACCATTCAGGTGCCAACCCTGGGTGGCGACCCAGTGAAGCTAAAAGTTTCACCAAACACACCAAACGGAAGAGTGCTAAGGGTTAAAGGTAAAGGCGTCCAGTCAAGCAAAGGTGTGGGCGATCTTCTAGCAACGGTTGAAGTTTTAGTTCCGGCACACATCTCTGACAAGGCAGCTAAGGCTTTGAAGGAGTTTGATGAGTTATTGCCCGCTGAAGATCCGAGAGCGGATCTGATTAACAGAGCAGGACTTCTGTAGTGGAAAATATTGACCCAGACTTCCCCTTTTTGACCATCGCGGCAGCCGCTGAACTAGCCCGAATGCATCCTCAGACGCTAAGGCAGTATGACCGCATGGGGTTGGTCAAGCCTTCAAGAACCTCCGGACAGTCGCGCAGGTATACCCTGCGCAACGTGGCTCAGCTGGCTGAGGTGGCCAAACTATCGCAGGAGGGTGTTTCTCTGGTGGCGATAAAGCGCATTCTTGAATTGGAGAACCTAAATTCTAAGTTGCGCCAGGAAAACATCCAGCAACGGAAAATTATTGAAAAGCTGCTTGCCAGCAAAGCCGGGGCTAGGGTTTTTGCGGTGGGCGAGGCCGAAACCGTAATTTTGCCAAGTGGCAAAAGACCAAAGCGATCCACGGCTGTTGTCCTTTGGCGACAACGCTAAAAATAGCGATTCTTTAGAATCTTTTTGGTTCAAGTTATCTCGGTTGAGGTTATTTGTTAACTTTCGTTCGGTTGCCTACCTCTGTTGCTTCAAATTCCTCCTCTGTCATAATTACCAGATTGGATTACTGAATGAAATCTCGCTTCTCTGTCAGATTGCTAGTATCAACTCTAATTTTTGGGTTATCTGCAATCTCACTAACTTCAACTGCAAATGCCCTCACCACATACACGGTGCCTGGCGCTCCCACCAATGTTACTGTTACCGCTGCAGAAGGTGGTTTCAATGTTTCTTGGTCCGCACCAAGCTCGGACGGCAACACCGCCATTACTAATTACGTCGTTGATGGTGGGCTTGGCACCTGCGTAACTAACGTTCCAGGCAATCAATTTACGGCTTTCGTCCCAGCAGTTAACTCTTCCGCCCAGAAGTTTACAGTTCGGGCAGTTAACTCTCAGGGATTCGGTTCCGCCTCCACTGAGAGCAGTTCGGTCGAGCCTAACCCGGCAAGAGATGGACTACTTAGTGTTAGCGTCGATGGCTTTGTGAGAAGTTCTGGTGTTGCGATCAGCAACCTAAACAGACTTTCTACAAAGTACTCCACCTATTTAGGAACAGTCCCTACCACCACTGGTAAAGGTGCTTGGTTACTGGCCACAGGTAACCGTGTGCTCAACGTCGGTGATGCAAGCGCACAAAACATTTCCTTTGCTGATCGCGCCATCCAGATGGTTCCTTCATACAACGGACTCGGTTTTCACCTCATTGGAGCTACCGGATTGGTATACAGCTCAACCAATGCACCGACAATATCTGCAACAGCTCAACGATCTGTAGTAGTAGTCGGTGGTGCAGCAAGTAAAACGGGCATCTGGCTGGTATCAGCCTCTGGTAAGGTAATCGGTTTGTCTGGAGCTGAAAGCGGCTCATTGCCAAATGGAAGATATTCACGCGTCGTGCCACGAGCAACTGGTGAAGGCTTCTGGGCAATAACCACCTCTGGAGCTGTGAAGAGCTTCGGTGATGCACCGGATATTTCCACTTTGATTACCGGAAAGATCAAGGACACCGCACTGGCTAAAAACGGCAAGGGGTTCTACGCTCTTATGTCCACTGGTTCGGTAATTTCTCTGGGCGATGTCCCTGCTCCGCTAGTGACTAGTGTGGCTCGAGGCGCAGCCCTGGTGAACCTGGCTCCAATATCTGAAGTTAAGGACCTGATTGTTAATTCGTTCAGTGACTTCCACGGAGCTCTTGACTACACCAAAACTACTAGCGCTGGCCAGGATGTATATACCAACGGTTCTCCGGTTTTGGCTTCCATTTTCAGTCAGGCCAGAGCGAACCACCCAGCTACATTCACCTTCTCAAGCGGTGACAACTGGGGTGCGGCTCCACCACTGTCAACAGTGTTTGAAGAGATGCCATCGGTTGAAGCTTTGAACCACATGGGAGTCGATGCTTCAACTTTCGGAAACCACGAGCACGACCGAACTCTGAGCCACGTCAACCAGACCATTGCTGCTTCAAACTATCGCTGGGTTGTTTCCAACTACTCATCGCTGAATGAATTAACTGCTAGCAACACGAATGGCCTTAAAACCGCTCCTTGGGCCATCATTGAGCGCGGCGGAGTAAAGGTCGGCGTTATTGGTCTAAACACTCCTGAAACCAAGGAGGTAGTCTTCCCAGGCAATTTGGGTCAAATCAACATCGGAGATGTTCTTGGAAATAATGCTGCTGGTGTTGCAACCAAAGCCCAAGTACTAAGAGCTATTGCTGACGCTCGTAAAGCTGGCGCGGACATAGTTGTTTCTCTAGTGCACGAGGGCTGGGCGCAGTTCAACGCTGACTCTGGAGTTGCGGAAGGTCGACTAATTGACATCGCCAAGATCCTTGATGGTTCTGATGTTATTCTCGGTGGCCACTCTCACTTGAAGTATGGCGGCCTAGTCCAGGACAAGCTGATTGCAGAAACTACCAACGCTGGTGCGCTTTACAACAAGGTGCATGTTTGTGTTGACACAGCAAAGCGTAAGACTATTGGAACTAGTTTGGAGCAGATTGCCCCAGTTATTAGAGTCACAGCGGGTACTGCACTTGCCTCAACTCCGTTGAGTCAAGATGCTATAGCTTCGATCACAGGTTACAAAGCCGGACTGTCAGCTAAGTACAACGTCGTGATTGGCTCAATTGCTGATGTCTCTCCTAACGGCGGAAACCCTGCTGTTCAGCGCAATTACGAGACCGCGCTTGGAAGCTACATCGCGGATCGCCTACGCGAAAAGATGGGAACTCAAATCGCCATCATCAACGGAGGCGGTATTCGTGACATGCTTCCAGCTAAGACCTGGGTACCAACCGACACCAGTATTGTTAGACCAAGCTGGTCTAGCTTGAAGGCTGGATACACAACCTCCAATGGTCCTTGGCAGGTAACATCGAGCGGACCATACACTCTGACTGTCGGTGACGTTGCTACGGTTCTACCTTTCGGTAACACCGCAGCCACCACCTCCATCACCGGAGCAGGCGTCTGGGCAGCTTTGGAAAACGGTGTCTCCCAGATTGCCACGGGAGCTGGCAGGTTCCCACAGGTTTCTGGATTGAAGTTCACCTTCGATATGTCTAAGGCAGCTAACAGTGGCCGAGTTGTTGAGGTAACTCTCAGCGACGGAACTCCTATTCCGAACAGCACCTCGGTCAGCTACACCCTTGCCACCAACGACTTCATGGTCGCCGGCGGTGACGGATACACCATGCTCGGTGGTTTGGGTAAGGCTAAGACCAGGGATGTGTTGGAGACTCTAGTTCGTGAGGCTATCATCAATGACAGCAAGAACGGACCTGTGGTCATGACCACGGACGGAAGAATCACACGTGTGAACGGTTAGTTCATCGGTTATCAAGAAAAGGGAGGTCGAAAGGCCTCCCTTTTCGCTAACCTGATTCATCTGGTTGTGGGGTATTCGATAAACTTGACAACTATGTCTAATGAAAATGAACGCAGCTACGGCCAGGGTGCTCAGGGCGAGCCAGCACCAGCCCAACCAACCAAACCTTCACTAGGAGCCAAACTCCGCTACAGCTTTGATAACTCAATTGCTAAGAGCGGCATGTTCGTGACCTGGATGCTGCTCCTGATGATCATCTTCTCCATCCTCTTGGTCCTATTACGCTCAGTGCTAATTCTGATACCGAGCTTTGCTCCCGAAGGAGCAGCTGTCACTTTTGAGTTCAACACCTTCTGGAAATCTTTCGCATCCATCTTTGGTAAAGGTGGCGAAGATTTCTGGGTAGACAGAATCATTAACTTCCTAACCTGGGCAATCACCGTGGCTCTTGCCGGTAGCGTGACAGGTTTTATCGTCGGTGTTATTACTAGAACCTTTGAGCGTCTAAGAAAAGGTAAGAGCCCGATCGTTGACAACGGACACACCCTTATTCTTGGTTGGTCGAACCGCATCTACCCGATCTTGAAAGAACTGGCTATTGCTAATGAGAATGTCAGAAAAGCCAAAGTGGTTATCTTCTCAGAGCAGACCAGAGATTTCATGGAAGATGAAATTGAAGCGCGTGCTACCGAACTAGGAAAGCTGAAAGTTATTACTAGAACCGGTGATGTTTCTAATCCAGAGGATCTAAAGCGCAGCAATATCGCCGGAGCTAAGTCAATTATTGTTCTTGACAGCGATGAGGCTGGAGATGCAAACGTAGTTAGCACCGTTCTAGCAATCAAGTCGGTTAATCCAAATCCAAACATCAGGATCATTGCTGAGATAGATGATGCAAATACTGGTGAAGCGCTAACAACTGCAACCAAGGGTCAGGTAATTACAGTTAGATCGCATGAGATCATTGCTCGTGTCACAGCACAGGCCAGCCGTAGACCTGGTCTTGCTGCAGTATTTCTTGACCTATTAGATTTTGCTGGTGATGAAATCTACTTCTCCAAAGTTCCAGCTCTAGCTGGGAAGACTTATGCCGACGCTGTCCTAGCTTTCAATGAAGCAGCAGTAATCGGTCTAGAAGAAAACGGCATTACACAACTTAACCCGAGCATGGACACCGTGCTATCAGCGGATAGCAGAGTGATTGCGATTGCTCGCGATGACGACAAAGTCATCTATACGGGGGTAAGAGAAGATATTGCGCAGGCTAAGGTTGTGAAGGCAGTTCGCTCTGCCGACAAGGCTGAAAACCTATTGATTATTGGTTGGTCCTCCATGGGTAGAACAGTGCTAACTGAACTATCTGAGTTTCTTCCAGCCGGGTCAACAGTTCACATCGTGGCTCAGGAGAGATTCGTTGATCCAGCAGAGTTAGCCAACCTAACCTTTGGCGACATTGATGTTTCCTACGCAACAGTGACTGGCGACATAGACGATCTAATTGCTGCCGCTAAAGATAAGCACTATGACGAAATCATTGTGCTTGGTTATCGCAATGCCATCACAGAAGCTGAGGCAGATGCCCAGACCATGCTGACCATGTTGCAGATGAACCAGCTCTTCACTCAAGAAGGAAACGGTGTTGAACCAACCAGATTGGTAGCGGAAATCCTTGATTCAAGAAAGATAGAGCTAGCCCGCGTTGCGGCTGTTGATGATCTGGTAGTTAGTGATTCACTAGCTGCTCTGGTTATTGCTCAAATTAGCGAGAACCCAGGTCTAGCACCAGTGTTTACTGATTTGTTCGATGCTCAGGGTGCAACCATGAATGTTAGAAGCATTACGGACTATGCCCCGATTGGTAAGGCAGTGACCTTTGCAGAGCTAACTGCAAGTGCTAGAAACTATGGTGAATCAGCAATTGGTTACCGCAGTGCTAAAGCAACTGTCGGTGATCCGATCACTGGAGTGGTTTTGAACCCAGCTAAGACAACCGAGTTCATCCCGCAAGAAGGCGATGCACTGGTTGTTGTTGGGAGTCTATAGTTGCTTGCCGATCTGACTGAACGTCTAGCGAAGCTTGGTAGTCCAAGTCGAGCTGAGAAGTCGGCGCACTACTTTAGATCAGGTTCAGAACTCTCTGGAACCAAGGATATCTATCGCGGAGTCCCGGTTCCAGAGATTAGGAAACTAGCTAAAGAGTTTCGCAACATTAGTCAATCGGACCTAACCAGATTAGCTAAATCCAAATATCATGACGAGAGATTATGTGCTCTGCTTATCCTCAATGACAGATTCGAAAGAGCGGATACAGATCAGAAGCGAATCGAACTCTTTGAATTCTGGTTGCAACTACTTCGATCTAACAAAATAAACAACTGGGATTTGGTCGATACCAGTGCTCCTGTCATGGGCAAGATACTTCCTAGGCATCTAGGCTACCGAGCCGAATTTCTTCATGGTCTAGCGAAGTCAGAAAACATCTGGGAGAGAAGAGCAGCCATACTGCTAACCTTCGCTTTGATTCGAATAAACAAATTTGGCCCTACCCTAGCTATTGCCAGAGATCTGCTTCACGATGACCAAGACCTAATTCATAAGGCGGTCGGTTGGATGCTTCGTGAGGTTGGTAATAGAGATAAAGACACCCTAACTGCGTTTCTGGAAAAGCACAGGCGAGAGATGCCACGAACCATGCTTCGTTATGCCATTGAGAAATATTCGCCTAAAGAGCGCGCCTATTTTCTAGGCCCCTAGGCAGGTGCAGAGTTCCTCTTCTGGGACTCCTTGAAGGGCTTCAGCAACATGGTCGCCACAGCCTGCCCAGGTAAATTTGCTGCAGGTCTCGCAGACCACTTTGCTACACATAGTTTCCTAACTTAAAATTGAGGCATGAAAACTCTACGCCTGATTTTTTCATTAGTCTTTGCTTCCTCACTCATGTTTGGTATCACCGCATGTTCTTCTCAGGAGGCACCACTAGATAACATCGAGGCCATCATTGATGTTAGAACTCCCGAGGAGTTTGCTGCTGGACATATTCAAGGCGCAATCAACATAGATGTTGAATCAAAAGATTTTGAAGCTAAGATTCTAGAACTTGAAAAGACCGGCCACTACTACCTCTACTGTCGCTCAGGTAGAAGATCTGAAATTGCTCACCAGAAGATGATTGATTTGGGCTTCACTAGAGTTGCAGATCTTGGTTCTATGGAAGATGCTGCAGCAACCACAGGTCTTCCAGTAGTTGGATAGGTGCTTAGTTCAGTTCCACTACCACTGGAACGTGATCCGAAGGGCCTTCGCCTTTTCTTTCCTCTCGAACTATTTCAGCACTAACGACTCGTTCAGCAAAAGATTCATTACCGAGAATAAAGTCAATGCGCATTCCCTCGTTCTTTGGAAAACGTAATTGCTGGTAGTCCCAGTAGGTATAACCTTCTGGAACCAAAGGCCTCACTACATCCTGCAAACCGATTTGTTCAAATGCTTCAAAAGCAGATCGCTCTTGTTCTGAAACGTGAGTGCCACCGATAAATTCATCCATATCCCAAACATCGCTATCCAGTGGAGCAATGTTGAAATCCCCCATGAGAGCTAGCGGGCTCGGATCTTCAACCCATTCACTAGTCACAGACGCTAACCGATCAAGCCACTCAAGTTTGTATTTATAGTGTGGGTCATCAAGACTTCGCCCATGCGGAACATAAAGTGACCAGAGCCTAACCCCATCAAAAGTTGCACCGATGGCTCTAGCCTCTTGAGCAAGGTCCGGTCCGAAACCAGGCATTCCAGCGAAACCTAT
>Ga0214923_10003718_pt1 | contig 18952 bp, 23 predicted proteins | sample LL1510_MetaG_FD_177993 | JGI IMG/M metagenome (GOLD analysis project Ga0214923, IMG submission 177993) | Freshwater microbial communities from Lake Lanier, Atlanta, Georgia, United States - LL-1510 | ecosystem: Environmental > Aquatic > Freshwater > Lake | place: USA: Georgia | collected...
AAATTTCGCGAGATTGCGCCGGAGATTCCGACCAGTTGCGCCACTCAGGAGACGGCGGCCTTCTACTTCTCCGTGGCCGCTGGCGAGAAGCCCGCACCACTTCCTGGAGTGGCTCTTCAGGTACCGGCCGACTTCGAAGGCATTGAGGTTGTCACACCTGCGTTTATTCAGGCGGCCCACGACCAGGGTGTGGCTGTCCACGTGTGGACGATCAATGATCGCCCTGAGATGGAACGCCTGGTCGACTTAGGAGTTGACGGCATTATCACTGACACTCCAACGCCACTCGTCGCGCTCCTCAATGAGCGTGGTGTGGCGTGGGACGGCGCGCTGTAATCAGCAGCTAGTTAGCCGCGACCGCAGTTCGGCTTCTTGCCGTGGTTGGCCTTCTTCTTGGCGCGCAGCTTGCGCTTAACAGTCCGCTTTGACATAGGTTGAAAGCCTAGCCGTATCTCAGTAGGCCCAGATTCGGCGACCTCGAGATACAGAATTGATGCTGGTTCGCAGGGGTTCGTGGTCGTCGCGACCGGCGAAACGGCATATCGCTGCGGTGGTCGGCAAGAGTCGCTCGAGAGATGTGTCCAGGTGCTCAGATAGTGGTCACCAAAGTCGCGTGACAATTACGCATCAGCGACAAGCTTGAGGTCAGGATGGAATCGTGAGTGGAGTACTAGTCCTCGTTGCGACACCTCTGGGCAATCTCGGGGATCTCTCACCGCGCGCCCTATCGACGTTGCTCGAAGCGGCAGTGGTCTACTGCGAGGACACGCGGCGAACGAGGACGCTCTTTGCCGCAAATGGCGTGAAGACCCCGCACCTCGTCGCGCTACATGACCACAACGAGCAGGACATGTGTGCCGAAGTGTCCGCGCGTGTCCTCAGTGGCGAGACCGTAGCTCTCGTCTCGGATGCTGGAACGCCGGGAATCTCTGATCCGGGTGAGCGAGTGGTGGCCGCGGTTGTGGCGGCGGGCGGGCGCGTGTCAGTGGTTCCCGGTCCGGCCGCAGTCATCGGTGCGCTTGTGGTGTCGGGTCTACCGACCGAGAGATTCGTTATGGACGGCTTCGTCCCGCGGAAAGCCAGCGAACGACGAACGCTCTTCGATCAGTGGGACCGCGAAGCTCGAACCATTGTCTTTTACGAATCACCGCAACGAGTCGGCGCGACGTTGACCGAGATGGCCGAGCGGTGGCCGGAGCGCACAGTCGCCGTGGTCCGCGAGCTCACAAAAGTCCACGAAGAGGTCGTGAGGGGGACGCTCGAAAGGGTGGCTTCCGAACTGTCGTCGTCGGACGTTCTCGGTGAGATTACGTGCGTGCTCGAAGGTCGTGAGGAGATTGTGGTGATCTCGGACGAGGACATCGTTTCTCGTGTATCGGAGCTGCTCGATGCTGGTCTCTCGGTGCGTGACGCGGCCGCCACGGTCGCGAGTGAGTTAGGCGTGGCACATCGTCGCGCCTATGACGCTGCGCTCGCCCAACGCGCGGAACGAGCCGACTAAGTCGGTACCCTTATCTAGTGGCGCGTTTCTACATCACGACACCCATCTATTACGTCAACGACGCGCCGCACGTCGGCCACGCGTACTGCACGGTGAATGCGGACGCCCTGGCACGTTGGCATCGCCAGCGAGGTGACGAGACTTTTTTTCTCACCGGCACCGACGAACACGGCCAAAAGGTCGCCGATGCGGCTGCCGCCAACGGGGTGACGCCCAACGAGTGGACCGACCGATATTCCGCTCGCTTTCGTGCTGCGTGGGACGACCTCAATATCGCCTACGACGACTACATCCGCACGACGGAGCCCCGTCACGCCGAGACGGTTCAAAAGTTTCTAACGGCAATCTACGAGAACGGTTACATCTACAAAGGCTCGTACCGCGGTCTGTACTGCGTGTCGTGCGAGGACTACTACACCAGTGAAGCCTTGGTCGGCGGCAACTGCCCAGTTCACGGTCGTCCGGCCGTTGAGATGGAAGAGGAAAACTGGTTCTTCAAGCTCTCCGCTTTTGAAGACCGTCTCCTGGAGTGGTACGGCCTACACCCCACGGCGACCACGCCCGACACCAAGCGCAACGAGGCCGTGGCCTTCATCCGTGGTGGACTGCGTGACATCTCGATTACGCGAAAGTCGCTGACCTGGGGTGTCGGTGTTCCGTGGGACCGCGAACAGGTCTTTTACGTCTGGTACGACGCGTTAGTCAACTACCTCACCGCCATTGGCTACGGCAGCGATCAAGCCAACGTCGAAAAGTGGTGGCCGTCGGTCCACCACCTCATCGGCAAGGAAATCATTCGCTTTCACTGCGTGTGGTGGCCGGCGATGTGTATGGCCGCCGGTATCGAGCCGCCCCAGCACGTCCACGTGCATGGCTGGCTGCTCGTAGGCGGGCAAAAGTTGAGTAAGACGATGGCCGGTGAAGGGGCTGTGCGCCTTACCGACATCGCCCCGCAGTCACTCACTGCGGACTATGGCGTTGACCCGGTTCGTTACTACCTCTTGCGCGATACGCCCCTCGGCACCGACGGTGACTTTTCGCTCGAAGGAATCATTGCTCGGTACAACACCGACCTAGCCAACAACCTTGGCAACCTGGTCGCTCGGGTGGCCACCGTGGTCGGTTCGAAGTGTGGCGGCGTCGCCCCAGTGTGCGATCAGTCATCGCCTCTTCGTGCCGAAGCTGAAAGTGCCGTGGCCGCGTCCGCGGCGGCGTGGGAGTCGTTCGCACCTCACAGCGCCTTAGAGGCGACGTGGCGTCTGATTGGTGCGACGAATGCTCACCTCGAGCAACACGCGCCGTGGAAGATGGAGCCCGGTGCCGAAGTGGACAAGGTGATGGGTGACGCTTTGGAAGCTCTACGCATCATCACGGCTTTGATTGTGCCGGCCATGCCCGGCACCGCCCAAGAGATTTGGCAGCGTCTGGGACTGTCGGGTGCCGTTGCCGATTGTGCGCTCAGCGACGTGACGGTATGGGGCCAGTTCCCGGTGGGCGTCGCGGTGACGAAGGGCGATCCGCTCTTTCCTCGCATCAAGACCGAGTCGTGATTCGCTGGACCGATTCGCACTGTCATCTCCAAGAGAGATACCTCTCGGGAGATCCCGAAGTCACCGTGGCCCTGAGTGAAACCATGGGCCGTGCGACCAACGCCGGCGTGGGCACCATCGTGGTCGTGGGCACCGACGCCACCACATCACGTGAAGCAATTGCTGTTGCAGAGGCAGAGTCCACAACGGAGCTGGAGCTCTACGCGACCGTCGGAGTCCACCCGCACGACGCCACCAGTGGCATTGATGAAGTCGCGGCCGTGGCACGGCAGGGTTCGCCCAAGCTCGTGGGCATCGGTGAATGTGGACTGGACTACTTCTACGAACACAGTCCACGCGACCTGCAAAAAGAGGTGTTTGCGGCACAGATTCAGTTAGCCCATGAGCTCAAGTTGGCCCTAGTCATCCACGCACGCGACGCCTGGGATGACCTCTTCGACGTACTTGATGGCGAAGGTGTGCCCGAGCGAACGGTGATTCACTGCTTCACCGGCGGTCCCGACGAGGCCGCCGCGTGTCTCGATCGCGGAGCAGACATTTCAATTGCCGGCGTGGTGACGTTCAAGAATGCGGGAACACTGCGTGATGCGGCGCTGATGGTGCCACTCGATCGTCTGCACGTCGAAACGGACAGTCCATTTTTGGCCCCAGTGCCGCACCGCGGTCGCACGAATGAACCGGCGTACGTTGCGGTCGTGGGCGAATTCATCGCGCAACTTCGAGGCAACGACCGGGAGTACTTCGCCGCCGCGACACGGGCGAATACGTCGCGACTGTTTCAGTTCAACGCCTAATCCTGCGTATTGATTGGACAATCGGGGTGAGTTGCCTCGCGGCATACGCAGTGCCTAGCCTTTTTGTGTAGTTCTGATGTGTCCCCGAGTAAGGGCGGAGTCCTGAGGACCATGAACCGTACGACTGTCACTCGAATTGGTCTGACGCTGACCGGCGTCGCCCTCGTCGTCGCCCTCGTGGCCGGAACGCCTCCCACTCCAGTGCGAGCAGTCACGCCACCCGCCGCCGGGTGGATCGGTGCAGCCGGCCGTTTGCCGCACGACGCGACCACCACTACATCGACGACCTCATCGACGACCTCGAGCACGACGACCACGTCACTACCGAACCGACCACAGCAGGGCAAGCACCGTTGGAAGGTCGGCTGGGCCACCTGGTATCGCTGGCACCCTGGTCAATGTGCAGTCTCGTATCTGCACTACGGCGTGTACATCAAGGTGACGTCTCGGCGAACGGGCCGACACGTCTGGTGCAAGGTCACCGACTCCCAGCCCTACTCCAAGACGCGCGTGGTTGACCTGTCGACCCAAGGTTTCTCCAAACTGGCTCCACTCTCACGTGGCATGGAGCCCGTCATCGTGACCTGGTGACGCACTCACACACCGCCATCTCGGCACTGCTCCAAGCGCACGGACTGTCGCCGTCTCGGGCGCTCGGCCAGAACTTTGTGACCGACCCCAATACCGTGCGCAAGATTGCACGCCTCGCCGAGGTGGGAGCTGGCGACCTGGTACTCGAGATTGGCCCCGGCTTGGGTTCGTTGACCTTGGCCCTCATCGAGACTGGTGCGAATGTCGCAGCAATCGAAGTCGACCGGTACTTACTGCCAGCACTTCGTAGCGTGGTCGACCCTCACGGTGTGATTGTGCATCACGCTGACGCATTGACGGCCGACTACGACGAGATTCTCGGCGGCCGTGACGCAGTCGTGGTGGCAAATCTGCCCTACAACGTGGCCACTCCGCTGGTCTTGCACCTTTTAGAGACCGTGCCTCAGATCCAGCGCATGTTGGTGATGGTGCAACGCGAAGTGGGTGAGCGCATGGCCGCCCACGTCGGCGACGACGCCTACGGTGCCGTTTCACTGCGCGTGGACTACTTCGCTACCGCTTCGGTCGTCGGACGCGTCCCTGCGACGGTCTTTCACCCCAAGCCCAAGGTCGAGTCGGCCCTCGTGGCAATACGCCGCCGCCCACAAGTCAAGATCGACCCATCGGTCGTCAGCGAAGAGGTGCTCTTCGACGTCATTCGCACCGCCTTCGCCCATCGACGCAAGATGCTGCGTGGGACGTTGTCGTCTTGGGCGACGCCCGAAATCTTTGCGGCGGCCAATGTCGCGCCGACAGCCCGCCCCGAAGAACTGACGGTCGATGACTTCGCCCGATTGGCGGCGCTGCGATGATCGAACTTCTGGCACCAGCGAAGTTGACATGGTTTTTGGAAATTACCGCACAACGTAGTGATGGCTACCACCTACTGCGTAGCGAAATGACGAGTCTGGATCTTGCCGATCGTTTGAGGGTTAGCGATGGCGACGGTGTGGTCTACACCGGGAACGTTGTGGGGCTCGAAGAGCTGAATAACTCGGATGACACTTTGATTCATCGCGCCCTGCGCGTGGCCGGTCGACGCGCCCACGTGGAAGTCCATAAACAGATTCCTCTTGGAGGAGGACTCGGTGGGGGTTCTTCAAACGCAGCGGCCATCTTGCGCTGGGCCGGTGTCAACGACGTCGAGTCTGCTGCCTCTCTGGGGGGAGACGTTCCCTTCTGTGTGGTCGGTGGGCGAGCCCTCGTGACCGGAATCGGCGAAATCGTCGAACCGCGAGCGGCTAACCCGACGCCCGTGACCCTCTTTTTGCCCACCTTCGGTGTCAATACTGCGGCCTGTTACCGGGCCTTTGACGAAATGGTCCGCGAAGGTTGGCGACCGAGTGGTCGCAACCATCTGCTCGATCCGGCCTGCCGCGTTGCACCTCAGTTACGCAATCTGGTGGAGTGGATTGGCGCCGAAGTCGGCGAGCCGATCTTGGCGGGTTCGGGTTCGACGGTCTTTGTCGAGGGTCACCACGGTGTGGGAAACACCCTGACGACGAGCGTCGGTCAGGTACGAGTTATTGAAACCGTAACGGCGTAAAGAGGCGGTTACTTGCCCGCAGCACGACGCTGCCAGCGAGTCCGCTTCAGCATCTTCTTGTGCTTCTTCTTACGCATGCGCTTACGGCGCTTCTTAATGAGAGAACCCATGGTTGTTCCACGTTACTAGAAACTGTGCGGGACTCCGTTCTGGCACAATTTCCCCATGCGTCTTGACCACGTTCAGATTCCAATGCCGCCCGGCCAGGAGGATGCGGCCGATGTGTTTTATTGCGACCTGTTGGGACTACCGCGCGTTCCCAAGCCGGAATCGTTGGCCGACCGAGGGGGCCGTTGGTACAGCGCCGGTGGAACGCAGATCCATCTCGGGGTCGATGATGAGTGCGCACCTTCGCCGAAGTCACACATCTGTTTTGTCGTGCTCGACTACGACAGGCTGCTGCAACGACTCAATGAGGCAGGTTGTTCCACGGCCGTTGATTCGCGGTTGGTCGAAGTATCGCGCTTCTACTGCTGGGACCCTTTTGGGAATCGTATCGAGATCCAAGACGGGCGAACCGGCAACACATATGAGAAGTAGGGTTGCGCCGTGGTGAGACCCTTTCGTACGCTCACCGTCATCGCCACGGTGGTGACGGTGAGCGTGATGACCATAGTGAATGTGGCACCGGCATCGCCGGCGAGCAGCTCACTCTCCAACTCAATTGCCGCTGCCCGACAGATTGCTCGAGTATCACCCATTGCACCTGATCCTCGTCGCCTCAACGTGGCAACGCCTTGGCTCTATTCGGGTTTGAAGTACGCCGTCCAGGAAAAGTGTTTTCGAGCGGGTGATCTGGCGACGCTCGCTGCTCCGAAGCCCTGTATGGGCGGTGACACGAACTCGGCGACCACCATCGTCATATTTGGCGATTCGTCCGTTGGGAGTTGGACGCCCGCCCTGCGTGCCGCCGGCAAGACCTACCACTGGAGAGTTGCCTCGTTTCAGTATGAAGCGTGCGCCATGGCGTTTCTCGCTGCGGTGGCACCAACGTGTCGCCAGTTTCACCAGGCCCTGCCCGACGCCATCGCCAAACTGCAGCCCGCCGTCGTGATTGGGGTGGGTGGCACGGCTTACTCGAAGCAGTCGGTTGACACGGTGTTTGCCGCCGGCGTCGAGAAAGCCGTGAATGCGATTCGCGCCAAGAGTCCCTCGGCCCAGTACGTGGTGTGGGGCACTACTCCGCAACTTCCGCTTCCGGCGGCGACGTGCCTCAACGCGAGACCGACCAGCATGAACACGTGCGGCGTCTCGGTGGGTTCACGGCTCGTGCAGTCTGGTCCCTACTCGGCCACTGAGGCGCGGGATCGACGTTCCGCCGATCTCGCTCAGGCGACCTTCGTCCCGGTCGAGCAGTGGTTCTGTGCCAACGGCTGGTGTCCGGCCGTGGTGGATCACACGCTCGTCTACGCCGACTTCATGCACGTCAGCGAGCGCTACTCTCAACTTCTTGCACCATCCGTTGGCGAGATCATCAGGGGGATTCTGAACTCCGGATCGTCTGCAACGTAAGAGCCGAACGAGGGCAGCCCCGAACGGCGTGCCGAGCCGATTCGAGAAAATCGGTATGCGACCTCGGGAAGGGTTCGGACGACAAGATGGGATACCCCCACTCGTCGAGCGTGACGAGCTCGGGGGCCAGTTCGACACAGTGGCCAAAGCCGTCGCACAGAACCGGATCGACGCGAAGGAGATAACTGACGCTGCGTCGCTTCATTCCCACACCATCTCTTCGGGGCTGTCGTGGTGAGGAATGTACGTTACGGAACGCGAGGACGCAAAGGCGCAGGGACGCCCGCTGGCGTGAGCCGCGACGTCGTTACTGAACGTTGCCAGAGCCGTGCGAATCATGCGTATGACGCCGTCAGGGTGACGACACGCTCCGCGCCCCTCGATCACGGCGCAGTGTTGTTCGATGCGCAGGAGCGCCGCGGCTGCGTCGCGACCATCGCGGACTAGGGCGAGGTCGTGAGCGAGTGCCGGCAGACCGAAAGCGCATGGCCCGCACTGACGGGCACTCTCGCGAGCCATGTACTCGGCAATTCGCGCCGTTTCGGCGAGGCCGCACGCTGTCGGCGGAAGCGCCACGATGACCCCGGCGCCCACATTGGCGTTCACGGGAGCGAGCGAATCGTTGTCGAACCCGCGGTCGAGGTGATGTCCGCTGAGCCAGGTTCCGCCGTAGCCACCGAGGAGGACTGCGGGCGGGTCGAAGGGTACGCCCGCTTCGGCGAGTATCTGTGAGATGGGCGTGCCGTACGGTGTTTCAATGACCACGGCCCGGCCGTGACCAGTGACTGACGCCAACACGGTGCCGGGTTGGCGCGACGTGCCCACTTCGCGGAACCATGACGGGCCTCGCCGGGCGATGAGAGCAATGTTGGCGTGTGTCTCGGCGTTATCGACGAGCACGCCTCGACGGCCAATGCGCAACGTGGCGGGACGAACCGGGCGGTACTGCGGCAAGGTTTCATTGGCATCGAGCCAGTGAACGAGTGCCGACTCTTCACCGGCCACGTATCGACCCGGTGGCGTGAGGAGTTCGTAGGCCGGCTCTTGTAGTCGTCGGCGACCCCGCTCGGCGACGGCGCTCTGCATGGCCGAGACGGCGGCGGTGTGCTCGCGAGCGATGCACACCACGACGTCATCAGCGTCGAGGAGGTTGGCGAGCAGCCGAGCGCCGTCAAGAACTAGGTGGGGGTGGCGCGTGATCAAGGTGCGGTCCTTGTGAGCCGCTGGTTCACCCTCCATGGCGTTCACGACGACGTATCCGACGCCTCGCTTGTGTTGTCGCAAGAAGTCGACCTTCATCGCAGTGGGCACTCCGGCTCCACCTCGTCCCGTGAGACCCGAGGCACGCAGCACGGTCGGATCGAGGGTGACTCCCCGGAGCGCGCCGAAAATCTGCTCGTGCGCGGCCAGACCATGCGTGATATCTGGGCCGTTCGGAATAAGTCGGTGATGAGGGCTCATCGCGTGCGCTCAGGCTGATGAAGCGGGGAGTAGGCGGTGCGTCCAGCGGCCCGGTGGGGACGAGCGACCACACGCCACGTCAGTGCGACGACCATCAGTCCGAGGCATCCGTAGAGGGTGTAGAGGCACCAGTGGGAATGGGCGTCGGTGCCAACGGTGTAGGCGTGCACCGCGGAGCTGACAAAGGCGAGGTAGGCGCCCCAGTGCATTACCCGCCACGTAGCGAAGTGGAGACGCTCCTTCACGAGCGAACTCAGCCACACGGCCAGCATGAGGTCAAAGGCCACAGTTCCCACCGCTACCGGCAAGGTCTTGTAGGGGCTGGTGAAGGGCACGACACTCGATACCCAACCGATCGGAACGTAGGTGTCGACGACCGTGGTCACGACGTGAATGACGACAAAGATCATCGCCGTCAGTGAGACCGACCGGTGGAGTTCGTTGATCTCGAAGCGACCAATACGTCGTCCACCCACTCGCGTCGAGACCAAGATGCCCAGAACACAGACGAAGGTCAAAAAGACGAGCGACACCACCCCCGTGGTGCGCGAGGTGTACCAGATGTAGGGGGACGTGAATGCGTTCACGCTTCCTCCTGCGGCCAACTACCGACGGTTACCACGGCACCATCTTGTCCGACGAGTCGGCCGGCCCAGCCGGTCTGGGCGATGTGCCAGGGCGCCTCGTCATCCCAGAGAAAGCCGGCGGTGGCGAGGGCGTTGGCGTAGAGGCAACTGGGCGCGGCCACGGTGATAGATGTCCACTGCGACGTCGCCGGGCAACCAGTCCGCGGATCGATGATGTGGTGCGCCCGACCCTTGGAGGTCATCCACGATCGATACGTGCGTGATGACGTGGCCACACCACCTCGTCGGACGTCGATGCGTGGCACCACGGCGTGTGGACCCTCCGGGGCGACGCCAACGGTCCAGGCCTCGCCCCCCTCTCTCGTTCGTACGGCGACGTCGCCACCGATTTCAACGAGCACATCTGAGTGGGGTTCGATGGCGTCGGCGACGGCGTCGGCCACGAGCGCCTTCGCGCTCGCCCCGAAGTCGAGGCCGCAGGGACTCGCCACGTCACGGCCGTGCACGGTGACCGACGCGACGCCACAACTCGGCCGACTGGCTCCGGTCACAACGGCGGTGACGTCGCTCAGTTGATCAAAGTCTCGGTCGTATCCCCACGACTCGAGCGCCTCGACGACCGTGGGATCGCAGAGACCGTCCGTGAGGTCAGCGACCTCGAGTGCGGCGCGGAGGAAGTGTAGGAAGTCGTCGCTCGCGTCGTGTAGTTGCCCGCTCGCGTTCAAGCGCGAGATCTCCGAGCTCGGGAGGAAGCGGTTGACGGCCCGGTCGGCTCGGTTGACCCACGACCACAACGTGTCTTCTGCTTGACGAGCTGCGTCAGGGTTCGCGACGAGCAGCGTGCCACTCATTCCCCAGACGCTGAATTGCACGGTTACCAGCAGCTGCGCTGGCCCGACGCAGTGGTGTAGCACTGCGTCGTGGTGCTGTGCGGTGAAGTGACCGGCGGTGTCCACACGGTCGAGGTGGTGGTGGCCGGCACGGTAGTACCGGGGTGCCCATTGGAAGTCGTCGTGGTGCTGTGGGGCCGTGAGGTCGTGGCGTGCGGAATCGAGGTCGTGGTGCCACCACCCGGGCCGGTGGTGGACGTGGTTGTCGCGTGTGAAGCGGCGTGAGCCATCATGCCGACACCCGTTCCGGCGACCCCTCCAGCCCCCAATACCAGAGCTTGGGCAATACGCCGTGAACGATTCAAACGTCGGTTGCGTAGATCGCGTGCTGCTCGAGGCATCAGCTGCCCTCCTGCGTGGTTGGAATCGTCACCACGAATGACGCCCCGCCTAACTCCGCCGAGTCGGTCACATTTATTGTGCCACCGGCTTCACGAACAACTTGAGCAACAATCGATAGCCCTAACCCGCTTCCGGGGAGTGCTCGGGCCGACGGTGAGCGCCAGAATCGGTCAAAGATGCTCTGACGTTCGCCCTCGGGGATACCCGGTCCACTGTCGCTGACGGTGAGGACGCCCTCGCGACAGGTCACGTGAATGGTGCCATTGACCGGAGTGAACTTGACGGCGTTACTTAACAGATTGGTGACGGCTCGGACCATCCGGTCGTGACGAAGTTCGGCCGTTGTTGGCTCCCCGACGTAGTCAATCGTGATGCCCTTGGTTCGCGCGTGGGTGCGGGCGATCGACACCGCCTCGTCGACCAACTCATCGAGACGCAGCGAGACGACATTCTCCTCGGAGCGTTCGCCCCGCGTGAGCTCTCCGAGGTCCGTGATCAACGACGACAGTTCATTGATCTGCACGATCATGTCTCCGAGGATTTGCTCGCGTTCCGAAGCGTCGAGACGTCCACCCGCAGCCAGCACTTGGGCGTTGGTGCGCAGCGAGGTTAGGGGAGTGCGAAGCTCGTGACTCGCGTCCATGACGAGCTGGCGCTGCAGTTTCTGACTCGAGTCGACCGAGTTCATGAGTTTGTTAAAAGTGCGTCGCAGTCGACCGAGTTCGTCCGGTCCCCCGTCAGCGATGCGTCGACTGAGATCACTCTCGGTCGCAATCTCTTCGATTTCGGTGGTCACCGATTCGAGGGGACGTAGGGCACGTGCGGCCGCCACGTAACCGAGGCCGCTGGCTAGCAAGAGTCCCACCACCGTTAAGAGCAACAACGAGATGGCCAGAACATGCAGTTGGTGACGTTGCCCCGTGATATCGGTCATGAAGACCTGAGCGGCGTTTTGGGTGAGCTGACACTCCGTCACGCCACACGGAAATTCGGTGCCCACCGGGACTGGCACGACGAGCTCGCGCAACGTGGCGCTGCCGGCTTCGACGGTGATGAAGCGACTGCCGGACTGCTCGCGCGCTACGTCAAGAACGGCGTTATCGACGGGGAAGCCTCGTCCGCTCAAGACCGTGCCGTCGGCGAGAACGAGTTCAAACCCGGCACCTTGGACGCGGTCTTCCTCGTTCCCGTAGAACGGATGCTGCGTAGCGGAGTGAATCAAACTCTCGTCCACGGCCTGCATGACGGCGTGACGCGACACGAGGAGAGCCGCACCACTCGCCACCGCGATGGCGATACTCACTGCGACCGCAGTCGCGACGGCGACGCGGACGCGAAAGCTCACGACGTGCGAAGGGAGTAACCGACCCCTCGAACCGTCTGGAGAATTCGCTCCTCGCCGGCCTCTTCGAGTTTGCGACGCAGATACCCGATGTAGACGGCGAGCGAGTTGGTGGTGGAGTCGAACTGATAGCCCCACACCAAGTCCAAAATCTGATCCCGCGTCAGGACCTGACGCGGATGAGCCATGAAGAGTTCGAGGAGGTCGAACTCAATACGGGTAAGGGTGATGGCACGATCACCTCGAAACACTTCCCGGGTGCTCTGGTTGAGTGTGAGGTCATTGAAGCGCAAGATGCCGGCCTCGCTGTCGCGAGGAGCCTGGCGGCGTAGTAACGCGCGAAGTCGGGCTAAGAGTTCTGCGAGATCGAAGGGCTTCACCAAGTAGTCGTCGGCGCCAGCGTCAAGGCCCTCGACACGGTCGTTAACGGCGTCACGCGCCGTCAGCATCAAAACGGCGACGTCATCGCCGGCTCGGCGAATGCGGCGACATATCTCCAAACCATCAAGGTCGGGTAGTTGCAGGTCCAGCACAATGGCGTCGGGACTGGCCTGCTGGAACGCCCGCAGCGCCGAAGTTCCATCGCTATAGGTGTCGATGTTGTAGTTCTCCATGCGCAGAGCGCGCGAGAGGGCGGTGACAATCGCGGGGTCGTCGTCGACGATGGCCACTCTCGCATGGTTCTCGGTCATTAGCCAGCCTTCCTGCTCGTTATTGTCACCCCTCTAGTATTGGTCGTCCGTTGTAAGGGAGCGTGAGTGTTCCCTAAGAATCTGAGAAGATTCGCGGCGGTGGCGGGTAGTTCAATTGGCAGAACAACGGGTTTTGGTCCCGGAGGTTGAGGGTTCGATTCCTTCCCCGCCAGCCAATGCGTCGTCCCTCGTTAGGGGAGCAGTTCGTCGACGAGCCCTCGGACGCGCGCTTCGATGTCGTCGCGAATCGCACGAACTTCGTCGATAGATTTTCCGGCCGGGTCGGTGAGCTCCCAGTCCATGTACTTCTTTCCGGGATACACCGGACAGGCGTCGCCACATCCCATGGTGATGATCACGTCGGACTCGAGGGCCATTTCGTCCGTCAACTTCTTGGGGGTGTTGGAGCGAATGTCGATGTCGACTTCCAGCAGAGCGGAGACCACCGCGGGATTGAGTTGCTCACCCGGTGCGGAACCGGCGGAGATCACTCGGATGCGGTCGCCGGCGAGGCGTTCTAAGAATGCGGCAGCCATCTGACTACGTCCGGCGTTGTGCACACACAAGAACATGACCTGCGGTTGTGTCATTGCAACTCTCCCTTTTCGTCAATGAGGTACTTCGCGAGAGTGACGCCGAGAACCCCACCGACGCATTGAGCGGCAATAAAGGGCGGCACACTGCTCGGAGCAATACCCGCGAAGGTGTCGGTGAACATGCGGCCAATCGTGATGGCGGGATTGGCGAAGCTGGTGGACGAACAGGCGAAGTAGGCGACGCCGATATAGGCAGCTACTGCGCCCGGGATAGCACCATCGCGCCCCAGTCGTACGAGGGCTGTAATCACAAAGAGCAGACCGGCCGTCGCAACAACTTCGGAAACGACGTGGGCGACCGTGGTGCGAGCGTGGGTCGAGAAGGTGACGGCCGGCAGCGAGAAGGTCAGGTTCGCGACTATCGCTCCGGTGATGCAGCCCAGAGTTTGGACGAACCACGTCAGCCAGGTGACGGGGTGCAAGACCCTCTTCGCACCAAACGCACTCGTCGTCACGATGGGATTGAAGTGAGCTCCCGAGATCGGACCCAGCGTGAGAATCAGAACATAGAGCCCGCCGGCCGTGGCGAGAGAGTTACACAACAGCGCGAGCGCCGGGAGTTTCGGAGCCAGGGTGTCGCCGGCAATGCCGGAGGCCACCACGACGCCGGCCAGTGTCGCCGAACCAAGGAGTTCAGCGGTCACCCGTTGCCCGAACGTGGAGCGACTCATCGTGATCGAAAGCTGATCGGTTCGCTGGACGATTCGCTGGTGCAGCAGGTCTCATCTGTGCTGAGTCCAAAGGTGTCGACGTCGGCGAGAACGGTATAGACCTCCCATCGCTCTGTGTCGGGGCCGCTGACCCACACCTTGTCCTGGACCGCGTAACAACATGTCGTAGACATCTCGACTTCAGTCTCCAAACCTGCGGACGCCAGGCGTTGCGTGGCTGCCGCGACCTCGTCAACGGTGAAAACTTCCACGCCAAGATGATTAATTGAGCCACCTTCCGCATTGGGATTTTCAATCAGGACCAGTTTGAGTGGCGGCTCGTCGATGGCGAAATTGGCATATCCCGGCTGGACTTTCCGTGGCGAGGTGCCAAAGAGCCGGCTGTAGAAGTCAATGGCGGCGTCAAGGTCCGAGACGTTGAGTGCGAGTTGCAAACGTGACATCGGTTTCCTTTCGATAGATAACGAGCCCCATCCTACATATCGATGAACATCGATATGTAGGATGGGGCTATGCGCCTGGAGCCCAAAGGATGTTGCGACCCGGAGAATCCGGTGGACATGGGGTCAGACGCCGCCGAGGAGTTGGCCAATCTCTTCGGATTGCTCGCCGATCCAATCCGACTGCGCATAGTGTCGATGATGACTGAGGGGCAAGAAGTCTGCGCCTGTCACCTCGAAATACCGTTAGAGAAGAGTCAGCCAACTATTTCGCACCACCTCTCTCGACTCAGTGCGGCTGGCGTCGTTGAGGGTGAACGCCGAGGACGCTGGATCTATTGGCGACTGACGCCTCGATTTTCGTCCATCATTCCGACAGTGCTCGGGGCGTCACGCGAAGTGCTACCCGCGTAGAGCGGCGCGAAGGATTGCAGCCAGTTCCAACGGTGCGTCCCCCTGAATCGAATGACCCGCACTGGGTACTTCGAGTACAACGGCATCACTGCGCCGACGGCGAAGTTCGGCAACGTCGTCATCATCGACGACCGAACCCTTGGCCATACCTCGAATCAAAGTGATCGGTACGGGGGTTGCTTCAAGGGTCGCCCAGAGATCGCCCACTGGCTCGGCGGTCAGAGTGGCCGGAGCGTGCCGCTGGTGCCGCCAAACCCAGCTGCCATCGTCACGTTGCAGTGCGTTGTGCAAGATGCCACGACGGAGCGACGAGATGGTTCGGGTTGGATTGAACTGAATCGTTCTCTCGAGTAGCTCATCCAGACTCGCGAAGGTCTTCGGTCCGTTGACGAAGTCAGTGATGTGTTTGGCCTTGGTTTGATTCACCCCGGGCGTGATGTCAATGAGAACCAAGTGCGAGACATGCTCCGGTACGAGCGACGCCGTGACGATGCTGGTCAGTCCACCAAGTGACATCCCGACGAGGGGAAGACGCGAGCCGATGGTCTCAAGGACAGTGGCGAGGTCGCGGCCGTGGTGCACGGGCGCCGAGAGTCCATAGGGGGATGGGTCCGAATGACCGTGTCCCGGCAAGTCGACGGCCACGAGAGGTTCTTGCAGCGCAATGGCGACCGTATCGAACGTGTGAGCGTTTTGGGCGCCGCCGTGAACGAGCACCATCGATGGTGGGGCGTCGCCCCACTGCAGCGCACTCATGGAGCGCGTGCCGTCGGCCGGAAAACTCACCCGTTTCACCGGAGGTACGGGGACGGTGAGACCCCACTCCTCACGGTTCTCGTCGAAAAAACTGAACTCGTCGTAGGGCGTCTCACTCATCACCCGAATCGTACGCCGTGCTGATAGAGATACAGGTATGAATGAGGCGATTTGTGTGGTGATCTTGGCCGCTGGTGAGGGCACGCGCATGAAGTCGGCTCGACCCAAGCCGCTGCACCACATCTGTGGACGACCCATGGTTCTGCACGTCCTCGACGCGACGTCTTCCTTCGACGACCTAGCCGCAACGGTCGTCGTGGTCGGACATGGCGCCGCGTGGGTCGAAAAGTCACTGACCGAACGGGCTGCCGAGTCAACGACGCTGCACTTCGTAGAGCAACATGAGCAGCTCGGTACGGGACACGCCGTTGCCGTGGCGCTCCCGACCGTAAACGAAGTCCTCGGTAGCGACGACGGTCACGTCTTGATTGTCCCGGGCGATACTCCCTTACTGCGGGCCGCAACGATTCAATCGCTCATTGAAACCCACGTGGCGAGCCAGGCGGCCATCACGGTGTTGACGGCCGACGTTGATGACCCCTCGGGCTACGGACGCATCGTCTACGGCAAGGATGACCGCATCGCTCGCATCGTTGAGGAGCGCGATGCCAGCGACGAAGAGAAGAAGATTCGTGAAATCAACACGTCGATCATGGTGGTTCGCAAGAGTTTGCTGGGCCCGGGACTACGACTTGTTGGCCGACAGAACGCTCAGAACGAGTACTACCTCACTGACTTGATCAGCGTCCTCTACGACGGGGGTCACGTCACGCGCAGTTATAAGTTGGCCGATTCGCGTGAAGCGGCGGGCGTCAACGACCGAGCCCAACTCGCTGCCGCCGAGCATGAACTGCGTCGTCGCATCAACGACCGATGGATGCGACGCGGTGTCACGATGTGGGACCCGGCTACAACCTACGTGGACGCCGATGTCGTGTTGAGTCCTGACGTCTCCCTGCTACCCGGCACGATTTTGAAGGGGCGCTGCGTGGTCGGCGATGGGGCCCAGGTCGGCCCGAACGCCTATCTCGTTGATACCGAGGTCGGTGCGGGAGCAGTGCTCGGCGCGATTGTCGCCACGGGTGCGGTCATCGGGCGCGACGCGCGCGCGGAATCCTTCAGCGTGTTCGGTCCGGGGGTCGTTGTCGCAACCAGTGAGCACGTCGGCCCTCACAGTGTCCGCACCCTCTGAGACCCTCGTGACGCTGAACTACTCTGGCACCGTGCAGACCCCGACGACGCGCCGGATGGTGATGGTGACCGGCCGAACTCACCCGGCCCTCGCCGAAAACATCGCCACCGAACTCGGCATTTCGCTGTCATCGATTCAGATTCGCGAATTCGCCAATGGTGAAATTCACTGCCGCTTCGATGAGTCGATTCGTGGCTCCGACCTGTTCATCGTGCAGACCCACGCCTCTCCAGTGAACGACTCCATCATGGAGCAGTTGATCATGATCGACGCCGGCAAGCGAGCGTCGGCGAAGCGAATTACCGCGGTGATTCCTAACTACGGCTACGCCCGTCAAGATCGCAAGTCCACTGGTCGTGAGCCAATCTCAGCCAAGTTGCTCGCCGATATGTTGCAGATGGCTGGGGCCGACCGCGTGCTCACCGTCGACCTGCACTCGGGGCAGATTCAGGGATTCTTTGACGTGCCGGTCGACCACCTGACCGCCGCACCGGTCCTCGAGAATTACCTGCGTCAGTTGCCGAACGTGCAAGACCTCGTGGTCGTTGCTCCCGACGCCGGCCGCGTCAAGGTCGCGGAGCGCTACAGCCAACATCTCGGCTGCGATTTGGCGTTGATTCACAAGACGCGTCCTCGCGGCACGGCCAACGTGGCGATCGCCCGTGATGTCGTCGGAGAGGTCGCCGGGCGTCACTGCATTTTGATTGACGACATGATTGACACCGCCGGGACCATCTTGGCTGCCGCGGAGCTTCTCAAGGCTCAGGGGGCCGGCGAGATATGGGTGATGGCGACACACGCGGTGTTCTCCGACCCTGCGGCCGAGCGCCTCTCGGCCGCTCCGGTCACCCGCGTGGTCGTCACCGACACCCTCCCGTTGCCGGTCGAACGACGCTTCGAGAAGCTCGAGATCTTGAGCGTGGCGCCCCTCGTAGCCCAAGCGGTGCGTGCCGTATTTTCTGACGATTCGGTCTCCGAGATTTTTGGCGGCGAGAACCTGGCCTAGCCCATGGAGTCCTCGGTGGGGCTCGGCTAGACTGAAAACTCCGTGTGCGCCTCGTCGCACCGGCTGATAAAGGAGTTTCCATGTCGCAGGTCACCCTGAGCGCCACCACTTCGCGCCAGATCGGCACCCGCCACTCTCGTCGTCTTCGTAGCGCCGGCTCGATTCCGGCCGTTGTCTACGGCCACGGCACCAACCCCGTACCGCTCGCCGTTGACGCGAAGGAGTTTCGCACCGCCGTTGCGGGCGACCACGGTCTGAATACCGTCATCAATCTCACGTCGGAGGCTGGCAACTTCACCGTCATGGCTCGTGTGATTCAGCGCCACCCCGTCAAGGGCACGGTGCAGCACATCGACTTCCAAGTCGTTGACACCAACAAGGGTGTCGTGGTGGAAGTTCCGCTCCACGTGGTCGGAGACGCCGTCGACGTACGTCACCACGACTGGGAAGTGAACCAGTTGGCGTTCTCCGTCATGCTGGAAGCTCTTCCGGCCAAGATTCCGACCCACATCACAATCGACATCTCCGACCTCAAGGTCGGCGGAACGATTCGCCTCGGTGACGTGGCGCTGCCCGAAGGCGTGCAGCCCGGTCAGGACCCGTCCACGGGTCTGGTCGGAACGCGCGCCGGACGTGCCGCCAAGACGGCCGGCACGGCCAACGCCGCCGCGACTGCGCAGTAGTCCGTGGCGCTCAGGCGCTCCAAAGTTGGTACTGACCGCCGGGGCACGGCGAGCTCACTCGTCATTCTCGGTCTAGCCAATCCCGGTTCCGAGTACGACGGCTCACGTCACAACGTGGGCGGCGACGCCGTGCGCCTCGTCGCGACGCGACGTGGTGTTTCACTCGCGTTAGAGAAACGTCAACGGGCCATGATGGTCACGGTCGCGACACCTCAGGGACCCGTCACTTTGGCAGTGCCGACGACGTTCATGAATGAGTCCGGAGCCGCCCTCCCCCCACTCATGCAACGCACTTCCGTTTCGGACCCGAGTCGAGTTGTCGTGGC
>Ga0214923_10003720_pt1 | contig 18948 bp, 16 predicted proteins | sample LL1510_MetaG_FD_177993 | JGI IMG/M metagenome (GOLD analysis project Ga0214923, IMG submission 177993) | Freshwater microbial communities from Lake Lanier, Atlanta, Georgia, United States - LL-1510 | ecosystem: Environmental > Aquatic > Freshwater > Lake | place: USA: Georgia | collected...
AGAGAGATGGCAAGAAAGAGCAGCGGCATACCAACCAGCATAAACAGAAGTGACGTAGTGCCAGCGCATGCACTACCTGGTCTTCGTGACAAAAGGTCCGGCGCCAACAGTGTCAACGGGTCCATCTCACTACGGGCGAGCGACATGAGCCACCTTGTGAGCTATTGAGCCGACCTGCAGTAAAGGCACCGTAAGAAAACAAATTATCAGCCCTGCGAATGTAAGAACCAGCGGTGCCACAGCCTGTGCAGGAAGCTTTGCGATGGCCTCCTCAACACTCTCTTGATAAGCAACCTGCGTAGCATCACTCAATTCTTTAAGGGGTCGAATCAGCTCACCACCCTGGCGATGGGCCAACCCAAGATGAATAAAGGCATGTCGGATCCCTATGGACTTTTCCGCGCTGGCAACCATGTCCAGAGCAGAATCAACTGATGTGCCGCGATTTGCCAACTCCAGCACCCTTCTCAAGAGTTCAGAGACAGGATCCGCACTGCCACGAATTGCCTCATCAATAGAGGGAACAATGTCAAGACCTGCACCGACTCCCATGACAATCCGCTCCATAACGGCCGGCAGGTAAAACTCAATCATTTTCTGCCGATGCCGTACCCGTGCAGCAAGATCGCGCCTTCGCCACAGCTCCCCTGCCAACGCGCCGACACACCCAGCTACTAATATTTGCCCCGACGAAACACCTGGTGTTATCAGTCGAGCACAGACACACAACAGACTACCAACGGCCCATGCCCAAACGCGAGGAGTGTGGTCAACAACCACACCACCTGGAGCAGCTATCGCGGTATTACCCGAGAAGACGGGCGCGTAATCCAGTAGGAGGCTCGCAACCAACTCCCGCGCCTGGTAGCCCCGTATTGAGACGAGGTACCATGCCCCGCCCAGCAGGGTGACAATTATAGCGCACCATATCAACTCCATCACTTCCTCTCCTCGCGCCCCATTCGAAACATCCAATACAGGCCGACCACAACGCAAAGGGCACCAGATGACATAACGCTGATACCCATCGTGCTTTCCGCAACCACCTGGAGCCCCGCGCGATTCATGATCGCCTGCATCGCGCCGATCAATACTGCGCACACCCCTATCCCACATGCAGAAAGCCTGTGCATCGCAAGGGCGGCTCTCGTCTTTCGCCTAAATGATTGCCTCTGCCGAACCACTCTGGCTATACGATGCAGCGGCTCCGCCAATGAACTACCGTGGCGACGCGATAAAAGCAGGCACTTCTTGAGAAGCTGAACATCCGGATGTTCATCGCCCGAACATAATTGGTCAATCGCTTGATCTTCATCAAGGCCCCGAGAGAGCCCAGCTCGAAACTTTTCAAGTTCGTCACACCAGGGCGATGTCGCGGCAAAGTAGTGCCTGGCGTCAGTCAACGCTCGAATCGGATCGACGCCAGCCCGTACCGATGCAGCCAGCGATGTTATGAGCGCTGGAAGATCCCGCTCCAAGGCCTCACTCCTTCGACGACACTGGGCGTGTCGCGTACTCGCGATTACAACAGGAGATAACGTAAGGATCGCCAGGCAGATAACTGAGGGCACAACACATGCAAGACCCACGAATAGCACGGGAATAACTCCCGCGATAATAAACTCGGTCACACCATGCGATTGCTTTTCCTCAGCGCGGGAATCCGCACGAATATCGGATGCTTCACACACAGCAAGTAATCTCTGCGCCACCCTGTAATTATCATGCATGAGCGCTCTCAATCGCTTACCTCTGCGTCATTATGGCCGCCTCTCGATACGAGATATCAGTCGGAAGCTCCAGTCGTTCCGGAAGAGCATGGAGCCGATAACTGTAGGGCGTCTGCTCCAATTTTTCACGAAAAGCGCTCACCCGCGTCCCAACTACCCACTCTGGGTGACCCCGGTCAAAACGGTACGAGAAGATTTCGCGCTGCCTCAACGCGCCATCTGCCACTGGCCCCAACTCGCGAACATCCACGATTCTTCGAATTCGCGTGTGTTTACACACATCGACCACCACCATAACCTGAACCGCGGTGGCGATCTGAGCCCCCAGAAGATCGCGATCAGCATTCCGCTGAGCTCTCGAAAGAAATAGCTCCAAACGGGTCATAGCATCGTGCGAGCTCCGGCCGTGGATAGTAGACAATCCTGAGTGCCCAGACGCGCATACATCCACAAATGCCTCAGCTGCCTCCGCGTCACGGATCTCTCCGAAGATGATACGATTCATCGCCATGCGCATGCCGGCCCGAATACAATTCGCCGGAGATACTCGCCCCGCGCCCTCAACATTCTCCTCGCGTGTGGTCATATAACGAACATGTGGATGATCAATGCTGATCTCCGGAGTGTCTTCGATGACAAGCACTGACTCATCACTCGGTATCGTCCCTGCTAATGCGCGCGCCAGCGTTGTCTTCCCCGTGCCTACCTCACCCACTATCAAGATTGTGCGCCCGATGCCGACGATAGCCCGTAGATATTCTAGAACACGCGGTGGAGCGAGCCCGGCCCGCTCAACATCACCCGTGTCCACCGAAGTGAAGCGATTTATTCGTAGGGTCAGATACGGGCCATCTTCACAAAGATCGCGATGAACCACGTGAATACGAACCAACGCCCCGATCATTCCATCAGCAATCGGATGCTTCGTCGAATAGGTCGTGCCAGCTCGATGCAGAAGCTTCTCCACAAATGCCTCGTATGATTTTTGGTCTACAAATCGTAGAGCGGTGCGCACACTACGGCGTCCCTGTTGCACCGAGATCTTAGCGAATCCTGAAACGACGATGTCGGAGATTCGTGGATCCTCCACCAATTGCTGGAGAATTCCAAAGATGTTTGTGTCGCTTTCCAATTGAGCGACGATCTCGTCCCGTTCAAAGCTGGTAAGCCGAACACCTAAACCCGCAGCAACCTCGCATACAATCCCCGGTAGATCGGCGCTCTCAGTGATATCTTTCCCCGAGTCCCGAAGCGCTAGCGCTCTCTTTGCGTCCTCCAGAACATGGCAGAGAAGAGGAGACAATAGCTCATCGGAAGCGGCTGTCCGATCGACATACATCATCGCATCACCCTCTCAACACCGGCCGCGTTAATGAGGAATCCGGATGGGCGGTCTTCAGCGGCAATCCATGCTCCATCAACGAGCGCGTACCGTTTTCGGTCGGCACCAACACCAAATTCAACCACGCCGCCAATTTTGGATCTCTTTACTTGATCCTGAGTTCCATAGAAATCATCAGAGGAAAAGCGAGTCGCTCGCCACGCCGCTTCATCCTTTAAACTTCTCAAAGCAAATGCGATCTTCCCGAGAGGAACAGCTGTGTGAATCGCCAAACACTGCTCCTGAGTAACGAGCAGGGTGACGGTACTCGGGACTCCCTGCGCCGCAGATCCCGCCGGGGAGAGCGATCGCTCCGCGGAGATCACCTTGACCTGTTCGGCGACAACCGTCGTCTTCGACTTCTCCACCAGAAGAACATCGACAATTGAGCCGCTTCGAGCCCATCCCTCAACTGCGGTCGTAGCATCGACTTTAACTGTCATCGCCCGCATCCCCGGAGGTATCCGGCCGATAATCGGATTCCCCAACTCTTCGGCGCCACCAAGATTACCTGCGATAATAGGTAATCCACTCGGAAGCGATACAAGAGCCGCACGATCGCGAATCATAGCTAGATCCATAACTACTCCGTGGGGTAGTTGATGCTTAGGGAACTTCTCTACTCGAGTTTTTACTTCGCGTATAAGGGTGCCGGCTGACACGACCTGATCGGGTACCGGTACCTCAACAACATCATACTCCGGCACGATCATTCGATACCGAGACGGATCAACAACCGGTGCTGTCCGTCGTCCCGCGAGGTACGCACTCGTACCAACTCCCACGGTCACCACCAGAATCCCTATAAGTGCGCCGCCGCGCGGGTAGCCACGCGCGCCTGCTCTCATCAATCGAGCCGACATAGAGCCTAATTAGTAACCACTCCGCCAGAGCGAGACTGCGCCCATTGACCGACAGCTGAAAGAAGGTCAACGAGGTCCCCTCCCAACGAATTTAGCCCGGTCCATAGGATACCTGCGATAATCGCCGCTCCGGCGCAGTACTCTAGCAAGGTGTATCCTCTCTGCTTCGCTGCTTTTACTTTATTTTGCATAGTGCTCCTCTGTTTAGGTTTTTAAGTCATTATCCCAACACCACCGGCTTTGATACGAGTTCCCCTTGATCAGGTACACTCGGACTCAGAGCTAGTAGCGCCCTACCGGGTAGCGCACGCGTCCCACCTTCCACGGATTTAGACGCATCACTACCCGAGCTCTTTCTCACCCGAAGCCACACGCCGCGGCACAGTTGACCTGCCCTGCGGCGCACGCATTCCCATATCCTAGCGATAGGCCGGGCTCCTGATGGACACGATCCATCGGCGAACGATACGAGCGCGTGAATACTTCGACCGAGAAATCGATAGGGCGTATAGCCACTGCACACCCACGCCATTGCTTGGGGACATCGAGGAATGACAACGTGGGAAACTTTTCTACTGGCGATGATAGCCACCTGATCCCGTAATAACGAGACCGGCGCTGAGCCGACACCTGTATCATTTATTAAAACAGAGACACGAGCGTCATGGCGGACAAGACCGGCAAGAAGCGACAAGCCTTGGCGATTCGCGTATGCCGCTGACGTGTCTCGATTAATAACGAAAATCACCTCTTCACAAACGTTCAGCAACGCGTTCCGCGCCACCGTTAACAATCCAGAGGTATCAACTACAACAGCATCGTATTTTAATACGAGAGCCTCAAGCACTGAGACCATCGCCCGCTGAGCCCCAACACCCGCCCACACTGACTCATCACCTCCGGAGGGCGGAGCCATACATACGAATCTAGGCTCGTCGTCCCAAATCGGGCGAGTACAATCGCTTGCCGTTTCAGCCGTGACCACTCGCTGCTGGTCCAGCAAAAGCTTGAGGGACTCACTAACATAAGGGCGCACCTGCAGAAATCGTGTAAGATCTTGAGACACCACATCACAATCGACCACACACACCGACCCACCTTTGGCGTACCACCCCTCAGCGATGGCTGCCGCCATCCAGGTGCGACCAACTCCACCTCGAGCTGAGTCAACCAGGATAATTCGGCCTCGCTTGTGCGTTTTGATTCTCTTACGGAGCAAAAGAATACGCCGAAAAAATTCATCGCTAGTAGCTGAGTCAACTAATACATCATCGATGCCAAGACGCCCCAACTGCTCAACAAGGCCGAAGGAATATGAACGCGAGTCCAGAATGGCCACAAGAATCTTATCTGGAAGCTGCGCGCGAATAGTGGAGACGTAAGCAGCGTCACACGCGATCAATTCCGGTCCGATCAGACATGCATCGAGAGAGCCATGAAATCTGACCTCTTCCGGCGAGAGCGAATGAACAGATACTCGGGGTAATGAGTGTCGCCCATCTGGAGTGGGCCATGCCCAGCGTTCAACGAGCGCTGTAACACGCCGTCGACTTTCTGCACGTAGGTCTACGATGCCCAATTCAATCATTCCAGATTCCTCACGAACAGAAAGATTGCAATCGAAACAAACCACCTAGAACCGAGCGGAATGGGACTTTGGACCCCCACCCTGGAGGCAACCTAGCATAGCTTCTCCGAATCCGATCTCTTTTTTTTTGCTCCGCTCCCTCTTCTCCACGCTTCTCCAGGCACTCTCTCAGAGACCGCGCGCACATGACGGCTTAAATATTGCTTTCAAATCATCTTATCTTAGGCTGCGGATTCAGCTGGTTACACGCAACAATGACACCAAATTAGCCGCGCACATTCGCGCCGATTATGCTTTCAAAACATATAAAAATGCCCCTCGTAAATGCGCTCACTACCCCGAATGCGATAGTGATCTGCAAAAATCCATGCCTGTGAAACTGGCACGGAGTTTACCGCGCATTAGTGTAGGCTATTGTTTTGATTCGCATTCGTGAATCGATAGCGTTTTCCGGAAGCTAAGATTTCACCACGGACTTTTGGACCACGGTATACCTAACTCAGCTCATTGGTTTGTCCTCTTCATATAATTTCACAGCAGGAAGATCGTGGCACTCTTACGCGCCGTCTCTGAGACAAGGCGTTTTGGAAAAGCAATAGGGAGTAGAGGAGCCCGATCACAGGAGTCTAAAAAATGGGGGACGTATTTTGCGATAACTACCCCGGACAAAAATCAATACATCCAGCCGCGATGAGGCTCGACATAAGGGCTCGCGATTCATCCGGGAACAGAAAGGGAATTATTTTTTGGAACACGGTGACTTTTCGAATCATTTGTCGGTTCGACTCATTTCAGCAATCTTAAATGACCCTCTCAGACTGGTTACTCGTGTAGGCAAAATTTTATTGCTCTTTCTTAGTTCGACTTTCTCCTCTTGCATAGGATGCTTGGTGCGGATGCTGAGCACTCTATGACGATGGTAGTGAATTCACGTTAGGCCCCAATCTAAATAAACTCAGGGGCTCACTAATCGGTCGCTCACGACTGATGAACTGTTTGCTTAAACTTGAACGATTCTTCCTCGAGCCATACGCAAATTTATGCTAACCCCACTTTTTCCTAAGGGTCGCTATGCTCGCTGTGAAAAATGGACGGGAATAGGTCGATCCGGGTGTTGTCCCCGGATCGTTCAATGGGTACTCTTTCCTGACAGAAGAATTATCTGGGCATGGAGCTTTCTGGGCATGGCACGGTGTAGCGTTCGACGCAATTGGTTACGGGGGGGATATGCGGCAGAGTACCAACACTCGGCCTGTATCAACTCATCGGCGTTATCTGACCTAATACACGGCACGCTCTCTGCGCTCTATACTCATCTAGCATGTGACAAGGAATTCAAAGTCACTCGTGATTTCAAGGGTCGTGATGGTCTCGACACCATAATCAATGCGATCCCCGGTGATGCTAGCGATGAAGTATTTCGGCTCGGCGGTCTGATTGCTACCGAAAGACAAGGAGAGGATAATTTTGAGTGGTCTCAATTCAATGTCGCATGTCATGCGCCGTTTCGCGAATTCGAGGGCGCGCACCATATTCTTTATTCACTCGACATCCGTCGAAGCGACTCTATTCCATCATGGATTCCGTGGAGACTCCTGGGAGCTGCAGCACCAATTCGACCTCAATACTTTCGCGTAGGCATCGAACGCTTTCAGAGCCGCTTCACGTTCGCCAGTTTCGGATTTCTTCCTCAGGTTACGGACACTCTGTTGATTGATGTTTTCAACGACACCCTGTCGTGCGCGTTCCGAACAGAGCAAACCTCATGGTCGCTTGGGGCCCCCATAGCTACAGTTCCATTGTTCGCCGATATCGGACACGCAATTCGAGAGTCGACGGGCTTTGACATCAATGAGAGCTTGATCAACGAACTTAAGGCAACGGGCCGGTTTGGTGCATAGAGATAGCAATCAAACCCCTTCTCTCTGTACCCACTTTACAGGTAGCATAAGAATTGATGATGGGAACTCGTTTTAGGCATCGAACATCATGGCCCCCTGCCTTGTACAGTCGGGCGCACCAGTTGGCGATTGTTACAGTCGCAGCCTCAGTCGCGCATGGTCTCCTCATGCAAATGGGGAAGCCATGGCTTGAGTTTATACCGCTACGGACCCTGCGAATGCTTGAGCTGTGGCGCCCCTTTACCTCGCTTTTTGTTGCAACGGATCCCCTTCAGGTAATATTTGGGGCCTTAATAATCTACAGTATCGGTGGAGCTCTTGAGTCACGCTGGGGAGCCAAAAGGTTCCTCTCTGTGGTCTTGGGTATTCCATTCATTGCCGAGTCTATCATTTTAATCTCGTCTCTTTTGGTGCCATCGTTCTTTATAGGCGCCAGGCATGCCGGATCATTTCAAGTGATCACGACCCTCTGGATAACTTTTGGACTGTCAGCTCATTTTTCGCGTGAACTGCTGCAGTTCTGGGGCACGCCGATCACTGGTAAGACGTTTGCCATGATCGGACTTGGGTTTGTTGTTTTGGCCGGGGTATTCAATGGTTTCTTCCCCGTACTACCCGAGCTGCTAACAGCCGCTCTATGTTACCTCTACATGTATCGCGGTCGCTCATCGAGCTTTTTTCGTAGAATTGAAGTGCGCTATTACGAGTGGAAGCTTCGACGCCTGCGACATGCAAGTGGTTTCCGAGTTATCAAGGGCTCTAAGGACGAGGATTCAGATTCTCAGATTCATTAATCTCGCTCAGACGGGCCTTTAGCACGACATCACCTTTGTCTGAGAGTATCGATGCAGCTACAAGGCTAGCGCTTGAAGCCCTAGCGGTCAGCCCTTTAACGACTATCAGTTACCCTAGCTTTGATAGTATTAACATAATCAGTGTCAAGACAGCGGAGACTCCTACTGACACAAACACCACGGCTGCGTGACCTTGCAAATGAAAGCGCGGTCGAAGATCAAATGAACCGGCGAAGGGAGAAAGCACGGAGCATAATCCCGCACACAGAAGCGCCGCACCCAAGTAGAGCAGATTTCTCGTCACATTCTCCGACTCTTGACCCTCAGAGCTCGTAAAATCATCGCGCGAGAGGAGTCCTGGACGAATTACTACTGATTCATCTCCCCTTGAGCCCAGAAGATCGCGTTCATCAATCTGTTTGGTAAGAACCGTGTAATCACCCTGTGGTAAAGCTTCATACCATATTCGAATATCTCCCAGAGAGGGGCTTGCGGTACTGCTCGATGGGTTGCGGTGAATCATGATTCGATCACCCTCAATATGAAGGTTCGAATCTTTAAGGAGATCCGGAGTTACATGTAATGGTAATAAACGCTCAACGACGTTGACCAGAGCGCTCCCGTCAAATGCCCCGAAAGCAGCGCTTCGAACTTTCTTGATATCTGGAGATACTGTGAGGAGCGGATTTTCATGTCCACTTGTCTCCGCGAAACTAAAAAAGTCAAGTTGTCCCTCGTGCCATGCGAGTCGATACTCTTTTTTTTTGAAAATGGGATCCTCTTCTTCGATCCACTGATACATTTCTACCCTGCGGCGCAAAATAAGGTAGGGGCCAGCCTTCAGATACTCGTCTTCAAGCTGATCAGCGGAAGAGAAGCGAGCAGCCGCAAGCACAAGAGTTCCGTTGTCGGAGCCACTCGGCACTAGGGGGTCAATGACTCTCGCCTGGCTAACAAGCGTGTCAAGTGCGCGGGACCCATCCCGGGCAGCACCGGCGCTGTTCCACATCAACAAAAAACCGCAGACCAGCGTGAAAATCCCGAGAAAACTCTGTGAACGACGCCGAAAATCTTTTAAAGCCCTCATATCAACAGTCTACCTCGCCCAAGATTACTACACCAAGCCCCTCAATCGCGCGCGCGCGAAGAGCGCTATAGACTTCGCATCACTCAACAGACCACTGACAATCGCCTGCTCAATTTCCGCTATACTCATAACGACCAGGGATATGTTTTCATCCTCATCGGGCTCAGCTCGACTCTCGTACAGACCAGTGGCGACAAAAAGATGTTGCACTTCGTCGCAAAAGCCGGGAGCCGGAAAGATAGTTCCGAGAGGAAGGAGCTCTTGAGCCGCCATGCCAATCTCCTCTTGAATCTCTCGACCGGCGCAGGCGATCGGAAGCTCACGTGCTTCTAAGGTGCCCGCCGGTAATTCAATCAGGACCCTCCCGATTGAATGCCTGTACTGTGACACACACACAATCCTACCATCTCCGGTGATCGGAAGAACAACTACCGCTCCTGGATGATGTATCGTCTCATGAAACGAACGCTGCCCCTGATCGTTCTCAAGAGTGTCACGGACACCGCGTAACTTTCCCTGATACAGAACTTCCGTCTGAACTACTTTCATACAGACCCCTCTTGTATGCTACTATTCCTCTGACTGATTAAGTACTCAGTCGCGAAGCGCGCCAGCCAAGAGACAGGACAGAGTAAACGAATATGTATCCCTGTTTTTGACCTAGAAACCATTCGTTCTCCCGGGCCAGGATTACCTTGTCCCCTGCTTCCGCGCTTTCACACGATCACGTATACCGTGATATCCAACCACGCAACAGCTACTTACACACCAAAGTCGTTCTCTTCTCAGTACCTTGTTCGCATCCCCCCCAAACTTCCGCGCATCAACTAAATAGTCTAGACTCTGGCTTAAGGCAGGGCTCCCTCAGCGCGGAGACTCTATTTAGTTATCACACTCATGACAGATCATCCGCCCTCACCTCACCTACAGGAATGGTTTCGGCAACAGGAAGCCTCCACTGATACGGTCGATTTGAGCGTTATTGTTCCAGCATATAACGAAGAGCGTCGACTCCCCCCAACCCTGATCCACATGATTGATTTCTTTGATGCAAGGGGCATCTCCTACGAAATCATCGTGGTAGACGATGGCAGCAAAGACGGCACTGGTGAAATGGTTCGAAAGTTTGAAAGAGTACGGCACCAGGTCAGATCGATCCAACTTCCCCGCAACTACGGGAAGGGCCATGCTGTGAGGCTTGGCGTTCTCAATAGTCGAGGCAAAAGAATTCTCTTCGCTGATGCTGACGGAGCGACTCCTATTGAAGAGTTCGCTCGACTTGATGAAGCGCTGAATAAAGGCGCATCTGTCGCTATCGGCTCGAGAGCTCTTGCGAGCAATAACACCAAGGTATCCACCTCAGTTCACAGGAGGCTACTGGGAAGAATATTTAATCGCTGCGTCAACACGATTCTACTTCCAGCGATCACTGACACTCAGTGCGGCTTTAAGCTGTTTACTCGCCCAGTTGCTCTCTTTCTGTTCAGAAATCAGAGATCAGATCGCTTCAGCTTCGATGTTGAGTTGCTTTACATCGCCAAAAAAGCTGGAATTTCCGTAAAAGAGGTTGCAATTAATTGGAATAACATACCCGGTTCGAAGGTCAATCTGGCGATCGATTCACTGAAGATGTTTCGTGATGTATTTCAATTCAGGGTGCTCCATCGTCATATTTCTCCAGAGCAATTCTTGAAGTTTCAGCAGGATTCATTAGCCAATTCAACCGATCCTATTCTCGTGCAGCGAGCTTCGTTGTAACTACTCTTGCGAGGGTGACAACCATTTCGTCCAGTATCATGTAAGTATAGTTTTGATTCGCATCCGCGCATCGATAGCGTTTTCCAAAAGCTAGGATTTCGCCACGGACTCTCCAAAAACGCTCTAGCACTGGATCCTCCCATACTGGCTTGATTACCGAGCAAGATGAGGAGATCTACTTCCCACCTATGCAATACTTTCATGCTGGCTTCCGTCAGATACGAAAAACTGGGAGTTGCTAAACGCCCAGACCAAATACTCTTTTTCTTGATTTTAAATGGATCCCACTCCCCGCCGAGTTGGCCCGAGAGTTGCCAAAGAATGGGTAGGTGATAACAATCACCTACGGTATGTGGTCTCTGGTTCTGTCTCACCATCCCTCCCCATCCCTCCAGAGACCACATACCGGGTTCCTTTTGTAGCCCTTTATTCACAAAACTCCCCCAAAGCTCCCTTAAGGAAGGCCGGCAAAACCTAACCGTAGCGAGAAAAGATCTAAGAAGTAGTGCCTTCGCTCTGCTTGGATGGGCAGTTCTCATGCTCTGTGGCATACTCCCCCCATGCCATCTCAAATAACCGGCTACAAGCTTTTAGATTCTGGCGAGGGCCGCAAACTTGAACAGTTTGGCGACATAATAATCGATCGACCCTCCTCGCTCAGCTCGTGGAAACGCAGACAGAGTGCTGAGCTCTGGCAACGCGCGGATGCGGTGTACGCCCCACCTAATCGGTGGGAATGTCACGGCTCAATTCGCTCCGCGTGGACAGCATCTATCGCGGGTGTGGTGATGCGATTAGAACTTATGTCAAATGGTCAGGTCGGTCTATTTCCAGAGCATGCCCTCTACCTATCATCGATCTCAAGCGCCGCTGACAAACTTCGCACCATGAAAAAGCGAGAGCTTAGAGTATTAAACTTGTTTGCCTACACGGGATTGGCAACCTCTTTCTGTACTACTCTCGGCAGCGCTCAGGTCACCCATGTTGATCTTGCGAAGCGCGCCATTGAATGGGCCAAAATCAACGCGGAAGCCAATGGTGTAGCATCAGACTCCGTTCGTTGGATTGTCGATGATGCTCTGGCTTTCATGGCTCGAGAGCAGCGAAAGAATTCTCTCTACGATATCATTATTATTGATCCGCCATCATTCAGTCGCGTCTCTAAGAACAACACCTGGACCTTGGATGAAAAGGTGCCTGATATTGTGCATCTTGTCCTTGGGGTGCTTGATGCTCAAGCAGGGGTTGTGTTTTTCACTAATCATTCATCGGCAAGCACTTCTGATGTAACACGAAACATTGCGCTCGATTTATTCAATGATCACAACGTGGAGATATCGATTCGGTCCCTAGCTCTTGAGGAAGAAAGCTCGAGTCGCAGGCTTCCAGCCGGATCGCTGATCGTCTTATCTCACGGGGTGTGAAGCAACAAGTGTAGATGGAACACATTATGAATACAGATCTGATTCGACAGGAACTCAGCAACGCCCTCGCCTGGCGCTATGCCACAAAACGGTTTGACTCGACAAGAAAGATACCAGAAGCTGACTGGCTTGCCTTGGAGAATGCGCTTCGCATGTCCGCTTCTTCTTTTGGTCTCCAGCCCTGGCGTTTTATTGTGGTGAAAAATGCTAGGGTGCGGGCTAACCTACGGGAGCATGCTTGGAACCAGCCACAGCTTGTCGAAGCTTCTCATCTGGTAGTGTTAGCAGCGCGAACTTCAATCGACTCTCAATACGTCGATGAGTATTTGAAACTTCTATCCGCAGAACGAGGAGTGCCTATCGCAGATCTGGCTTCTTACAGAGGTATGATTGTTGGGTTTGTCGAGCATCTTACGAGTGCGGGAGAGATTGAAGCCTGGACTACCCGGCAAACGTATATCGCTCTAGGATCCCTCCTGACAGCTGCTGCTCTCATGAAGATCGACGCATGTCCATTGGAGGGCATCGACCCCCAGCAATTCGATGCTATTCTTGGCCTTGCGCAGCAGGGCTATGCGGCCAAGGTTGCATGCGCGCTTGGTTACAGGAGCGCTGATGATTTGACAGCCAATAACAAGAAGGTTCGATATCAACGTAATACAATCTTCTCCGACGTCGAATAACGTCTCATGGCGATAGTCATATCCTCTCAGGGTTTTAAGCGCAAAGGCCAGCTTTTCTGGGTTGCAATTCTTGTTCTGGTGAATCTTGGCCTATCGTGGCCCCTCGTAAAAGCTAATTCGAATTACTTTTATCAAGAAGATGACGCCCACCATTTCAATCGAGTAATTGAAATGGCCCAACGCAGGGATCTAAACCCGCGCTACTTTAACAAACCAGCTCTGCATTTCTACCTACGCATGCCAATAGTGTACGCGAGTGCGGCATGGGAAGAGTTTCGAGGGCGCCTTGGATCCCTAGCGGAAGTGCGAACTCGATCACCGTACGGACTTGCGACCTATGCACTGAGTGCCTCTCACCCTGCAGTCGTTGTCTGGAGTCGCCTCGAAAGTGTTGTATGGAATGCCCTTCTTGCAGTGCTTGTCTTTACGATGCTTCGCGCTGCGGCACTACCTACCTGGGTCGGCCTTGCGGGCGCGGCAATTACCTCTCTCTCCCCCGAAGCACTACGCAATTCTTATGTTATAGGAGTAGACACACTCATGGCGCTGTTGTGTTTTATCTGTAGCGCATACGCGGTGCGAGCTGTTGATGGCTATACCCGCGGCAAACTCCTCGTGACCGGCTTGATTGCTGGATTGTCGTGTGCGGCGAAATATAACGCGGCACCTATAATCCTCGTTCCCTACACCCTCTGGCTGATTCGAGATAGACACTTATTGCCACTTGTTGTCGTTTCAATCGGGATTACTTTCGGATTCCTACTGGGCGCTCCGTACTCTGTATTATCGTTCCAAGATTTTTGGTCCGGGTTATCATATGAAGTCTGGCACTATGGTGTCGCCGGCCACGAGGAGCACACCAACCAACCAGGCCTCCCTCAAGCCTGGTTTTATCTGCGCTGGCTCGCAACCGATGGAATTGGATTAATCGCCAGTCTTCTTCTGCTGCCAGGCCTATATACATTGTACAGGGCTAACAAACTCAAATCCCTTGTGCTGATGGTATTTCCCGCGGCGTACGCTCTACTCATGATCATGCAGAAAGCAAACTTCACTCGTAATATGGTAGTCATGGTTCCATATGCCTCAGTCGCGGCTGCTTATGGGCTTATAACTCTTACATCTTTCATTCGACACGCGGCTCTGCGCCGCATTGTTCTCGCAACAATCCTCTTCGTGATGCTCCGCTCACTCTGGATGCAATGTGACGTGAGTATATTTCAGCAGCAAACCGTAAAGGACTCGCGGGACGGTGTTTGTCATTGGCTCACAAGTTCGCGCCCTCTCGGAAGTGACGTAGCGGTAGCCGGGCAACTTCAGCTCCCTTTCTCCGCTTTGGCGCTACCCGGTGTTGACTCCTTCGATATGCACACCACCTCACTGCCAAGCCTCGTCCAAGCCGGATATGCTTTTTTTATTGTTCCCGCTAACAACCCATTGATTGACGCTCGATTTACCGAAACAGAGCGAGATTTTGAGGGCGCCTCATGGCCACAGCGCGTGCCTCGCAATCCAGCTATAACTATTCTGCGAGTGCGAGATAGCGCGTTGGAAAAAGCAGCTGAGTTCGCTCGGGCTGATCTCGAACTGAATGAGTCGAATGGCAAACTTTTTCCTCGATGTTCCTCACAGGAACCTCATTGCTGGATTTCCTCTCTGATCACTCAGGTTCAGCTACCACTCACGTCTACCGCTACAACTTTCGAAGCTATGTCCCCGTGGCCGAATCAGACCCTTGATGTGCTATCCGAAAACGAAGCACTGATTCATTCTGTCGTTTTTAAAACCCCCGGCACGTGGACGGTCGTTCGGCTCCCACCGTACCTATCGGACACTACCCGATTAAGGTTTAGGCTGTCTCAGGTTCATTCTCCAGCCTCTCAGGGCGCAAGCAGAGATGCGCGTCGGTTGGGACTTGCTATTAAACGCCAGTAAATCATGCTCTGGGTGGACAGCCCCGCTCAACTTCAGTATTCTCCGCCATATGATAGTAGTAACCGGTGGCGCTGGATTTATTGGCAGCGCTTTCATAGCGAAGCTCAACTCTGAGGGAATTCGCGATATACTTGTGGTAGATGAAGACGCCGTTCGGGATACCTCCGGAAATCTAAACAACAAGGCGTTTCTTCAGTTCATGAGCAAAGGTGACTTCCTTGAGCGAATAAAGGCAGACAAACCTCCGCGCCCTTTGAGGGCAATCATTCACATGGGCGCATGCTCGAGCACCACTGAACAAGATCGAGAGTATCTGCGCCTTAATAACTTTGAATATACCAAAACTCTGGCGGAGTACGCGACGAAACGTGACATACGTTTTATTTACGCTAGTAGCGCTGCAACATATGGCGATGGATCTCAGGGTTTTGATGACAACGAGCGTCAGCTTGACCTGTTAAAGCCATTAAACCCATACGGTGAGTTTAAACATCTCTTCGATGTATGGGCTCGTGACAATCGGCTGTTAAAGAAAATGGTAGGCCTAAAGTTTTTCAACGTGTATGGCCCCAACGAATACCATAAGGGCAACATGGCGAGCGTAGTTTGGAAAGCCTTTAATACAATTCAAGCGACTGGCTCATTCTCGCTCTTTAAATCTTACCACCCCGAATATAAAGATGGTGAGCAGAAGCGGGATTTTCTGTATGTGAAGGATTGCTGCGATGTGATGTTGTGGTTCCTACAGCATCCCCATGCAAATGGCATCTTCAATGTGGGCTCCGGGAGAGCAAGCACCTGGAATGAGCTCGTTGAGGCTGTTTTCGCTGCTGTAGGCAAACCAACTAATATCAATTATATCGAGATGCCTGAGGCGCTCAAGGGACAGTATCAGTACTTCTCCGAAGCACCCATGAAAAAGCTTGCCGCAGCGGGCTATACAAGGCGCCTCTACCCCCTTAAACGTGGCGTCGATGATTACGTAAAACAGCATCTTTTGAAGACAAGCAAGCACTGGTAGGTGCCAAAAGAGCAGTTCTTGTAAAAATTTTGCATTTTTTCGGCCGAAACCATAACAAGGGAATCGAATTGGAGCTAAGCGACATCAACCTCTCATAAGAGGTTGAAATGAGTACACTAGGGCGGAATTCAGAGACGCTCCAGGTAGAGCTTCAGATTCCGGGGGACGCATATCTCACCCTCGTTGCGGAGCTACGTCAAAATGCCCAGTCACGGTCTCAATCAAAGCGACTCTCAAGACGGGTCAAGACTCTCATCGATATAAATCTACACCAACGCGTTTTCTCAGTCAGGACTGTTGGCAACCACAAACTCCCCCGCCCGTTAGCGATACGAACTGACAGCGAAACTCACACAAACTTGGCCCACATGATCATTCAATCGCTCGGGACTACCTTTGACCCGGAGGTAGTTGCTGCACTGAGAGGAATAGTCGCTTCGTGTCCCGAGGTTCTACTTACCTCACTAAAAGTCAGACCTCGGGATCTTGAAATTGCTCCCTCGGTCTTCCCTCCTCAATCACCGATACTTTTGAACTCCCGCCTAATTGGAACTGTGGCACCCCATGTTCTTCTGGATCTCGATGATGCGCCCACCCTCGTCATCCGAGAAACACCCGTTGATGAAACGGCAGAAAATGTCGCACGACTACGGAACAACCTTCAGGTGCTCAACGCAATCAACGCAGAAGTAATTGAGAATTTCGTTGAGGTCTTCACGTCGGTCTTGATTCCACAAAATATCTCGATGCCCGTCACATTCTTTGTTCACTGGGGAAGCTACGATGATTTAGCTCCGTCGTGGCAGGATGAGGAGCTTTTATGTCACCACCCATCTTCGGCCGGCGAAGTTGTGTCGCTGTACTTTCGTGCTCATGTGCCTACAAGAGGGTTATTCGGGGCGACTTTTTATGCTCAGATAGCTGGCTCGCCCGAACGCATCTGGCTCGGCAAGGGGCCCTCTGACGATGCTAGATTCTTGGTTGAATCTGATGACTCTCAACTCACCCAGTCTAAGGTGCTATTGATCAATACTACGCGTCGAAATGCTAGTATCTTGATTGAGGAAGGTCTCAGCGATCCTCGCCGTATCAGTTCACTTGCCCGCGAACTCACATCGATTCAGCCACATTTCTCCATCGGTTCACTCGTGGAGCAGCATTTATGCTCAGCTCCGGATGAGCGTCATGCGCTCGACGCTCTTCTGCAGTCCTGCCCTGAGTCAATTGCTGAGTCTATCGCTCAACAGTATGGTATCGGTGAAGTAGTTTTTGCGACTCCCGAGGGGCCGCAAGCAGCCGCCGGCGGCCTCGCTCAAGTTATAAATGGGCTGCCCCCTCTCCTGTGTCAGCGGGGAATACCAGTATCTGTTATCACCCCTCTCTACCGATACGATAACGGCAACAAGCATCCCGACGCTGAAACCACGCTCCGGGAGGGGATTTCTCTTCAAGGACACAGAGTCTTTCCCCGCTATATTGGAACCGTGACCGCGGATATCGGGCCAACATACTATCCTGGCACCGTCTGGACTCGCCGACCAGCCTCAACGCTACCCTTTAAGGTTTATTTGGCACAGCATGAGAATCTGCGGGTGTTTTTGCTAGCTAACAACTCAGTATTTGACCGGGTGTATCAGCCGGTATACGCCGATGAACAGCTGCGACGAGCAATTGCTTTCTCTCGGGCAGCTCTGGAGACCACGATTACCCCTCACTTCGATATACGTCCATCGGTTATTGTCTCGAACGACTGGATGACCGCGTGTGTTCCCTCATTTTGCGCTCTTGATCAACGATATCGAGACGACCCGATCCTACAACGATGTAAAACTCTTCACATGATCCATAACGGCGGCGCTGATTATCATGGGCGCATACCGTGCCATGGTCACCAGGAAGATCTCTGGCCGATGTTCAGCCTTGGTCCTGAGCATTACTTTGGATTTCAAGATCCCCACCGAAGCGATCTTTTGAATTTTACCATGGCTGCGGCTAAACATGCCACCGGAGGGGTCATCACTGTAAGTCGTCCATACGCGCTTCAGATTGCGTCACCGGGAGGTGGAGATGGGCTCGGGAATATCCTGGCACATAGAGCTAAGAGTGTTTTTGGAGTCAGTAATGGAATTGACCGTGCGCAGGTTGATTCTTATCTCAGGATGATATCAGGCGAGTCGCAAGAGTCTCTTCGGGAGCCGGCGAGACTGATACCAGCCAAGAATCGGGCAAAACAAGAAATTCAGAGGCGCTATGGACTCAAGGGTGAGCCTACATCGATTCTGTTGAGTTTTGTGGGGCGCCTTGCTGAGCAGAAGGGTCTGCACCTCCTCTCTGGTTACGTCAACGGCTCAGCCCAATCGACCCTGGAACACATCATATCCTCCAACGAGGATACTCAGGTGCTCATCGCCGGTCCGCTTACAAACGGGGATCCCGCCTCCGAAGCGTTGCGAAGCACTCTGGACTACCTACGTACCAAGTATCCCGGCAGGGTAGCTGCGGTCTTTGACTATCTACCCCACACGACAGCACTCGAGATTATGTTCGCTAGCACCCTCTTTATAATGCCAAGCCGATTTGAACCCGGAGGTATCACGCAATTGGAAGCCCTCGCCACTGGAACTCCTGTTGTAGGAAGAAATGTGGGTGGAATATCCGCGACTATCGAAAACTTTAATCCTGTCACAGGGTGCGGAAATGGTTTCCTTTGTGATGACTATTGTCCCACCGCCTTTGCCAATACCACGCGATGGGCTTTGAGCATCATCCGACACCCAGACATG
>Ga0214923_10003721_pt1 | contig 18944 bp, 11 predicted proteins | sample LL1510_MetaG_FD_177993 | JGI IMG/M metagenome (GOLD analysis project Ga0214923, IMG submission 177993) | Freshwater microbial communities from Lake Lanier, Atlanta, Georgia, United States - LL-1510 | ecosystem: Environmental > Aquatic > Freshwater > Lake | place: USA: Georgia | collected...
TCGATTTACTTCGGTCCTCGCATCTGACCATAACTCGGGTCCCAATGAGATATCTTTTACGGTTAACGGCGATCCATTCCACCATACCGAAAGCTCTGCCCACCCCCGCCAGAGGTGCAGAGTACCCCAAGGCATAATTCGCTCATTCGGAAAGAAGGAGTCTATTAATGCTGCTCGAGGAAATATCGCAGGCATAATGCATGCAAGATTAGCTTTTAGGGAACGCACTACCCTAAGCAAAGGCTGAATATCCTCACGTTTGATCGCGATGATAGTGACAACAGGGATTCCTTGGCTGACCGGCTGGGTTTTATGGACATCGACAACCAGAGAGGTCTCGTCCATCCCGGTTTTAGAGCCTACCCTGCGACGCGCCCACTCCTTCACATTCCCAGCATCAGGGGGCATCTTGCACGACTCGATGAGACATGCGGAGGTCGGAACCAAAAACGACAGCCATGTGTGATGAGCTCGTATTTTTTCCTTTATTTTACTAGCCAACGATACTTCGATATCCTCGCGACTCACCCCTCGAGGAGAGTCTATCAAGCTGCCTCTAGGAGCGCTGCTCTCCAGTACGCATTTCGGGGCTCCCACGGTCGGCCGCATGTACTCCAAAATCCCTATCGGATCGCAAGACAGGTCAACAATGACGTGCTCAGAGTTATTACTCATTTCTTCAAGTGCAAGTCAGGCACTATGATACTCACTATCCGTCAGGCTTGAATGGAGGCCAGTGCTCACATTCATATATCGGAGGCAATCGAATTTAGTTGCTCCTTGGAGATGGGCAAATTCCGGAAAAATCTAATTAGACTCGATAACTGGATCACTTCCGGCCGCCTAACCCTAATTTTTTACGAAGCTCGGCATGCTCGACATGCAAAATGCTCGGGTGGTGTCGCTGGTCCAACCAAAAAGCTCTTCAGGCAGCTTTAAGATTCCCCGCACCTGATCCACTTGCCCGTCCATGAGCCCTTATTGGGGGACAAAACTAGAATGGATTGGAAAACCCTGTGCGCTGGACCTAACCTGTCCGCATATAAAGTATTATCCGCACCACTTGGAACTTACTTTTCTCTACTTGCATCATCGAGCAGGGCACAGTACCTACAACCTATCGACTTTGATGCTTAACGTTCGTCCGCGGAAAATATTGAAAGCTTGAAGCTCCCCGGATCTTAAATATAGGTGCCATTAGATATGAGGCCTGATTCGGAACAACTTCTGTACATAGTTGTTCCCTATTTTAATTTCATCAATTACCAATCAGCAGAGGATAATCTCTCTGTGTTCATCAAGAGTATATCTCTACATCTTGATGCTCGTGTGGTTCTTGTCGAGGGCTATCAGGATAGTTCATCACGGCTTCCGGATTTTTCCGATAGAGTGCTTAAGCACATTTCAGTTCCGGTTAGGGATGCCATATGGATCAAGGAGAGCTTGATAAATATCGGCTTTCACCAGCTACCCCCAACATGGCAGTACGGCGCCTGGATCGACCGAGATGTTGTCTTTTGCAACCCCAACTGGATTCAAGAGACTATTGAGCAACTACAGACATGCGACTTAATTCAGCCCTGGAGAGAGTGTTGCTTCCTTAATGATCAACATGAACACGATCCTCTTGAGTTTGGAGAGTGGCGGGTGTCAAAGAAGGATTTCGCGTATAGCTTTTGTTCCGTGGAGCTCTCCAAACACGAGCATCCCTCATCTCCTCCTCGCGGCTATGCCCATCCCGGACAAGCCTGGGCGATCAGACGCGACTTCTTCGAGAAAATCGGGGGTCTTTACGATTACTCAATTCTGGGAGGAGGTGACGGAATCCTCATGTATGCCATCCAAGGTCGGATAGATCACCCATCGATACAGCTTCAAGGGAAACCTGCCATCACATTTGTCGAGCTTCTAGCAGACTGTCGAATTGGATATATTCATGGCCTCATTCTTCACTACTACCATGGCTCTCTAGCTAAGCGCCGATACTTATCTCGGCTCGACCTATATCGAAAACATAACTTTGATCCACTGACATTCCTGACTAGAGATACGAACCAGATGCTCTGCCTAACAGAAAAAGGGAACATTATGGCGGCCGACATCAGGAATTACTTTAGTTCCCGAGAAGAGGATGCTCCATCAAATTCGGGTCTGAGCCATGAAAAAAGCATTTCTCGCCTACCAAGCTGGGGATCAATTCCGCAGACGATAAGACGCTTTATTCGCAATCTCTGCACATAAACAGGCGCCCAACTATACGCGCTTCAGGCACCCACATGCCTACGGTCGCCGCGTTGCCAACCAGGAGAATTCCGCTTCAACTCCTCAACAGAGGTTTCCCAGCAGTCTCATTTCGATAGTTCGAATACGGCTTTGTTGAAGATATCAAAATAATCTTTTTGGCATGCCAGGAAAAACGCATCTAGTGATTCCACCATCTCAGGCTCGTTTAGTCTAAATCTAAAAATGCTTATGACGGCCCTTGCATCACGGGATTGTTAGAAAATCGCATCGAAGTTCGGCTCAACGCTTTCCCTCATTTTGTGCAAAAAATGGCTTTTGAAATAGTTTTCTGCATTAATATCCAACGAACAACGATCAAAAACTTCTTGAAGCACACGAACAAATCTCGCTCTATAAAACCGTGATTTTTCAATGTGCGCCGCTCTAATTCTCAATGGGTCTCTTGGGCTCTCAAGGAGCGTCTGTAACGCTGCTAAAACGGAATCCTCATTGGGCTCGCAGATGATGCTGTTATAGTCATCATACCAAACATCTCTGCCGCCGACTGATGGCGTAGATACCACTGGTATGCCGCATAATAGATATTCGCTTGAGGCAAAACATGCCCCCTCTTCTGCTGACAATATTAGACCACAGCGGGACTCGCTTATCTTTCGACACACGTCCGCGGCGCTTAAAGGCCGCGTAGATTCAAATGCGGCCGTTGGCATTGAATTGGAAAGATCCTCGGTTACATAGGAAGGTCCAGACGAAACAAGAGCTAAATTTTTGACTTTGGCTGCCAAATAGTGCCGCTTGAAAGCCGCTTTCCTGGCTACCATGATTCCATCAAATTTTTTTTGAGCTTCTTCAAATGGGACAATTATATTTTCATCAAGCCAGCAGTTCTGGTTTATCACGTCTCCTAAAAATCCCCTCTCGGAGAAATGTTGTTTTTCAACTTCCGAGTTAAAGAGAAAATAAAAGTTGTCTTTATTTAACTGTAAGGCACTAAAAATCTCCTGAGAATTTAGAGCAAAAACGGGACTGTGAAACCAACCACAATAAACGAAAAAAAAATGTCTGCTATCTATCCTTTCCCGATATTTACTCAACCAAGAGTAGTTGTGTGGGATATTTTCAATTATAAATATCTTTAAGTCTTTGCTATCAAAAAAATGCCGAAATGGAAACTTGGGATGAGGCCAGGTATAAATCGGTTTAACAGCCTCTAAGAGTTTGTGTGTGTCAGCATCGTCTTTTGGCATGGTGCTCGATAGGTAGCTCCGTTTCTGCGAGAACGGACATGCCGCATCTTAATAACGTCGGCATCTGCGCTTGTAATATCTCCACTTATTCTCGGGGTATACCACAGGTGGCTGTGGGGCCAAAAGAGCCGTGAAAAAGCCTAATTCTCTATCAGCACCTAACTAGCTCAATCGACGAGCCAACGCGAACATGCCTTATGCGTGTCGACCACGGTACGGGTGCCATAATTTCGATCGATAATGGGCACTTAATCGGCAAGATTTATTGTGAGGGATATCGAGGCATGCAATTCTGGCTTGGAGACTGGCCTTATCTTACTATCTCGGACAACGAGCGTAATGACGCAGCTGTTATTTCCCCTAATCCCTGAGCCACTTGAGCAACCACCATCGCTGTGCACTGTGGTTATTCCACCCCTGGATGGAGAATACCTGTATAAATTTGATTCTACGCAGGATTTCGATCTCTGTGTTGGAGACGCCGTTCAGGTCTCTCTTGGCAGACGAGAAGTCACCGCTTTCGTGATCTCGGTCAACTCGGAGCGGGAATCATCCTCATATAAAGAGATCCTTGAGCGCTCCATCCGAATAAAGAAGATATCACCTCATTCTCCCCGTACGCGAGCTTTTACCGCAGAGCATCTTGCATTTTTCTCGTGGGTCGCAAAGTATTACGCTGAGCCTCTCTCTAAAATTCTTGATGTAGCGATACCAACACCAGCTTTTGAGCGCCCCATCACCGCTTTTCGACTGACGGAGCTAGGTCGAAATTATAGCCAGAAATTGAGCCCAGCTCAGCTGTCGGTGGTTCGATTTCTAGAGTTGAAAGAGGGAGCAGCCTCTTCGCTCGAGCTACAGAAAGCATGCGGCGCATCGCGAAGCGTGTGTAGCACTCTAGTCAAGAAAGGATTACTAGAAAAGGAGCTCCTCGCGCGAGATCCAGATTGCACTGCCGCGACTCCAGTGCCGTGTAAATTGAATCCGGAACAAGAGATTGCTGTGGAGGCAATCCGACCCAGTCTCACTAGTCGCTCATTTTCTACCTATCTTCTACAGGGTGTAACTGGTAGTGGAAAGACCGAGGTGTACCTAAACCTAATTATAGAGGCGTTAGCCCGTGACCTATCAACCTTGGTGATAGTCCCCGAAATCGCCTTGACCCCCCAATTGACTGAAAGATTTAGCGCCCGCCTTCGACAACCCGTGGCGGTTCTACACAGCGCATTAAAAGCCTCTGAACGATGGCGACATTGGGCTGAACTTACCTCGGGCCGGGTTCGCGTAGCGATCGGAGCGCGATCAGCCATATTTGCCCCGGTCAAAAGTCTAGGCCTCGTGATCGTGGATGAAGAACACGATTCTTCATATAAGCAGAATGAGGGCATTCGTTATCATGCGCGCGATCTAGCGATGGTGCGAGCAAAATACGCCTCCTGTCCAGCTATTCTTGGTTCCGCAACGCCGTCGCTAGAGACCTATCACAATGCGATAACAGGCAAGTATCGTCATCTGACGCTCTCGAAGCAGTTCTACTCTGCTGAGCCTCCAACTTTCGACATTATCGACCTCACGAACATAAAACCATGGCAGATGCCATCAAAGAGCATTTCCCCAAAATTTTTGTCTTCCCTATCTCATGCCCTTGACCGTGGCGGGCAGGCTTTCATTCTATATAATCGGCGGGGATTTGCCCGATACCTACAGTGCTCCTCCTGCGAATACGTAATCGGGTGTCCGCATTGTAGCGTCACTCTTACATATCATCAAAATAACAACTCGTTATTGTGTCATCAATGCGGATTTTCCCTCATCCCGCCGCTCGTTTGCAACGGTTGTGGTCGAAGCTCCTCAGCAGATGGGGCAGATGAGCCGATCTTTTCCGAGCGAGGCTCCGGTACAGAGAGGGTTCACGAGGAACTTGCCGCCCTACTACCCAAAGCTCGCGTAGCAAAACTTGATCGCGATAGCGCCTCAACTGTTTCTGACTACGTTGAAATTCTGAGAAACGTTCGAGAGCGGAAGATTGATATTCTGGTCGGAACTCAAATGATCGCGAAAGGGCACGACCTTCCCGAAGTGACGTTTGTCGGAATCGTTGACTGCGATGTCGGACTTCATATGCCCGACTTTCGCGCGGCGGAGAGGGGATTCCAATTGTTAACACAAGTCGCTGGCAGGGCTGGTCGCCGCGCTACTCGCGGTCATGTCGTCTTGCAAACCCGGGTCCCTCAACATCCCAGTCTTGTAATGACCGCAGGTGGAGATTTTAGCCGCTTTGCCGAGCACGAACTTGGGCTAAGACAACGATTGGGGTATCCCCCATTTGTTAAGCTTCTTCGGATCGTTGTGTCAGCTGAAGATCGCTCTGCCGCCCTTAGCTGTGCATCCTCCATCGCTCGATATACTACCGACTACTTACTGAATGAACAGGTGACTGTGCTTGGCCCCGCGTCTGCGCCCCTGGAAAAATTGCGAGGAATGTGGCGCTACCATATTCTAGTGAAGTCCTCATCACATCCGACTGTTCAGAACATTATGCGGCGACTCAAACGTGAACTAGTCATCCCTAAAGACACACGGGTGGCGTTCGACTTGGAGCCTCTCGACATGCTGTGATTCTCAAGATTCCTCTGGTTGGGCCGAACTCGAGCTTGTGAGTAATAAACCTCGGGCCACGGACGGCTATTCTTTGGCGATTTTTCATGTCCCCGCCGCTGTGGGCTTAGGCCGTTAAAAATCGAGACTAACGACCACGCTGCTCGGTTAGATTTTGGTACAGCTGCGCATACTCTACATCGAGGGCGTCGTAACGCCTTTTTAGATTAAAGTACTGCTCATTATTAACCTGAATTTCTCTCATCAACATCTCAATTTTTTCCTCTGTGCGGAGCAAATCCCCCTTCATAACCGAGATCTGTTCCTGCATTTGTACACTCATCTCAATCTCAGCCATCAGAGCTTCCATCTTTGAGGTGGATTCCTCAATCCGAGTTCTTAATCCATCATTTTTTGTTTTTAGGTCAAGCTCTTTACGCTGTAGAATTTTAAGCTCTTCCTTAGTTTCCATAGTGCTGGCCTCGAGCTCTCTACTAAGCTCTTCCAACTCTCTAAGACGAATATCAACAGACTCTAGCTCTGCTTGCGTAATGGTTACTCGCCCTCGCTCTGCTTTAAGCGCTTCGCGTGCGTTCAGGAAATGCTGCGCCCTTGATAAAAATTCCTCTTCCGAGGAGAGCTCGGTGCGAATACCCTGAACCCTCTGCCACAGATCACGCTTCTGTTGGACCTCGTCTTTAAGAAGTTCATGTGCCACTCGCTTTGCGTCATTTGCATGCCGTGCTCGATAAAAGATAACGAGCGCTGACGGGATACCGATGAGCAAACCTGATACTACGATGAGGCCATTCATACCGTTAGATGTCGTTAGGGAGACCCGCGAGTGGATCCACCTGCTTGGACTCCAAACTGCTTTCTGCCGTAAGCACTGCCGGACTCGAACTGTCCCGTATGCCTTCTGACGCAACTTGGCGCTGCTCAACTTCCTGAAAAATAGGATCGGTTAGCTCAACATTATTAAGGGACACTCGCTCTTCCATGGAAGCTATTGCGTCGAGCAATTGCTTGTGAGGGACGTATTTTTGCACGGCAACTGAGCTACGATCTTTGGACCTGCTCGTCACCGAGAAGAGGCCTCCTGCGGCTATACACCCGGGCACCACGACTAAAGAGATAAGAACCCAGGGAATAGCAACCTTACTGTGCCTCTCAACCTGAGGCTCTGAAACAACCTCTTTATGCATAGGAGTTGGGGCGGCTTTCTCTTCAAATTTTTGCTTTGGGCTAAAGCGAAAGCTGACCTCCCTACTCTCTGCCTCCACCTCTTCACCTTTCTTAGTCTCGGCGCGCAAGACAGCAGAGATCTGATAGCGACCCTCACGACCCAAGCTTACAGCAGGTATGGAAAATTCCAGAGCGCTCGAACCATTTCGCTTGAGAGGAATCCTCACCTTCTGGCGATCTTGATTGATTGCGACTAATTCAATATCGATCTTTCGAAAGGTCAGCGCTTCTTTGGCGAGCTTGACCCGAAATTCCACTGCCTCGCCCCCGGAGATCAATCGCGCTGCCTGACCCTCGGAAGTTTTTGCTTCATCGCCTCCGATCTCGTCTTTCGCCCCTAATTCTAAATTCTCGGCCGAGGCTTCATCTCCCTGCTGCAGGTTATCAATCTCCAAGGTAACCAAACGGGGACGCACGGTGAATGGGATCTGCTGCGAACGCTGAAAAGTCGGGCCCTTAGCAACCACCGTCAACTTGTATTCGCCCGGCTCATTGAGAGCTGCGCGTGCCGAAAAAATTCCATCGAGAGCTATTTTGTCACCTCTCTTTCCATCATCAGACAAAACCGCTTCATGCAGTGGCTTTGAGATTCGGTCAGTGTGCGAGATCTGGAAAGCCAAATTAATCACCCCACTCATCTCTGGTAAAGCAACAGGCTTTTCATCTTCGTAAAGTCGCGCTTGCACAAGCGGTTCATCTCCGGCTCGAACTACAAGCGGCCAATCTGTCAGAAGTTTCAGATCTGTCAGAACTGTTGCGAAACCCTCCTCGGATTCAGTGCCCGCAACTCGCCAATCTCCTGGATCAGGCTCTTTGATCGTTATGACATCGAAATTTTGGCCCGAGAACCACTTCACGTAGTCTGGGGATGCGCGCGCCGTAAATTGCTGTTCCTTGGGTGATATCAGCGTTATTTGCGCAGCGGGATTCCGATTAATGTAGAATGTTGCCTCATCAACATCATCATCTATCTTGAAACCATGGCTAGTCTGGGCCACAACCTGGGGTCTTTTGATTGCTAAAAAGAGCTCCGCAAATGACTTATGGATCTCCTCTGGAGTTGACGTATACCAGGTTAAACCATCGGTCGAGGTCGCTAACTCTGCCAAGAATGCTCGATCAGCCTCTGCGCTGAATGCTAGAGTGAAGACCCGGGTCTCTTTAGCCTTTAACTCGGGCAGCACATCGTGCATCAATTCCAAAGTCCGCGCGAATGTTGGACTTACAGCCGGATCAGGTTCCATTCTACCGTCAGAAAGCAATACAATTACTCGCTGCGAATCAGATCGCGAGTGGGAATCAAGTACCGCTTTGCCCAACTTGATCCCCTCAGCGATATCAGAAAAAGGCCCGAGCGATTGGATCTCTTGAATCTGCTTCATGACATCTCCAGCCACGCTCTGGCTAAAAGGCTGCATCTCGCGCACAACCTTTGCGGAGCCGGCGAACTGAATCACCGCCAATCGATCACCATCACTCAAAAAGGAAAGTAAGAGTTTAGCGCCCTCGTAACGCAACTTAGACGGATCCGTCTTCAACATACTACCCGAGGCGTCTAATACCAGTACGACATCGAGTCCCCCACCCTGGCGGCTCGGCTCCCGCTCCTGAGCTGTCAGAGGTGGCGCCATCACCAGGAAAGCGCATCTAATAATTAGAAACAAAGCAGAAAAGACGCGCCTGGAGTAGTTTGTGTTGCGGTAGACCGGCGTGGGCATTTTCAAATAATCCATCTAACCCTAGTATACCTTTAGGAATCTCGATTGCTCCACCCAATACCAACCAGGGTGCGAGCCCAGGGGGATTTAGAAGATTGCCATCGAAACGCTTATACTAGGCGCTAAGGTTCTGTAAATATTCTATTTTTACCAACGATTGCACAAAAGTCCTTCTATCCGCAACGGACAAAATTCGCTACGAGAGTCCTCCTAGAGACCCTGACCACTCAGCACCATAGTTCTATAGGAAGAGCGCGGGCGCTGATCTTGAAGCCTCTCTGATAGTTTTACAACGTACCGGGCACCCTACATGGCGAAAGAAAACACTGTGGTAGGTCACCACGAGCACCAAACGAGTTGCCGTCAACCTTAGGGTGCCCGACACTGGGAGCCAGTGTAAACTCACTGAGATGCAAGACATGGCTAATCTAGGCAGTAGTCGCTACAGGAAAACGGGGAAGGGTCCCAGCTTTTTGCGTGGTAGTTTTTTTTTCTGAGATATAATTTTTACTGCATATGGCGGGAAGACTTAGCAATCTGCCTCCAGCGGGAATTTCAAAAATTAATTCTATGACGATGACTGACCGTGGAAAGCCTTCGAAATTTCGAGTTATGCGCGTAGTCGTGACGATAGCAATAGTTTTTTGCGTCACATTCGCAGCACGTATTGGTTACGCGGATTCAGAGCCTCCCTTCTCCCTGCCGCAAAGGTCTGAGTTGCTCAAAATTCGTAGCGCTATACTAGAAACATCTCAGGGAAAACTTTACTTTGAACTCTTCCCAGAAGAGGCTCCGTGGCATGTCGCTAACTTTAAATATCTAGCCGACAAGGGTTTCTACGCAGGTCTAACCTTTCACATGTGGAAACCCCACTACCTGATCCAAGGAGGGGATCCTCAGGCTAACGGTTTTGGAGGCCCCGGCTATTCACTGCCCGGCGAATTTTCTCCTCGGAATCATAAACTTGGAACATTAGGAATGGCTCGTAAGCCTGATGGTTACAATCAAAAAAAACAGCTAATCAATCCAGAGCGGCGCTCAAGTGGAAGTCAATTTCATATTCTATTGGCAGATGCTCCCCATATGGATGGTAAGTACACTATTTTCGGCAAACTAGTTGGTGGCCACGACGTCCTGCCGAAATTGCGACCTCACGATACGATACACAGGCTTTCGGTCTTTATCCGTGAGGGAGGACGCTAGGGACTCGGACATACGCTATAAGTCCGGCGATTCCAAATATGACGTCGAGTTCTCCTCTTCAGACTCTTCACCCTCGATGTACCGCTCCTCCGGCTCCGTACCTTTCGCAAAGTACTCTAAAATAGCACCCGGCGATCCTTCGTGAGAGCGTTGGCCTGAACTCTTTGACACCCATATGGGTTCAACTCCGTCCGGCACAGCGAAATCAAGCTGCTCCGGCACAGTAGGCGCTACAAACGAGATACCAAGTCGAGCTGCTTCATCGCGAGCTTCCTTATTCAATCGCTCCTCTTGTCGTTGCCGCTCATAGCTCAAAAAATCCCTCATAAAGTAGAGCCAAATCGGAGCTGATACTACTCCCCCGGTTTCCTTGGGGCCTATCGTCTTTTTCTGATCGAACCCAACCCATACTCCACACACCCACGAGGGCGTATAGCCGATAAACCAGGTGTCCATTTGATCATTAGAGGTTCCGGTCTTTCCAGCAACTGGACGTCCGAGCTCTTTAACTTTGTATCCTGTGCCATGCTCTACAACTCCCTTCATCATATTAGCCATAACGAAGGCGCTATTCTCATTGATCACTTGTCGAGCCTGAAGTGGCTTCTCAGAATTGTAGTCGTACAGAACTCGCCCAAAACGATCCGTAATTTTAGTTACAAACACAGAGTCAAACAGAACCCCTCTTGCTGGAAAAACTCCGTAGGCGCGGGTCATCTCCAGGGGGGTCACTTCACTACTACCAAGCGACAAGGACAGGTTACGACCGAGAGGGCTCGAAATTCCCATCAAGCGCGCGTACTGAATCGGAGCGTCGATTCCGATTCGGGAGACGATATCGGCCGACACTAGATTACGCGACTTTTCAAGCGCTGTTCGTAACGTGATCGGCCCGAGAAACTGCTCATCAAAATTCGCGGGGGTCCAAAACGTATCCCCGACTCGGAAGGTCCGCGGCGCGTCTTGCACAATCGTTGAGGGGGTGTAGTTGAACTTATCAATCGCCGCCAAATAAACAACGGGCTTAAAAGATGATCCAGGTTGTCTGAGTGACTGCGTGACTCGATTGAACTGGCTCTGTTCGTAGTTGTATCCGCCTATCATCGACCGCACTTCGCCCGAGAGGGGATCAATTAATACAAGCGAACCCTCAATATCAGGGGTCTGATCGAGCATGATCTTGCCTGGCGGCGAACTACCGGACTGAGTCGAAGATGTCGCACTTTTCCTGACCGAAACCTCAATCACATCTCCTGCGCGAATTACATCTGCCGGGTTGTTAAATTGGGTCGAATCATCTTTCAATAGAAACTTTTTTGCCCACCCGGATTCGCTTAGATCCATCGCGTGCTCCTGGGAGCCAACGAGGATCTGGGTATTTGATCGAGCTACGGCTTTTACGTACGCTCGCACAGGGCTACCTGGTAGCAGCTTTAGATCGCCGTACTTGCCCCGATACTCAGCCTCGGACATTCGGAGCAGCGGTCCCCGCCATCCTCGCCGTTTATCAACCTCTCGAAGCCCGATCTGAAGTGCCTCAGATGCCAGGGCGTCGGCCTTGATATCGACCGCTGTAACTATCTCAAGACCATCTGCATCGAGATCCAATTCCTTCCACTTCTCCGCGAAGACCCTGCGAACCTCCCCCACATAGTAGGGAGAAGCGAATATGTTTTGCTGAGACGCTGGATAAACCTTGACGTCTACCTGGAGCGCCTCAACCCCCTGAGCTGGGGAGATAAATCCGGCCTGCGTCATTTGATTCAAAACATATTCCTGGCGCTGCTTTGCTTTCTTTGGATTTCGAATCGGAGAGTAACTACTCGGCCCCTTCGGAAGGCCGGCTAAAATAGCGGCTTCCGCGAGGGTTAGCTCGGTTAGCTCTTTATGGAAGTATATGCGCGCAGCGGCTTTAATACCGTACGCTCCATTACCGAAAAAGATCTGATTCAGGTATATTTCAAATATTTCATCTTTTGAGAAGCGTTGCTCAAGCTGAAACGACAAAATTGCCTCTTTTCCCTTACGCACGAGATCCTTCTTGGAGCTCAGCAATAAATTTTTTACCACTTGCTGAGTAATGGTTGAGGCCCCTTGTTTTGAGCCGCGGCTTTGTAGATTCTTTATGGCGGCGCGAACAACTCCAACAAAATCAATTCCAGGATGACTATAAAAAGAGGCGTCCTCCGCGGCCAAAAAGGCTTTCCTCACCAAATCAGGCACCTCCTGAATTTTAACCGGGTAGCGCTTCTCGGAAAAAAACTCAGCCATGAGTGTGCCGTCTCTTGCCAGAACCCTCGTTACCGCTGGTGGCTTGTAGTCCTCAATTCGTGTTAATCGGGGAAGGTCTCGGACTAGATAGTAATACCCCCGCACCGCGAAGAGACTCGTAACGATTGCGAGGGAGAAACTAACGGTGAGGAGTAACAGGAAAAATTTACGAAACATCTAAGACTCTACGAGTAGCCCATCAACCGCAAAACCTACACGTGACTGAAGCGCGACATATTGATGGACTACAAGGATATATACATCACCCCCTAGGCAACGGGGAGGGTCAACACTGTTGGTAAACTCCACTTAACCTAGAGGGGTAGTAGACAAGCGCCCGCAAGGCTTAATACAGCCCCCGACCGATCCAGTAGCACGGCCCCTTACTACTTGATTTCATTGGTTTTTTGAGGCACTGCGGTGGGCGTTGCAGGAGCTATCAGCACTTCCTCCCGAGGAACAAGCCTCTTAGCCTCTATTTCCCTAATCAGATATACCGTATCCGAACCACTGGCTTGCACATAACGCATCTTTTCGCCGGTTGGCATACTAAACTCCTGACCAATTGTAACCAGAACCGGATCCTTCTTCTCTTTAAGTGTGAGCGTCAGAACGAGCCACGGCTTGTCAAATGCCCCCGCTGGAACCGATTGAGGGAAGGCGTTCGCGTTTAAATTACTTAGATCCTTCAAATACTGTTCAACAAAATCGGGATCTGATTCTTTTCCATTGACAGTCCACGTCATTGCTTGGGTTTTTATGTCGACCGGCTCTACTTCATCACCAGACGATACAACTCGATCAATTGAACCGTACCCTACATTAAGGACTCGCTTCTCTCGAAATTCATCAACTCCTTTTACTATGTTATCTGATGGATCCTTTTTTAATTTGAGAATGGTCGGCGACAAAGATGAGGTAACAAACATCTCAGCTGGCGCTTCTGTACGAACAAATTTATTCGCCAATTGAAACGACACTTGGTTCGGTTTGATGTTCTCCCGGAACACCACAATGATGCCTGCGCGTGGAGTGCCAAATCCGTACTGAGATCGATTCTCCTCCGTCCCCTCAATAAATCGCTCAACGGAGATCTCCTTGATCGCGCTGATAAGCTCATTCACCGCTCCTGAGGACGCCGGGAGATCTCGTGGCTCTCTGATCCGCCACTCCCCAACACTCGGTTGACCGATCTTGATCTGTCCTAGATTCGAGGTAATAATTATCTCTCTCACATCGTCAGGCGAGAATTGATACGGACTTGCTGAGCGCACCTCTTGAGTGCCCTTATTAAGGGCTGTGAAAGCTGCCTCATCAGAAAGAAAGATTCCGGACCGCCCGGATATCTTGACATAGCGCTTCATGAGATACTCGTTCTTCTTGCCGAATGCTAGTTCAGTCGAAACTCCATCCCTTTCGTGAACAACCGTGGTAAGGGCAGGTTTGTCGATACCATACACGCTCACATCCTGATCAAGCTGTGAATCCTCGAGGGGCCCCTCGACTGATAAATTCCGCAACGTATCTACCAGTCCGTCCACCTGAACTGAGTCCACAATATCTCCCGGTAACTGCGCTATCCTCCAATTGCCCGACTTCATAGGAGCTGTGACGCGAATTTCCTTGCTCTCGCCCTCACGCACAAGAGTATATGTCTCCTGCGACTGAGCGGGATCAGAGCGCCGCACCATATCAATCGAACTAATATCCGTAGCTTGAAGTTTGGCGAAAGCGATCCGATCATCAACGGGTCTATCTCGCATCAGCACATAGACTGCCGCTAGCAGCACTACAGCCAGAAGAAGCGTTTTTCGCGCACTCATACCACCTCCCTACAAGGCTCCTCTCACGTCGTCGGAATCACTCGTCGACGCCACCAGATGAAGAGGCCGAAAAGAAGAATTACCTCAGGCCCTAGAAAGCTAAAAGCTAATATCAAATTGAATGTTGATTGAGGTATCGGAGCTACTGATGCACGGATACTTTTGGGTCCGATCGCCACTCCACCCTCCTCTCCCATGATCCAGTTGATCGAATTCAGGATAAGGTCTCGGTTACCCATCGCGGATAAATTTCCATTCTCTATCCACGTGGCATCACCGTATACGACCACTCGAGCTATTGATTTAAATGACTCAGGGTCTTTTGATTCTGTCTTTCCTGCGATGTCCCGCTCCATAGCAACGGCAATCGATACCGGACCTGTTAAGTCCTCGGGATCTTTGAATGCAGTGGCCTCATCTGGACGGAAGAGCTGTTGAAGATTTTTTTCCGCCCAGGAATTTTTACCTGACGTAAGTAGCTGCGTGTACCGGGTTCCTTGTTGCGCGTTTTCAGTTGGCGCAGTAACACTTGACGCGAATGTAAATACTATCGGTTCAGTCTTGGAAAGACCGGTGGTGATTGGATGAGCTCCAAAGGACTGAGCCAAAAACTGTACCGCCATTTGGGGGCCAGCAAATAACCGCAACTGCTGGTCTACAATCACATCTCTTCCGACGTTAATTGAAAACACATTAGCTAGAGCTCTCACTCCGTCCGAATCGATATCCTCCGGATTACCGAGCAAAAGCAGCCGTCCGCCTGTGTTAACATACTGAACGATTGCATCTCGCTCTGCGTCCGGCATACCTTTCTTAGGAGCCGCTACCACGACAGCTGCCGCATCCGCAGGAATTGAGCCAGTTTGGGCCAACAGCAGTCCTTCCACTGTCATATGCTCATCGCCAAGAGCGCCGACAAACTCAGATAAACCGCCAGGACCTTGCGACTCCAGAGATGGCTCGCCATGACCCTCGACGTAATAGATTTTCTTGGCGGCGCCGCGGGTCAATTTAATTATGGCATTGGTTATCGTTTGCTCATCAATCTGATTGAGTCGATTGATCGCCTTTGTGGCGCCCTGGCCATACTCAATATACAGCAAGTTCCCTGGCTTCATCCCAAGACGATCAACCTCAACAGGCTTAGCGCGTGGGTCGATAATATCAAAGCTCACCTGTTTAGAGTTCGCTCCTGCGTATAGCTCCAGAAGATCGCGTGTCTCCTCTTTGTCTTGAACCTGTGGAGCATCGACAGCAACCAACCTAAGCGGTTTGTCTAGCCCGGCTACTATCTTGGTGGATTTATCTGAGAGGCTGTATACACCCTGCTCTGTCAGGTCCCACCGCTTATTGTGTCTCGATGCGTATACATTCAAAACAATCAAAAGACCCACTACAACAGCGGTATAGGCGAAGGCGTTAAAGCCGAAGCGCGCAGTACGCCCCGAAACAGCTTGCTTCGCTCTATTGACTCCAGCCAATCCGGAGGTCACCCCCCACAGCACAAGACATAGCAACCCGACGACCATATGAATCAGCAGCAGTGGCTGCTCAACAAATGACCCTATGATCACCCCACCGAGCACACCGAATAAAACAAGCACACAACCTACATACCCACAAAAACGAAGAAGAGTTTCCATAGTGACCCTAAGCGCCTCCTATTTACTCACACTAGCGCCACCGGTGCGCTTCAAGCGCTCTCTGTGACAGAAATAATCCCACTCCGATAAAACTTAGAAAATACGCGACCGACTGCACTGAAATGACTCCTCGAAGCAGGCTCTGTACCTGCTCTATCGGCGAGAGATACCTCAAGACCTCGGCGGCTGTCCCACCAAGCGACTCTGCGGGAGCTTGGATGACGTACAAAAGAAGGAGCGTCACCATACTACTTACACCGGCAACGATTTGGTTCTCCGTGAAGGATGACACTGCCATTCCTACGCTGGCGAAGCTCAAAGCACACAAAACGACCCCGAAGAATCCTGATACTATCGGCGCTATCTCCGGAGAACCGTACACGACCAATAACAACGGGAAGATCCCCGAGAGTGAGAGCATAACCAGGACGATGACCGCTAAGCTCAAAAACTTCCCGAGAACGATCTCGGAAACTGACACAGGAGAGGTAATAAGGAGCTCGAAAGTCCCCCTTCTCTTTTCCTCCGCTACGATACGCATGGTAAGGAGGGGAATTAAAAATACAAGTATCACCAGCATTGTCTGGTAGAGGCCTTCAATGACTGTCTGATTGAGATTCGGGATTTGTCCACCTCGAAATGCCATAACCTGCGACATCTCGTACATTCGCGCGAAGAAGGCGAGGTAGTTAAAAAAGAAGAAGCCGACCAAAAGCATGAAGCCTGTAATTACAAAGTAGGCTATCGGAGACACGAAGAACGATAAGAGTTCCCGTTTACAGATGGCCAGTATAGCACGCATATAGTTTCCCTATACATTTTTAATTAAGCAACATTCATCGTAGGAGCCGTAACCGCTACATCTTCTCTACTGACGCTCTCCAAAAATATCTGCTCTAGATCCTTTTCTTTGGTCAATTGATTGAGTGAGCTTTCAATAACGACGCGACCATTACTTATGATCACCACTTTGTTACACACCATGGAGACCTCCGGCAGGATATGTGTGCTTAATAGGACCGTATGACTTTTACCCAGAGACTGAATCAGCTGTCGAATCTCGATGATCTGCTTCGGATCAAGGCCGCTGGTGGGCTCATCAAGAATAATTACCTCGGGGTCATGAATGATCGCCTGAGCGAGGCCCACACGTTGACGATAGCCTCGCGAGAGATGTTGGCAAAGCTTGTGACGCACATCTGATATGAAACACCGCTCAAGCACCTCCTCAATTTTTGTGCGTGCTTGAGAGCGCGGAATGCCCTTAATTTCGGCGATAAATGTAAGATACTCCGCTACCGTCATCTCCCCATACAAAGGTGGATTTTCCGGTAGATATCCGATCTTTTCTCGAACTTTCTCGGCTTGCTTGACGATGTCATAACCGGCGATCGTAGCTGTCCCTGATGTCGGCGGCAAATAGGTGGCTAACATTCGTATAGTTGTTGTCTTTCCGGCTCCATTTGGGCCGAGGAAACCCACGATCTCACCCCTGGCAGCAGAGAAGGTAACTCCGCTCACGGCTTGATAATCACCGTATGACTTTGAGAGATTTTTTACTTCAATCATTGTTTCCCGCCTCACTTTAATGTCAGCAGTAGACGCTCCATCGCGATGCCTATTCAAGGTTCAAAAGATCTGCGAATCAATCCATTAATCTCGAATCAATCCATTAATCTATAGTCATGTACCGCAAAGGAACCTGCCAATTTAACTGGCCCGGACTTCTCCCCATTACTATAGAGGCGATTCCGCCCCACCGAACCCCGCAGGAGGCCCCCTCCACTATCATCATTCTTAATTGATCTTTCAAGTCGTTAAGTCTGAGTCAGGTGGTTGCGGGCCTATTACCATGATCAAGCTCAACAGGGTGCTCTCTTTAACACTCAGTGCCCCCTGGGATGTCCTGCGCTCGCTTATTTAAGGGAGGCTCTAATAAGAAGTGAGTCTACCACTCCGGAGAGCTCACTTTCCGGAAACTGTTTGATGCTGGGCATCTGTTTAAGTAGGGCTTCGCGAACCGACTCCGGATTCTTGTAAAGCCCCAGGCGAATCGCCTCGGTCACTGAGGCTACAGCGACTGAAAACGCCAATGAGCCCAGTCGGGTAGAAAAATCAACGGCCGAAGCAAGGTATGCGCGTCGTTGAACTCGAGCCACAGGAAAGACTCTTCCCAATACAGGATGCAAGATAGATATTCCCTCGGGCCGATCGTGGTTAAACCAGACCACATCAATGCTTCGAGCGATCGTTTCACCTACACATAATCCTATCGAGGTTATTACCCGGTCAGTTTCCTTAAGCACCTTTTGTGGCGCGCCCTCCTGCACGACACCTCCGGGCGCGAAGGCTATCTCAAGCGCCCTATCAATCTCCTCCAGATCACTCAGATTGCCGATTAAGTTCGCACCGAGGTCGCGCAATACTGCGCGTCCCCAGGTCGCTTCAACCTCGAATTCCTGTAGCCGAGGCGCAGGCGCAACCTCCCACCAGTCTGGAACCCATCCGGCGGCACTCTGATTCGGTGCAGCTGAAACGTCCAAGGTGAGAGATTCAAGAGAGGCGAAGTTATCTGCGCTCGCACCGAGCAACAACCGCTCAGACACGAACGCCTCTACCGGTATCTTCATGTCATCGCGACTAGAGACTACAACTACCCCATCGCTGGTATCAGCGCCCCACTGCGCGCCGCCTTCGCTCACCAAAAGATCGGCTATATGGAGCGCGATCACGCGCACCACGGTGTCATTACCTGCTTGTCTGAGGGTAGAAAACCTCCCCGCCTCTGGAAAATCACCATCCGGCGCAAACCGATTTATGAAATCATCGAGCATAGTGCAATCAGCGAGCGAATTAATGACCGGGATATCCCATACCCGAAGCAGGGCTCGAGCAGCATGAAGTGATTCCTGGCGTGATTGCGACCACAATTCAGACAGCTCACCGGATTTCGAC
>Ga0214923_10003724_pt1 | contig 18934 bp, 20 predicted proteins | sample LL1510_MetaG_FD_177993 | JGI IMG/M metagenome (GOLD analysis project Ga0214923, IMG submission 177993) | Freshwater microbial communities from Lake Lanier, Atlanta, Georgia, United States - LL-1510 | ecosystem: Environmental > Aquatic > Freshwater > Lake | place: USA: Georgia | collected...
GATTTTCTCTCAATATTTCAATAGCATTTTTATTTTTTGATAAATAATTCCAATTAATTTTATCTAAATTATTTTTTAATAATTCAATAGCATTTGGATTAATTGATAAATTATCCCAATTAATTTTTTCCTGATTTTCTCTTAATAATTTTATAGCATTTGTATTTAATGATAAATAATCCCAAATAATATTTTTTGGATTTTCTCTCAATATTTCAATAGCATTTATATTTAAAGAAAAATTTTCCCAATTAATTTTATCAATATTTTCTTTTAATAATTCAATAGCATTCGTATTTAATGATAAATAATCCCAATCAATTTTTTCTGGATTATCTCTTAATAATTCAATCGCATTTGAATTAATTGATAATAAATACCAATCAATTTTATCTTGATTATCTCTTAATAAATTTATAGCATTTTTATTAATTGATAATCTATTCCAATTAATTTTATCTTGATATTTATTTAATATTTCTATCGCATTCGGATTTCCTGATAAATGATTCCAATTAATTTTATTTATATTTTCTTTTAATATTTCCATAGCATTTGGATTTTTTGAAATATTAAACCAATCTATTATATATAAATTTTCTTTAAGAATATCTATGGCATTTAGATTTAAACATAAATTACTCCAATTCAATTTATCAATATTTACCCAATCTCTTAATTTCATCATTGAGAAATTAAAAAAAATAATCAAATCATTTTTTAATCATCAAAATATATATCATAAATTTCATCTTCCCCGTATTCCTCAATTAATCTAAATATTCTCTTGGGATGTAATGCCTTCGCTATTATCTCCTCCTTTAAATCTAAATTACTATTTCGCATTTTTTCATAATTATAATTAAATGATAATGTATGCCAATTAAATGATAATATATGCCAATTAAATTTTTTTTGATTTTCTTTTAATGTTTTAATAGCAATTGAATCATTTGGTAATTGACACCAATCAATTTTATCCATATTATCTCCTAATTTCATCATTTGATATATAAAAAATTCAAAAATAATGAAATCATTTTTTCTTTAATCTTCAAAATAAATATCATAAATATATTCTTCCCCATATTCCTCAATTAATCTAAATATTCTCTTGGGATGTAATGCCTTTGCTATTATTTCCTCCTTTAAATCAATATATGAATTTTTCATATAATTATAATCATATGTGAAAATTGAAGAATTAGATGATAATAAAACCCAATTAATTTTTTCTGGATTTTCTCTTAATAAATCAATCGCATTTGGATTACAAGATAACATATCCCAATTAATTTTTTCTGGATTATCTTTTAATATTTCCATAGCATTAGGATTTTTTGATAATTGATACCAACTAATTTTATCTAAATTATCTTTTATTAATTCAATCGCATTTATATTTTCTGATAAATGAGACCAAACAATTTTATTTAAATTATTATTTATTAATTCAATAGCATTTGAATTCACTGATAATTGACACCAATTTATTTTTTCTGGATTTTCTTTTAATATTTCAATAGCATTTGGATTTTCTGATAAATAATACCAATTAATTTTTTCCGGATTTTCTTTTAATAATTCAATCGCATTTGGATTTAAAGAAAGATAATTCCAAAAAATTTTATCTGGATTTTCTTTTAATAATTCAATCGCATTTGGATTACTTGATAATAAAAACCAATCAATTTTATCAAAATTATCTCTCAATAAATTTATAGCATTTGGATTTAAACATAAATCATACCAATTCAATTTATTAATATCAATCCAATCTCTTAATTTCATCATTAAGAAAATTAAAAAAATAATAAAATCATTTTTTTAATCTTTAATCATCAAAATATATATCATATATTACTTCTTCTCCATATTCTTCTATTAATCTAAATATTCTCTTAGGATGTAATGCTTTTGCTATTATTTCTTCTTTTAAATCAATATTCGAATTCTTCATATAATTATAATCATATGTAAATATCGAAGGATTAAATGATAATAATTTCCAATTAATTTTTTCTGGATTTTCTTTTAATAATTCAATAGCATTCGAATTTGTTGATAATATACTCCAATTAATTTTTTCTGGATTTTCTTTTAATAAATCAATCGCATTCGAATTTCCTGATAAATTATTCCAATTAATTTTATCAAAATTATCTTTTAATAAATTAATAGCATTTATATTTGCTGATATAATATCCCAATTAATTTTTTTAGGATTTTCTTTTAATAATTCAATAGCATTTATATTTAAACATAAATTATCCCAATTAATTTTATTAGGATTTTCTTTTAATAATTTAATCGCATTTGTATTTTTTGATAAATAATACCATTTAATTTTTTCTGGATTTTCTTTTAATAATCCAATCGCATTTGAATTAACTGACAAATAAAGCCAATTAATTTTTTCCGGATTTTCTTTTAACAAATCAATCGCATTTGGATTAACTGATAAATAAAACCAATCTATTTTTTCTGGATGTTCTTTTAATAATTCAATAGCATTCTCATTTGCTGATAAATAAGACCAATCCAATTTATCAATATCAATCCAATCTCTTAATTTCATCATTTGAAATTTAAAAAAATTAATAAATTAATAAAATCATTTTTTCTCTAATCTTCAAAATAAATATCATAAATATATTCTTCACCATATTCTTCAATTAATCTAAATATTCTCTTAGGATGTAATGCTTTCGCTATTATCTCCTCCTTTAAATCAATATTAGAATTTTTCATATAATTATAATCATATGAGAATATCGAAGAATTTAATGATAATAATACCCAATTAATTTTATCTTGATTTTCTTTTAATATTTCAATAGCATTTGTATTTAAAGACAAATAATTCCAATTAATTTTATCTAAATTATCTCTTAATAATTTGATAGCATTTGAATTTCTTGATAAATTATTCCAATTAATTTTATCTAAATTATCTCTTAATAATTCAATCGCATTAGGATTACTAGATAAAATATCCCAATTAATTTTATCAAAATTATCTCTTAATAATTCAATCGCATTTGGATTTATTGATAACATATTCCAATTAATTTTATCTTGATTATCTTTTAATAATTCAATCGCATTAGGATTTGCCGATAAATTATCCCAATTAATTTTATCTGGATTATCTCTTAATAATTCAATAGCATTAGGATTACTAGATAAAATATCCCAATTAATTTTATCTAAATTATCTCTTAATAATTCAATAGCATTTGGATTTAAACACAAATTATCCCAATTAATTTTATCTTGATTATCTTTTAATATTAAAATAGCATTAATATTTTTTGATAAATAATACCAATTAATTTTTTTAGGATTTTCTCTTAATAATTTAATTGTATTTGTATTTAATGATAAATAATCCCAATCTATTTTATCAAGATTTTCTTTTAATAATTCAATAGCATTTGAATTTAAAGATAAATAAAACAAATTAATTTTATTAGGATTTTCTCTTAATAATTCAATAGTATTTGTATTTAAACATAAATACAACCAATTAATTTTTTCTTGATTTTCTTTTAATAATTCAATAGCATTTGTATTTGCTGATAAATAATCCCAATCCAATTTATTAATATCAATCCAATCTCTTAATTTCATCATTTGAAATTTAAAAAAAATTAATAAAATCATTTTTTCTCTAATCTTCAAAATAAATATCATAAATTTCATCTTCTCCATATTTCTCAATTAATCTAAATATTCTCTTGGGATGTAATGCCTTCGCTATTAACTCCTCCTTTAAATCAATATTAGAATTTTTCATATAATTATAATCATACGTGAAAATTGAAGGATTGGATGATAATAATTTCCAATTAATTTTATCTTGATTATCTTTTAATAAATCAATAGCATTAATATTTTTTGTTAATTGATACCAATTAATTTTATCTAAATTTTCTTTTAATATTTCAATAGCATTTGGATTTTTTGATAACATACTCCAAATAATTTTATCTTTATTATCTTTTAAAATTTTAATGGCATTCTCATTTGCTGATAAATTATTCCAATTAATTTTATCTTTATTATCTCTTAATAATTCAATAGCATTAATATTTTTTGATAATTGAGACCAATTAATTTTATCTAAATTTTCTTTTAATATTTTCATAGCATTTGAATTTAAACATAAATAATTCCAATTAATTTTATCTAAATTTTCTCTTAAAATTGAAATGGCATTTGTATTTAAAGAAAAATAATACCAATTAATTTTATCTAAATTATTTTTTAATAATTCAATCGCTTTCTCATTTGCTGATAATAAATCCCAATTAATTTTATCTAAATTATCCTTTAAAATTTCAATCGCATTTGGATTTAAAGATAAATAAAACCAATTAATTTTTTCTGGATTTTCTTTTAATATATTAATAGCATTTGTATTTGCTGATAAATAATTCCAATCCAATTTATTAATATCAATCCAATCTCTTAATTTCATCATTTGAAATTTAAAAAAATTAATAAAAATCATTTTTTAATCTTTAATCTTCAAAATATATATCATAAATCTCTTCTTCCCCATATTCTTCTATTAATCTAAATATTCTCTTAGGATGTAATGCTTTCGCTATTATCTCCTCCTTTAAATCAATATTAGATTTTTTCATATAATTATAATCATATGAGAATATCGAAGAATTACATGATAATAATACCCAATCAATTTTATCAAAATTTTCTTTTAATAATTCAATAGCATTTGAATTTATTGATAACATACCCCAATCAATTTTATCAAGATTTTTTCTTAATAATTCAATCGCATTTGGATTTAATGATAATAAAACCCAATTAATTTTATTAGGATTTTCTTTTAATAATTTGATAGCATTCATATTTGTTGATAACATACCCCAATTAATCTTATCTAAATTTTCTTTTAATATTTCAATGGCATTTATATTTTTTGATAACATATCCCAATTAATTTTTTTAGGATTATCTTTTAATATTTCAATGGCATTAATATTTTTTGATAATTTAAACCAATTAATTTTATCTATATTATCTTTTAATAAATCAATAGCATTAGGATTTTCTGATAAATAACCCCAATTAATTTTATTTGGATTTTCTTTTAATATCTCAATAGCATTTGGATTACTTGATAAATTATACCAATTAATTTTATCTAAATTATCCTTTAAAATTGAAATAGCATTCTTATTTGCTGATAAATTATCCCAATTAATTTTATTGGGATTTTCTTTTAATAAATCAATAGCATTTGGATTACTTGATAAATATTTCCAATCTAATTTATCAATATTTACCCAATTTCTTAATTTCATCATTAAGAAATTTAAAAAAATTAATAAAATCATTTTTTCTTTAATCTTCAAATATAATTATAAAATTTTATTTAAATATTTGAATTATGTGTGAATATCGAAGAATTAAATGAAAACATATCCCAATTAATTTTTTCTGGATTTTCTCTTAATAATTCAATCGCATTTGGATTTACTGATAAAAAATTCCAATTAATTTTATCTGGATTTTCTTTTAATAATTCAATAGCATTTATATTTGATGATAATATATTCCAATCAATTCTATTTTTATTTTTTTTCAATAATTCAATAGCATTTATATTTCCTGATAAATTATCCCAATTTATTTTTTCTAAATTTTCTTTTAATAATTCAATAGCATTTGGATTTATTGATAAATTATTCCAATTAATTTTTTCCGGATTTTCTTTTAATAATTCAATCGCATTTGGATTACTTGATAAATTATTCCAATTTATTTTTTCCGGATTTTTTCTTAATATTTCTATCGCATTTGGATTTTTTGATAACATATTCCAATCAATTTTATCTAAATTATCTTTTATTATATCAATCGCATTATGATTACCAGATAATAATTTTAAATCAATTTTATCTAAATTTTCTTTTATTAATTCTATGGCATTTGGATTTAAAGAAAGAAATAACCAATTAATTTTTTCCGGATTTTCTTTTAATAATTCAATAGCATTTGGATTTTTTGATAAATTACCCCAATCTATTTTATCTGGATTTTCTCTTAATAAATTTATAGCATATATATTTAATGAAAATTTACTCCAATTCAATTTATCAATATTTATCCAATCATTTAATTTCATCACTTTAAAATCCAAAAAATTATTCATCTAAATACATATCATATATTTCTTCCTCCCCATATTCCTCAATTAATCTAAATATTCTTTTCGGATGTAATGCCTTCGCTATTATCTCCTCCTTTAAATCAATATTCGAATTCTTCATTTTAATATAATCATATGTGAAAATTGAAGAATTAAATGATAATAAATCCCAATTAATTTTATCTAAATTTTCTCTTAATATAGAAATAGAATTCGAATTATTTGATAATTCTTCCCAATTAACTTTATCTATATTTTCTCTTAATATGTCAATAGCATTCGAATTACTTGATAATAATTCCCAATCAATTTTATTAGAATTTTCTCTTAATAATTCAATAGCATTTATATTACATGATAATTGAGACCAATTAATTTTATCCAAATTATCTCTTAATAATTCAATCGCATTCCTATTTAAAGATAAATTATCCCAATTAATTTTTTCCGGATTTTCTTTTATTAATTCAATAGCATTCGTATTTAAACATAAATTATCCCAATCAATTTTTTCCGGATTTTCTCTTAATATTTCTATCGCTTTCGGATTAATTGATAACATATCCCAATTAATTTTATCTAAATTATCTCTTAATAATTCAATCGCATTCGAATTAATCGATAATAAATACCAATCAATTTTTTCTGGATTTTCTTTTAATAATTCAATAGCATTTATATTTGTTGATAACATATCCCAATTAATTTTTTCCGGATTTTCTCTTAATATTTCAATCGCATTTGTATTTCCAGATAAATTATACCAATTAATTTTATCCAAATTATCTCTCAATAAATCAATCGCATTTATATTTCTCGATAAATTATCCCAATTAATTTTATTAGGATTTTCTCTTAATAATTCAATAGCATTCTTATTTGCTGATAAATTATCCCAATTTAACTTATCAATATTAATCCAATCTCTCAATTTCATCATTTGAAATTTAAAAAAAATAATTAAATCATTTTTTCTTTAATCTTCAAAATAAATATCATAAATATATTCTTCACCATATTCCTTGATTAATCTAAATATTCTCTTAGGATGTAATGCCTTCGCTATTATCTCCTCCTTTAAATCAATATTAGAATTTTTCATATAATTATAATCATATGTGAATATTGAAGGATTTAAAGAGAATAATATCCAATTAATTTTATCTTGATTTTCTCTTAATAATTCAATCGCATTTGAATTTGCTGATAAATAAAACCAATAGATTTTATCTTGATTTTCTCTAAGAATATCTATGGCATTTGGATTTTCTGATAAACTATGCCAATTAATTTTATCTTGATTTTTTCTTAATATATCAATAGCATTAATATTTTTTGATAAATAATACCAATTAATTTTATCTATATTTTTTTCTAATAATTCAATCGCTTTTGGATTTCCTGATAAACTATACCAATCAATCATATGAGGGTATTTTTTTAATATTTCTATCGCATTTGGATTTAAAGACAAATTATACCAATTAATTTTATCTATATTATCTTTTAAAATTTCAATAGCATTTGGATTTCCTGATAATTGAAACCAATCTATTAAATTAAGATTTTCTTTTAATAATTCAATCGCATTTGGATTTTTTGATAAACTATACCAATCAATCATTTCAGGATTTTCTTTTAATATTTCTATCGCATCTGGATTTTCTGATAAATTATACCAATTAATTTTATCGAGATTTTCTTTTAATAATTTAATCGCATTTGGATTTTCTGATAATTTACTCCAATAAATTTCTTTTTGATTTTCTTTTAATAATTCAACAGCATTTATATTCCCTGATAGATAAAAATAATCTATTTTATCTGGAAATTTTCTTAAATATTCTATCGCATTAGGATTTTCTAATAATGAATTCCATACAAGATTTTTTTCATCAATCCAATCTCTTAATTTCATCATTAAAAAAATTTATAAATTAATAAAAATCATTTTTTTAATCTTCAAAATATATATCATAAATATATTCCTCCCCATATTCTTCTATTAATCTAAATATTCTCTTAGGATGTAATGCTCTTGCTATTATCTCCTCCTTTAAATCAATAAATGAATTTTTAATTTTTATATAATCATATGTGAAAATTGATGGATTTCCTGAAAATTCCGCCCAATTAATTTTATCTTGATTTTCTTTTAATAATTCAATCGCATTTGTATTATTTGATAATTCTTCCCAATCTATTTTATCTGGATTTTCTTTTAATAAATCAATAGCATTTGGATTTCCTGATAAGAAAAACCAATCTATTTTTTCCGGATTTTCTTTTAATAATTTAATAGCATTTGAATTACTCGATAAATATAACCAATCAATTTTATTAAAATTTTTTTTAAGAATTTTAATAGCATTTATATTAAATGATATATTACTCCAATTTATCTTCTCTTCATTATCTTCTAATAATTCAATCGCATTTTTATTATATGATAAATTATCCCAATTAATTTTTTCTGGATTTTCTTTTAATATTTCTATCGCATTTGAATTATATGAAAGAAAATTCCAATTTATTTTTTCAGGATTTTCTTTTAATAATTCTATCGCATTTTTATTATTTGAGAGAAAATTCCAATTAATTTTTTCCGGATTTTCTCTTAATAATTCAATCGCATTTGAATTTGATGATAAATATAACCAATCTATATTTTCTGGATTTTCTTTTAATATTTCAATCGCATTTGGATTTATCGAAAAATTAACCCAATTTATTTTATTAATATCTATCCAATCTCTTAATTTTATATATATCATTATCAAAATAAATTATTAATTAATAATCATTTTTATATATATAAATGCTTCAAAAATATTTTACTATTTGGATTTTCATTTTAGTCATTTTTTATAAATTATCATCAAAAATATTTTCCTTACCTTTTCTTACATTTATTATCTTATTTATGGGATTATATATTTCTTATATAAATCCTACTAAATATTTTATAGAATATAAAAATAAAATTTATATAATTGACGGATTTGAAAAAAATTTATTAGATATTTATCTTCACATTTTTCCATTTTTATTTATTTATCTAAAATTTGGTATTGAACCATTTTTTAATAATATTAAAATTATCCCTTCTTTATTATTAATCATCTTATATAATCTATTATATTGTCCTAATAAATTATATCATCTTCCTAACTACGAAATATTTTTAATTTCTGCTTTAAGTCTAATTTCATATATTCTATTGTATTATTTTTATACTATATATATAAAAAATTGATATTAATATTATCAATAATTTTCATACCAAAGTATGTTAGGTAATCTTCGTATCAAGAAACATTCATTCTATATCTTCGCTGTTTGCGATGAAGATGATATTCTTCATTGTGCTAGTTATATTAATGAATATGGAAAAGAATATATCATCTCTATTGAGACTGGTGAAAAATTCTATTCTCTCTATACATTCGCAATTAAAGTTCTCGGAAAAACATCAATTGATGAATATAAAAAATGTTTCTATTATAGTGAGAATAGAGAGAAATGGCGTTCTATTAAGTATATCTTGAAAAAACGTCATTAATTTTTTTCATTTAATCATCATATTCATCATAAGCATAATTTTCATAATAATCATCTGGATTAATATCAAATATTCCCGATGCTAAATCAATATATACATTTCTACATGATTCAGGATTATAACATTCTGAATCAGGGTCTTCTTCTTCAAACCAAATATCTCCATAATGATCATCAAATAAACTCATTTTATTTATTTTAATTATTAAATAAAATCATTTTTTTATTTAAAAGAAAAAAATGATTTTATTTAATTTATAAATTATTAATGAATGTAAATACAGAATTAATTGAACGTATTACTAATTATATTACTTCTCAGACTGATAAAATTAATAAAAATGAATTAAAAAAAGCAATCGGTGAAATATATGATGATATCGAAAAATCTAATAAAAAAGATGAACCAAAAAAAAGACAACCTTCCCCGTATAATAACTTTGTCAAAGAAAAAATGAATTTATTAAAAAATGATGTTGATAATAAAATGAACCAAAAAGAAAAGATGGAATATATAGCATCTCTTTGGAAACAAGAAAAAGATAAAATAATTGGTAAAACGCCAAGAAAAGGATTAGCAATTAAAAAAGAATAAATTTTATATAAAGATATAAAATATTTTTTTATTATAATGTCGATTGAATCAATATTTAATTTTATTGATAATAAAAATTATATATGTAATGATGAAATAAGTTTTAATAATTATTTTAAAGGTGATTATAATGAGTATATCAAATATGATAAAAATATCATAGATGTTTTTAAAAAAAAATATGAAAATAATTTTTTATTTTCAACAGAAAAATCAATTATAATTAATACTGATACTAAAAATAAAATTTTAATTTATTATAATGTCAATAATAATGAAATCTTTTGGACTATCGAAATTTTATAAATTATCTATATTTATTTTTGAGATATTTAAATAATATTTATCTTTTATATTATTATAATTTTGTATTATCCCTTCATTATATAATAATTTCTTTGAATATATATTAAATTGATGATTTTCATTTAATAATACATATATTAATAAATATATTATACCAACTATTATTATTGATTTTATTACCTCTCTCGTTCCTATATATACCATTGAAAATAATATTATTGCTTGAACTAAATGATTTTTTATTATTTTTTGCTGAAAATCTGTTAATTTTATATCTAAAAATTTTGCTCCAATATTCATCACAACTAATGATAATATTAATAAAGGGTCTAATGAAGGTATTGATATTGTTTCAATCATTGCTTTCTAAATATTTCATTTAAAATATATTTATTTATAATTATGATGATGTTGAAGTAATAGTCATTTGTTCCTTTCCACTTTCTAATATTAATTGATCAAAATCTAATTTAGTTCCTCCAAATGTTTTTGTAAATACTATTTTATATACATTTGCTTCTATATTATTATTTGTTAATAATATTATATAATTATTTGTTGATTTTAAATCTGTTGTTTTTAAATAATCATTTGTACTATTTGTAGATCCCGTTTCTATATTTTTAAATATTATACTAGTACTAATACCTCCGCCACTTGTTTTATCATTTCCAGCATAAATTTGCCAAGCAGAAGGTGCATTATATATATCATCTGAATTACTTTTAGCAACAAATATAATTTTTTTTAAACAAAAATTATTTTGAAATTTTATTGTTATAAATTCACCTTCACCTTGACCTTCTTTAAAAAATCCATCTGTTTTAAATCTATCTTCTTTAAATGTTAAAATATTTTGTGTATTAGTACTACTTCTATTCATACTACTGAAATTATTATTATTTGTAATTCCGCTATTATATTCACGTGTATATGGTGAAAATCTATAAAAATTTGTTCTAAATTCATCAGTATCTCTTTCTATTACAGTATTATTTAGCGATGGATCATTATATATTGTTGTCGAATCTGTACTAGCACTACCAGATAATGGAATATATCTTCTTAGTTCAGATATATCACCAGTATTCATATAATTATTTATATAATTATTCAAGAAAAACATTTCATCATTTGTTAAATGTTGATCCCATATTATTACACAACTTAATGCCCAATCACTATTTTCATTAAAATTATTATTAATACATAATTTATAAGAACCTCCACTAGCACCTCCTGTATTTATTCCATACGGAATTCCATCTAATAAAATATTATTAGGTGTCAAACCAGCATTTTTACTAATACAACATAACCAATTATTATTTATTCCTTTATTATCATAATTCGTTCTCCAACCTTCATAATAACAAACACCTCTTCTATCTGCCCAATGTCCTTGTAACCAATTTCCATAACTACTTTGTAAAATTCTACCTCTTGAACCTCCATTATATCTTGTTAAACTTAAAATTGTGAAATTAGATGGTATACTTCCAATAGGCCAATTTACTTTTGTTTCAGTATTTCCACTAATATATGTAATAGCACCTGTTGCTCCATTGCCACTTCCTATTGTTTTTGTTATATTTCCAGATGTTGTAGCATGTCTTCCATTAACAGAAATATCTCTAATAGTATTATCAGACCAATTATCAGCTAAATAAAAACCCCATGGAACTTTATTAAAATTAAAATTAATATTATAATTAATTAATACTATACCAGAACCACCATTACCAGCATTATTGAGCGAACTACCACCTCCACCTCCACCTGTATTATTAGTCCCAGATGTTGGATCATTGCGATGTCCTCCGTTACCTCCTCCTCCTCTACCACCTATACCACGACCTTTTGACAGACTATCAATTCTAAAACAACTACCTTGACATCCAGAAGCACCACCTCCGCCACCTCCATAATAATTATTATCAATATCACATAATATACCACTGCCACCATCACAACCATTATAATTACCATTACCGTATGATTGACCTTCCGAACCAGCACCTCCACCTCCTGAACCACCAGCAGAATTATATCCAAAACCCCCATTATTTCCATAATAAGTAAGCATTCCTTGACCTCTTGTTGAAATACCTCCACTATTATTCCATCCATGTCCTCCTCCACCTCCACCCGAACCTCCATCATTTCCCCGTCGCCATCCACCACCTCCACCGCCATATGCTATTTCATTTATATTACCTCCTTTAATTGTTGTAAAATTTCCATTATAACCATTAATAGTTCTATTACCATATCCTCCATATCCGCCAAAACCAATATTTATTGTATATTTAGTACCTGCGATAAATTTTATTATTCCCATTCCAACACCTCCACCTCCACCTCCACCTCCGCCTTCCCAATCATCATTTCTAGCACCTCCGCCTCCTCCGCCAACTATTAATACTTTACAAAAAGTATCATTATTAAATGTAATAGTACCATTTTGAGTATATTTAATAAATAAATTACCATTATAATTTCCACTTATTCCTCCAGTAAAAATAGGTTCATTAACAAAAAATTTTTCATTAATTTTTGAATTAGTATTTATATCAATATTTGAAAAACTTATAAATAATAAGAAAATTATAATAACTATTATAAATGTTATTATTGATATTATCAAAATTTTAAACATATTCTATTATTATTATTTTTATTTTTCAATTCAAAAATAAACTAATTATTATTCTAGTGAAAAATTAGATGCTCCGGTTGCTTCTATTTCAGAATGATTATCGCCACGCCATAATACAATATTATCAAAATCTAATTGATTTCCTCCAAATATGCTTTTAAATACTATTTTATATTCTTTTGATTGTATTTGTGATTTTTCAACTAAGAAATGAATATATGAATTTTTTGATTTTGATTTTGTTCGAGATATATAATCTAATATAGTAGCAGAACCTGAACCTATTAATTGATATTGTTTATCATTTAAAGCATAAACATCCCACGAAGCAGGAGCATTTATTGTATTAGTTCCAGTTTGTTTTGCTTTAAAAATTATTTTTCTTAAAATAAAAATATCATTAAATTTAAATGTTATAAAATCAGCAGTTTTATCTCTTGCTAATTCTCCATTAGTATTATATGTATTATTATAAAAAGTTAATATATTTTTATTATTTTTATTACTTCTTTCATTTGTATTAACATTTGTATCAATATTATCATTATTATATACTATTTTATAATAATATAAAGTACTATTATATGTAAATATATCACTATCACTTTGTATATTTCTCGCATCATTATTATTATTATTTTCTTGAATTGAATCAGTTGGTGTAATTTTTGCTTTAAGTTCAGATAAATTACCTGTATTCATATAAATATTTATATAATGATTTAATAAATACATTTCTTCATCTAATAAATGTTTATTCCATATAATTACACAACTTAATGCCCAATCACTAGTTTCATTCCAAGGATTATCATTAATACATAATTTATAATTACCTACTCCTCCTGAACTTGTTCCAGATGGCATTCCATCCATTAAAATATTATTTGGTATAGAACCTCCATTTTTACCAATACAACATAACCATTCATTACCTGTTAATTTATATGGATATGTTTTCCAACCATCATAATGACATACTGCTTTATTATTTTCCCAATGTCCGTGTAAAAAATTTCCACCTGTTCTATCACTTGATAATATTCGACGTCTTGAAGCTCCAGTATATCTTGTTAAACTTAAAATTGTAAAATTTGTTGGAATACTATCAGCAGGCCAATTTATTTTAGTTTGAGTATTTCCAGTAATATAATCAATATCAACAGAAGCACCATAACCTTTTCCTTTTGTTTTTGTTATACTTCCAGATGTAGTAGCATTATTTAAATTTCCAGAAATATCTATAAGAGTATCTGATGTCCAAGTATCAGCAAAATAAATTCCCCATGGTTTTTTTATATTTGAAAAATTTTCATTTATATATGTATTATTATCATTATTAATTTTGATAATTACAACTCCAGAACCACCATTTCCACCCCTTCCGCCTTTTCCTCCTCCTCCACCTGAACCTGTATTAATAATACCATCTCCTCCACTTTGTCCTTCCCATGCTCTTACAGCATCGCCACCAACATTTATAAATGTTCCATTTGTTAAAGTAGCACCTCCGCCTATTCCTAATGGTGTAGTTCTCGCATAATGAGGCCAATCACCACCACCTCCTCCACCTCCAAAAACTAATTCTATTCCTGTTATATTTATAGCTAATCCATCTCCTCCTTTACCACCTGTAACACCAGTGGCATTTTTACCAGCACCGCCAATACCACCACCCCCGCCTGCTGCTAATTGTCCAGCATAATAATATTGTCTAGCAGAACCACCGACAAAACCTTTTCCAACAGTTCCATCATTATTTGTACCACCACCAGAATATATAGAATTCGTATATATATTACCATTCCAACCATCACTACCACCTCCACAACCACCAGCGAGACCAGCAGGGGAATTCCAATGACCTCCAGCACCACCTCCTTTACATCTCGTATTTAAACCATTTATTTTTAAATCATTATTACCATTATAAGTAATATATGTATCACCTCCATTTGTTGGAGCAGTCCAATAACTACCACCATTACCACCAGAACCTATATAAATATTATAAGTACCGCTATTTAATGTTATATTTGTTCCATAATAATAGGCACCGGCACCACCACCACTGCCATGATTATAACCAGCACCACCACCACCACCAATCATAAAAATATCACAAGTAATATTATTATTAATAGTAAAGGTGCCATTAGAATTAAAACGGAAACAAGTTCTATCGGGTAAAACATATTTGACACAATTTGTGAAAGTTGGTTCAACCCCAAAAAAACTTTCAATTTTTTTTTGATTAGTATTTATATCATTATTTAAAAAACTTATAAATAATAAAAAAATTATAATAACTAATATAAATGTTATTATAGATATTAATAAAATCTTAAACATATTCTATTATTATTAATTTTTATTTTCAAGTTCAATAATTCTTAATTGAAGATTTTCTATAATTGATTGTTGATGTTGAATTAATTTATATAATTCTTGTGTTGCTTTTATATTTAAAGAATATAATGAAGAATAATCTAATTTTTTAAAATCTTGTACTTTTTTACCATAAATAAATATATTATTAATTTCATTAATATTTAATTCAATATCTTCATAAATTTCAAATGTCGTTTCATTAATAATCGATTTAACTTTAACATATCTCTTTTTATATCTATTATGATAGGGACTATCTTCAATAATAATTTCAATATTATCTGTATTATTTAATAAAAGTTTTAATTCATCATCTACATTTATTTTATTTATAATTGTCGAATTTGTTATTAATTTATATATATTATCTTCTTTTACATATGAGGCATATAAATAAATATTTGCTATATAATCTTCATCATTATATACTAAATGATTTAAATCAATATTTTCATTAACTTCTTGTGCTATTATTCCATATTTTTTCAAATAATCTTTTTCATCACATAAATAATATTCTTTTGGTTTCAAAAGCATTAATTTATCGAGAGAATTAGGGATATCTTGAATTTCTTTTTTAATTCTTTCATCACTAATTTCAGCATTTGTCGATGTAGTTGTACCATTAAACCACCATTTAGAATTAATAGTAGATGTTAAATGTTGAAATATAAATGAATTAATAACAGATGTTGGTGAAGTTCCTATATATAAGAACCATTCATTACCCCAACTAACATTTCCATTAGGAAAATTTAATTGATTATTAAAATTTGATGTTATAAGATTTGATGATAATAATATATCATTTAATATCGGTTTATTTGTGATATTACTATAATAAACATATCCATTAAATATTGGTTGTTGAATATTTAAAGGAACTTTTATTAATGCTAATCCTTGTGTTCCAAGACCACCATTACCATCTCCACCACTTCCATAAGTAGTTTTTAAAATAGGAACTGATGATATTGTAGCACCTGTTCCACCTACACCAACTATAAGATTTGTATTCGTAATAGTTTCCGTATATCCTCCTGAAACTAATGCTGAACCACCAGAACCTCCTTGTAAAGTAGTTCCATTATTTCCAGTAGTTGAATAAGAATATGTAGCATTCCATTTAGTTCCTGCTAATGCTTGATTATTCGAATTATAATAACTTCCTCCACCTTAACCTCCTATAATTCCTTTTTGATTTAAATATCTAATAATAACGACACCTGTTCCACCATTTTTACCTTGTGGATAATAACTACCAGAACCACCGCTACCACCACCACCAGATAGAGATCCATTACCACCACGACCACCAGCACCTACAACTAATATTTCATAATTTACATTTTTATTAAAAGTAAATGAACCATTTGATGTGAATAAAATATATCCATAATTATTGGTAAGATTTGAAAAAATGCCATTTGAATAAGATGGGTAATCCGATAATAAATAAGACATTAATATAATCTAATAAAATAAAAATAAAAATAAAACGATTTAATTATACTTCATCTATAATAGTACATAAAATATTTATATTTTGAATAGGGGAAATATAAGTTATATATGTAAAAGATGATGATTTAACAATTTTCCAAGATTGTATTTTTTGAAGATATGTGTCTTGTGGTGTTCCAAAAGCACGAACATTTAAAACACCATTCAAATCACTCATCATAATTAAATATTCACATTCTCTAATTTCTGTTCCATTAAAATTACAATCCATAGGAGCAATATGAATTCTAAATTTAGCGAGTTTGATTGTAGGACTTATTTGAAGAAAACGAAGAAATTTTGATATTTCTATATTATATGTATAATAAGTTACTGAATTATATATATATGATATATATGGGGTAAAATAAAAAGTTGTTTTTTTACAATAACTATCATTTAAAATTGTATATAAATTATTAGAATTATTTGTAATTGTTGTTTGAATACTTGTGCCATTTATTAAAAGATCTGATGAATTAATGATACCTGATACATCTAATTTATTTAAAGGATTTGTATTACTACCAATACCGATATTTCCATTAGAATTAATAATTAATCCTAATTGATTATTTTGATAATAAAATTCAGCAACATTTTTATTAATATTTACTTGTTTAACAATCATAGCAGTAGCGGTAGTATCATTAACAACTTGAAGCTGTTCTGTTTGATATAAAGTTGTATTTAAAATAGTAGTATCACCAATAACATTTAAATTAGAAGTAATTATATTAGAAGAAGTTAAAGTACCTGTGAAAGTAATATTTCGATTATAAATATCATTAACAATAAAGCGATTACTAGAACCTTGTGTAATAGTATCAGTATTAATATTAAGAGTTGCTAATCTATTATTAAATAAATTAGAATTATTTGAAGTATATGTAGCAAGATTATTAGAATTATTTAAAATATAACTAGCAAGATTATTTGAATTTGTTAAAGATAAATTAGAAGTATAATTAATATTACTATTAGAACTTGTTAAAATATAACTAGCAAGATTATTAGAATTTGTTAGAGATAAATTCGAAGTATAATTAATATTATTATTAGAACTATTTAAAATATAACTAGCGAGATTATTTGAATTTGTTAAAGATAAATTAGAAGTATAAGTAATATTATTATTAGAATTATTTAAAATATAACTAGCAAGATTATTTGAATTTGTTAGAGATAAATTAGAAGTATAAGTAATATTACTATTAGAACTTGTTAAAATATAATTGGCAAGATTATTAGAATTTGTTAAAGATAAATTAGAAGTATAATTAGCGAGATTATTTGAATTTGTTAAAGATAAATTAGAAGTATAATTAATATTATTATTAGAACTATTTAAAATATAATTAGCGAGATTATTAGAATTTGTTAAAGATAAATTAGAAGTATAATTAATATTATTATTAGAACTATTTAAAATATAATTAGCGAGATTGTTTGAATTTGTTAAAGATAAATTAGAAGTATAATTAATATTATTATTAGAACTATTTAAAATATAACTAGCAAGATTATTTGAATTTGTTTGAGATAAATTAGAAGTATAATTAATATTACTATTAGAACTATTTAAAATATAATTGGCGAGATTATTTGAATTTGTTAAAGATAAATTTGATGTATAATTAATATTACTATTAGAACTATTTAAAATATAATTGGCGAGATTATTAGAATTTGTTTGAGATAAATTAGAAGTATAAGTAATATTACTATTAGAACT